>Ga0214919_10004053_pt1 | contig 21588 bp, 30 predicted proteins | sample LL1503_MetaG_FD_177994 | JGI IMG/M metagenome (GOLD analysis project Ga0214919, IMG submission 177994) | Freshwater microbial communities from Lake Lanier, Atlanta, Georgia, United States - LL-1503 | ecosystem: Environmental > Aquatic > Freshwater > Lake | place: USA: Georgia | collected... | reverse complement strand
GCGGGAGGTCCAGTGGGTTCACCTGGAGGTGGCGCAGCAGGTAAACAATCAGCACCAGCAAGTTACGGCGCACCGAACACTGGCGGCGGCGGCGGTGGTTCCGCTCCTGGTTCTATGGGCGGTCAAGGTGGATCGGGAATTGTCATTCTCAAGTATCAACGAACAGGCGCAAATGTAGCATTACCCGCAGGTAATAATTATGGAACAGTAACAGGCAGTAGTTATTCAGTGCAATTTTTTGGTGCCGATACTACGGCGGATAATTCCACTTGGTTATATGCACCTGTAGGTTCAACTTTTCCAAACGCAAACTTCACATGGGAAGCATTTATATTTCCTGTTGCCACTGGTAATGATACTGGTGGTGGTTGTCTTATGGGACCAGATTCGGGAAATAATACTTGGTATCTTTATGCCAGGAGTAATACCGATGGTACCGCACCATTAGGAATTGATGCTGCATGTTTTAACTGTGGCGGTGGTGGTTTAGCATCTCTTCGTTATAAACCAGGTTCTTGGAACCACATAGTTATTTCAAGAAGTAGTGGAACACAATATTATTGGATAAACGGCGCACAAGCAGGCAGTCAAGGTGCTGTTAATGGTAACGCACAAACAAATTGGGTTGTTGGAAATTTTGTAAATGGTTCAGGTCGTTATAATGGATATATTTCTAATCTTCGTATAACAAATAGTGTTGTATATACACCAGGTTCAGATTTAACTGTACCAACTTCACCATTAGGTGTAGTGACTAATGCTGCAACAACTTTATTCCTTGGACTACAGAGTGCAACACTCGTAGATAACAGTGGTAACAATAGACATCCATACATCAGAACTGGTGCTGGCGATCAAGGTCCTATCATTTCTAAATTCGCTCCTTTCTAACTATTATGCCACCTATCTTTGCATCTTTCTCTAGTTCTATAAAATCTTACGGTTTGGTGAGATCACTTGCTCAAGGCGTTCTTACCAGAATAACTCAAGGTTTTAATTTCTCATCTACGTGGACTGTTCCTACTGGTGTCACAGCAATTGATTATGTTGTCGTTGCGGGTGGAGGTGGTGGAGGTGCAAGTTCAACTCCTGGAACTGGTTCGGGTGGTGGTGGTGGTGCAGGTGGAGTTTTAACAGGAACAAGTTTATCAGTAACACCGGGTCAAACAGTTACAGTAGCAGTTGGTGCGGGAGGACCAGGAGGTAATCCAACAGGAACTAATGGCGGTAATTCATCTTTAACGGCACCTGCACCTTTTCCTGCACTGACTGCGATAGGTGGTGGTTATGGTGCTGGTGGTAATGGGGGTACTGGCAATTCTGGCGGTTCTGGTGGTGGTGGCGGTTGTGGTCCAGGTTCCGCAGGTACTGGCGGAGCAGGAACTCCAGGACAAGGTTTTGGCGGTGGTAATTCATGGTCAGGACAGAGAGGATCAGGTGGTGGTGGGGGTGCTGGTGGTGCTGGTCAACCAGGACTTGCAGATGATGCTTCAGGAAGACCAAATGGTTCTGGTAATGGCGGTATAGGAATTTTTTCAACACTTTCGGGTTCAAATATTGGATACGCTGGTGGTGGTGGTGCTGCTGCTTCACAATTCACAACTGGTGGATATGGTGGTGGTGGTAATCCATTATTTAGAGCAGGAGATTATAATACCGCCGCAGCGAATAATAGCGGTAGTGGAGGTGGTGGTGCTCTTGGAGCAGGTTATCCTGCTAATGATGTTGGTAAGAATGGTGGTTCGGGGATAGTTTTAATTTCATGGAGATTAGACAACGCAACTCCAGGAACAATACTTACATTCGCTGGTTCTGGCTTACTCACAGGTCCTCCAGGTATCAGCAGTATTGATTACCTCATAGTGGCAGGTGGGGGTGGTGGTGGTGCAGGATTTTCTGGCGGCGGTGGCGGTGGCGGTGGATTTTTAACAGGTACAAATTTAGCAGTATCTACTGGTTCAAGTTACGCTATTATAGTAGGCGGTGGTGGAAACGGATGGTCGCCTGGACAACCATCTACACGTGGTGCAAATGGTTCTAATTCAGGAATATTTAATACTGCATCTGGTGCATTATTGACACCAGCATGGGCAGTTGGTGGTGGGGGTGGTGGTGATACAGGTAGTCCTGCACCAGCGGGTCCTTTTGGATTGCCTGGTGGCTCAGGTGGTGGTTCTGGTTCCAAATCACCAGGTGCAGCATCAGTGGGCAGAGGTGTTTATCCTGGTTCTAGTTTTATAAATGCTGCCAGACAAGGTTATGATGGTGGAATAGGTGGTACTGATAATAATAGTTGGGATGGTGGTGGTGGAGGCGGTGGTTCTAATGAGACAGGACTAAATGCTGCTCCAGGTCAAGCAGGTCGTGGTGGAAATGGAGCGAATAATAGTATTACTGGTTCAAGCACAGCATATGCTGGCGGTGGTGGTGGTGGTGCTGCTAATGCTGGTGGTTCTGGAGGTAAAGGTGGAGTTGGTGGCGGTGGTGCGGGAGGCAATGCAGGTTCAGGCAATTCAGTAGCAGGAACTGCTGGATTGGGTGGTGGTGGCGGCGGCGGTGGTCAAAGTCCAGGTACTGGTAGTAATGGTGGTTCGGGTATCGTAATTATTAAATTAAACGCATAATTAACGGTTGACATCAATTCTCTTTGGTGGTAAAGTAAAACTCCTAATAACTTTAAGGAGATTTATATGTCACGTACTAAATCAAAAACACCCATTCGTTGGGAACGACTTTTATTGGTTCTTTTGAATGGTGGTCCAATTTCTAAAGAAGATATTGCTGTGTCAATGAATTACAAACTTATTAACCGTATCTCTGCTGAAATCTGGCAACTCAAAGAGCGTGGTGCACAAATTAAACAACATCGTAAAGGTAAAACAGTTTGGGGTTATGAATTGTTAAATCCACAAGATGTTCGTCATCTAGTGGAAGATCGTGGTTTCTCAGTTCTTCCTGTTGTAAAAAATCTCAATGATTTAAATGCACAAACAGCACAAGTTGCAGAAAAAGAAACTGTTACACAGTAGTGGGCTATGGGGGGTCTTCGACTCCCCTTTGATGAAAGGTGGGAAATGTTGAAATCTAAAATAATTGCTATATGGGAAAGAATTCAAGCGCAAGCATTAAAAGCGATTGAATCTACAAACTTTTATGGTAATCTATTGACGAGTAGACAGAAGTTTTATATAATTGCTTCAATCATGGTTTTATTTGCTATGATTAACAGCATTGCTGGTGTTCAGTTACTTGGGTTTCTTTATATTATGAATAAGCTTACACCTGATGAGGATTCAAAATGAACGTGAAATCATTTTTAGTTGTTGTTCCCTTGTTGTTCTTGACTGCATGTGCAGCACCACCACAAAAAACTGCATTCAATCCTGACGGTTTGACTGATCGTGATTTGGTACAAGCACAGTTAGAACGTATTTTAAAACTTGAACGTGATATGGAACGCCGCGAAAGCGAACTGAAATATCAACACATGAAAGAGTTGACGCAAGTTCAAATGCAAACGAAAGCGCGTTCTAGCGAATGCCGTTTCTTGTGCTTCTAAGATGAATATCTTTTATCTTGATCATGATGTAAAAAAATGTGCGGAATATCATAATGATAAACATTCGATAAAAATGATCCTAGAATATGCTCAACTTCTTTCTACTGCTCACCGTATTCTTGACGGTGTTCTTTCTACTGGCTACAGTCCATCTGGTCGGAAGAAAACTGTATATGTTCTTGCCGATAACCGTGATACCGTTTTGTATTCTGCTACTCACGTTAACCATCCGAGTTGTGTATGGGTGAGACAATCAGATAAAAATTATGATTGGTTATTTGCTTTATTTCAGGCACTACTGGATGAATACACGCATCGTTATGGTAAAGTACATGCATGTTCCAAGCTAGAAATGCTTCTGGCTAGATTACCAAACAATATTCCACAAAAACCTTTTACTGAACCAACACCCGCTATGCCTGACGATATTAAGGTGATACGTGAAGTGTACATAGATCGGTATGAGTTTGATTCGTTGGCATCATATAGAAATTACTATATACAGAATAAGACACACTTAGCCAAATGGAAAAACCGTGATATTCCATCATGGTATCGGAGTAATTAATTTGCCAACATATGATTTTGTAAATACTGAAACAGGTGAGGAATTTGAAGCATTCATGAGCATAGCAGCACGTGAGCAATACCTCAAAGACAATCCAAACATTCAACAAATGCTAGGAGCCACAATGACGGTTTCTGGTGTATCAATCACTGGTAAAATACCAGACGGGTTCAAAGAAGTTCTATCCAAAGTTTCCGAAAACCATAGGACATCTGCTGTCGCAAATGCACATGGTCGTAAGTCAATGAAAGAAATCAAAACCAAACAATTGGTGGATAAACATATTGGAAAATATTGAGAAGTATCTTTGTCATGCTAACCTCGTCGTAAGGAGCAAATATGGCAAAACGTTCATTGCAAAAAAAAGTAGCAATTCTAAATGATTACATTACCAAAGAATTAGAACGAGAACTGTCAACTGAAATTGACAACATGGAAAAAGATAATACAATTGCAAAGAACGAAAAGAAGTTCATACGACAGAACTACCCCCACCATAGCAGGAACCACTACATTACATAATGCGAACATTTAATCATGTAAAACTTGCAGCACTTGACTTTGACTTAGAAGCAGAAACAACTGATAGTGGTAGACGATATACTACTCCCACAGGAGAAAAGTATAAGTCTATCACTACAGTGCTTTCTCATCACAACAAAGAAGCCATCATGGAATGGCGACGAAATGTGGGTGAAGAACAAGCAAACAAGATTTCAAAGAAAGCTGCAAATCGTGGTACCAAAGTTCACTTGGTATGTGAAAAATACATTGACAATTCGCTGACTGATCTCAAAATTAAAACCATGATGCCTGATGTCAAGGAGTTGTTCGTAAAACTCCGACCCATTATTGATGAAAATTTAGGTGATGTGTATACGCAGGAACAGGCACTTTATTCACATCAATTGAGAGTTGCGGGACGAGTCGATTTGATTGGCATCTGGAATGGTAAATTATCGGTAATTGACTTTAAAACTTCTGCCAAACCAAAGGAAGAAGAACACATTCAGAACTACTTTATGCAATGTACGGCTTATGCCCTGATGTTTTCCGAGTTGACAGGAATGTGGATTGATGATATTGTGGTTTTGGTGGCAACTGAAGGGGGTCCGACACAGGTGTTTGAGCGTCAGATTCACGATTACCGTAAACCCCTAATGCATTATATTGATAAATATGCCTAAAGGGAGGCGGTATGCTATCATTAAAACAATATATTGTTGAGGGTAATCCACTTCAACAAAAGGTAAATAAACACATGTCTCATGGACGTAGTATTGGTGCGGTTTCTCCAGAAGGTGCTCATACAGACACCCCCGAAAAACTGAAACATGCTCACTCTGAGATAAAAAAAGATTTGGAACATGCTCGTAAATCTGGACACATTGGCGGCTGGTCTGGACCTCATAAAGGTGAGTATCAATATAAGAGTGATGAGGGTACTGAAAAAGTGAGTCATGAAGGTTCATACCTAGTTCACGCTAAACATGAAGGAGCAGAGGGTCATAAAAAGATGGTTCATTCTTTGAGTGGTATTGGCAACAAACATAAACAGGAAACTGTTTTGTCTGTTCACCATAAAACTCAAGATGCTAAATGGCATCACCTTAACAACTCACCTAAAAAAGGAGAAGTTGAACATAAAGGTAAACTTCATTATAATGTTAAAGTAAATCCAAATGCGGAAAGTGATGCAGAAAAGGAAAAGGGAAGAGGTAGAACTGTACTGAAGGGTTCGTCTCATTCGTTTACTTCACACGATTAGAAGGTACAATATATTATGGATACAATTGAAAATTTAATTTACGAAATAAAAAGTAGTAATATTTCGTCTGTATATGAATCTGAATTGAACAAGTATGTAAGTCGTTATCAAAATTATTATCGTGAAAATGTTTTAAAAAATCCTACAAAGGGGTTTAGCGCAGTTATTGGGTGGTATGATCAAAGACGAAAAGAGTTTTACGAAGAATTTAAAAAATTGGGTATAAGCATTAAAGACGATCCAATTGCACCATTACATGATTATGAGCATCAACTTAAACAAACGGGTATGAATCGTTTAAGTGAATTGGAAAGAAAATTAAAATAAATTACCAAAATAGGTAAGTAACTCATAAAGGAATAGTGATGTATCTAACAGAACAACAAATAATCAAACGTGAAGATATGTTCATGGAAATGGTGGATTTGCTTGCCGAAGAATTCCATGAAGAAGGTTGTGAACAATATGAATTAACAGAAGATGATGCATACATTGCAGAAGTAATGATGAGTTACTTTGTAGAAAACTACAAAGAGCATACGTTGGCAGAAGCTGCTAACATATCCATGACAGGCTATGATCCTAATCAAGAATTAGTAGAAGAGTTCATGGAAATGGCGTTGGACGAATCTCTTGGTGGTGTTGTTGCTGGCGCAGTTCATGGTATTAAAAACTTTATGAGTAAACGTAAAGCAGCAAAGGCAGCAAGCGCAAGTACATCTGCAACTCAGGCACACGTTAAAATGCACAACAAAGCAAAAGAAGCAGCAAAGGCAGCAAAAGGTTCATCGGGTTTTTCTGGTGTGTTTAAGAAAGCTAAAGCTAGTCAATTAGCAAAACGTGCCGCGAAAACTTCTGCAAACATGGATTCCGCATACAAAGCTTCTCAAGCTGCATCTGATGCACATCGGTCTGGACTGAAGTCCCGTGCTGGTTTGAAGAGTAAAATTGATACAGGCGTATCGAACATCAAAAAGAAAATCCGCTCTGGTGCAGAGCGTGTAACTGCTGCTGCTGGTAGGGTTGCTGGTTCTTTCGCCTAATATTATGGAGTCGTTATGAATATGAGTGATGAGAAAAAAGATCCTAAAACTAAACTTGATCATTTTGAACGCTGGTTTGATATAGCGTTACGATTTGGTTGGTGTTTGTTCATTTATGTGGTTGTCACTGGCAATTACATAAGATAGAATTGTTGTAATTCCTTCAAAGCAAAGGCATGTTGGACGGGGTTTCGATACCCCCATCTCCACCAGAAGCACATTATGGAGTTACCCGCTACACTACTAAAGGATCGCTACCTTTAGTAATATACAACGTGTGGTAGTGTGCTTCTGATGGGGATGACCAGGTTTCGACAGCGTGAGATAGTGGAGAAGGCAACACGGTAGGCGATGACCGTTAATCAAGCAAATCTATAAATGCAAATGATGCATTCTATGGTGAGGATCGCCTAGCAGCGTAACTCACTTGGGGTTTCGGGAGTGTCCTTATTAACCAATCACTCCCACTATTTTTTATACCATGAAAATCTATAAATCAAATTATCGCAATCATTGGATTTCTCCTTATACTATTTTGGAGAAGGTTTTCTTTTGGCGTGAGATTGATTATGGTGAACCAATCATTGAGAAATGGTCTAATCGTCTAAATCCAATCTGCGTAGCATGGCACGATTTTCTTGACTTTATTCATCCACGAATCAGTTATGTGAAGATTGATCGGTATGATACATGGTCAATGGATTCTACGTTAGCAGATATCATTCTTCCTATGCTGAAACAGTTGAAGGAAACGAAACATGGGTCACCATTCACAGATATGGAAGATGTACCAGAACATCTTCGTGGCACAACTACTGAAGATTGGGAACCCCAATTTACTTTTGATTTTTATGAAGAAGATAAAGTAAAAGAAGGCATAAATGATATTCATGCCCGATGGGATTGGATTATGAATGAAATGATATTTGCATTTGAGATGAAAGTAAAAGATACAGATTGGTCAGCAACTTGGGAAGAATCTGAGCGTATACAGAACGGGTTTCGTTTATTTGGTAAATATTATCAAGGACTATGGGATTAAAAATGGTTGCAAAAACATTTCCAAAAATTGATGTATATAAAACAGGCGCAGATTTTGTTACTCCTTATGGGGATACAAAATTTCTTAAAGGTCAAGGTCGAAAGAAAGATCGTAACATAGACACTTGGGAAGATAAACGTCAAGACCGATTAATCAAAGAATGGTTAGAGTCTCGCAAGAAAAATAAAAAGAAATAGTGAAAGCCTTACTCGAAATCCTCCCGAAGTTATTAGATTTGATGCCAGGAATTGTAAAGTTCCTGAAGTACATTCCTATTCTAATGGTTCTTGGTGGTATCGGGTATGGTGCATATTATTGGACACAGAACTATCGTGATCCATACAAATGTTTTAACAATGAAGTATATGAACAGCTAAGAGTCGATTCTGATGTTTATGTATTCAAAGGCGGTTATTGCATCACTGGTCAAGAAAAAAATGACTAAATAGATATACTGGCATCACACACATACTAGCCAGTATTACACACACAGGAGAAACACATGAGTAATTTAACACCTTTCGAGATTCGTCTCGAACTTTTAAAAATGGCAAAAGATATGCTTTCCGAAGATTACCACGGAAAGTGTCAACAAATAAGCACTGATTGGACTGTTAAAGTCGAAACCGCTAAACTAAATGGCGGTCAGATTCCAGACCATCCCGTATTCCCACCATACCCCCCTGAAGCAGAGATCATCGCAAAGGCGCAAGCCTTGAACGGTTTCGTTTCAAACATTTCAGTAGATAAACCCAAAGCAAAATCATCTACCTGATGGGACAAGAGGTGCTTCGGCACCTCCCTAACTAACAAGGAGAAATAATGCGTTTTTTAACCCTATTACTGTGCGCGTGTTTTGCGTCTTTCATTTTATTTTTTGGTCAGACTATGGCGCAGATTGTTGTGCCTACCAAATTAAATGTAGAACTACGCGACCTAACAAAAGAAGCAAGAACCGAGATTGAGTGCCTTGCACAGAACATTTATTTTGAGGCAGCACAAGAACCTAGAGAAGGACAAATTGCTGTTGCTCATGTAACCCGTAATCGTATGATTAGCGGTAAATATCCAACCACATATTGTGGCGTAGTAAAACAAAAATCAGATGGTGTATGTCAATTTTCGTGGTTTTGTGAAGAACGAGCCAAGTCTATTATTAATAGAAAAGCATTGACACCTGATAGCAATTTGTTATACAATAGTATTGTGGATTTATCATTAAATTTCTATTTAAATCCAGAAGAATATGATGACCCGTCTAAGGGTGCTTTGTTTTATCATGCAGATTATGTAAAACCGACTTGGAATAATATGAGAAGGACTGCCTATATCGGTAGGCACATTTTCTACAACAGAGTAAAACAGAGGAACACTTAATGGCCATATTAAATAGTAAAAAGGAGAAGTTGATGATGGAGCAGAAGAGTTTGAATGCTATAATAATATTTTCAGTTACATTGGTTCTGCTTTCAGTGATAGCTGCAATCTGCATCTATTACATTAATGAACGTAAATTGATGGCATCCAACATCGAGAATGCAATTGTAAAAGGTATTGATCCATTGTCAGTGCGTTGCTCCTATGCCAGAGGCGATGATATAATTTGTATAACACATGCAGCATTTGCGGGGAAAAAATCTTTTTAAATGGAGGTGGGGACTATGTACACAACTAAACTTGGTGGTTACAATAGTGATGATGAACTTTGTAGTTATAGTTTTTCTTTTACAGACAGGCAGGGTACACATGTAAATATGTCATTTCAAGCAGAACCAGAATACGATTTGTCTGTTGTATTTCAGCAATTCCGAAAATTTCTAATTGCATCGGGTCATGATGTTGAGAATGAAATTGGTGAAATATATGATTATGATGAGTCGGAAGAAAATGAGTGGGTGGGTCAACCTGAAGCACAAGCGCAACAACCTAGAGCAGATAAGTTTTCTATGGATAACTTTCCTAACAACGGATGGCCATTTGGTACTTTGACAACTGCAAGTATTGCTGCATTAACTACTGCTGATATTGCACCTTTGACTGTAACCGATTTGGGTACAAATAAAACCTATGCATACAAAGATAAGCATGGTACATTTCCAACGATGTCACCTTTGACGCAAGAGCAAATTCAATCGTGGTCACTTAACAGCAAAGATATTAAATCGTTGACGGTTGCTGACGTTTCGTCATGGACATTTCCATCACCAGGCACTGCTGGTGGCGCAAAGGTCAAAATCTAGTATGCCCACAAAAGAAGAGATGATAAAATTTGCAGTTGAGATAGAAGAAATTGTCGCAACTACAGATTATAATTATCTAGAGGCTATAATAGAGTACTGTAATAAAACGGGTTTGGAGACTGAGGTAGCAGCAACACTTATCTCTCCAAACTTAAAAGCAAAGATACATGAGCAAGCTGAAAATATGAATATGTTGAAAACTAAAGGTAGTCGTTTACCAATATGACAGGTTATGAAGCGTTTTGTTTATTCTCTTCACTCAAGCTACACTTTACACAAGACCAGTATGATTACCTGAAGTATCGGGGTAAAACAAGGACAAGTGTAGAGGCATTTGAGAATCGGAAAGACAAGTGGCAGTACTATAAACTTTCTCGTCGTTGTTCTAGCGAACAGATGATGCAGGATTTTTTGGTTGCTAACTTTATTGCCGACTCAAATGTATGGGTGGGAAATCTTTTACAGGATGAAGCAGAAGCTTGTTATCGTGCTAGACAAAAAGTTATTCAGTCATTGACTTATACTTTTACGAATGACATAGAAAATTTGTTTGACAGCAACCCAAATGCTATGTTACAGTGTCAAGATGGGCAGTATCCAGATTTGTTGCAGAAGTATTTACACAGTGAGATTCAACTAGAGACAATGTGTATACTGAATTCTATTCTTGGATTTATTCCAAGGTGGGATAAACAAATCTCGGATACGATCCACTATCCCAAGGTAAGTTTACGGATAAAGAAGTACACACCGTTCATACAGTTTGATTTGACGAAGTATAAGTTATTATTGAAGAAAACCTTAAATGAAAATACAGAAAATTTATCTTGACATGGATGGTGTACTTAGTGATTTCACCAAACGATATAAAGAGATGTGGAAAGTAGACCCTCAACCCAATCGTGAACGTGGTGAAAAACGTGATCATAAGTGGGATGAATTTGTTGAAGGTAATAATTTTGAAACATTAGAGTGGTATCCTGGTGGTAAAGAATTGTTGAAGTATGTTCTTTCACTGGATATACCGATAGAGATTCTTTCTTCTTCTGGTGGTCGTACACATCATGAAGCAGTTAAGAAGCAAAAGAAGATATGGTTAAAGAAACACTATATCGATTTTAAGGCAAACATAGTTCCTGGTCGTGCTTTGAAAGCTGACTATGCGAAGCCTAATGTGATACTTATTGATGACACGCAGGATGTTATTGATGATTTTAATATGGCAGGTGGTATCGGTATCATTCATAATGATCTAAACAAGACTTTAAAAACTTTAAAGTCAATCGTGGATGGTACGTATGTAGCAGTTGATAATGAACAAAGTGGACAAGACGTTATACATTCTTAATATTTAACATACGAGGTAAACAAATGGATTTAGAAAAACTCAAACGCAGCAATAATCTTAGTATGCTCACTAAAGAAATACTAAAGGTTAATCAACCAACAGAAACTGTCTACGAAAAAGACGATCCACGTTTCTGGCAACCTGAAGTAGATAAAGCAGGAAACGGTATGGCAATCATTCGTTTCCTACCAGCACCAGTAGTTGATGGTGATGATGCACTTCCTTGGGTTCGTCGTTTCAATCACGCATTTCAAGGACCTAATGGTCTTTGGTTGATGGATAATTGTCTGACTACGAATGCTCAGAAGTGTCCAGTATGCGAACACAATTCTATTCTTTGGAATTCTGGTATTGAAGCGAATAAAGAAATTGTACGTAAGCAAAAGCGTAAGCTTACTTATATTGCAAACATCTTGGTGATATCTGATCCTAAGAATCCAGCAAACGAAGGTCAAGTTCGTCTGTATAAGTTTGGTAAAAAAATCTTTGACAAGATCACTGAAGCAATGAATCCAGAGTTTGCTGATGAAACACCTTTGAATCCATTTCATTTTTGGGAAGGTGCTAACTTCAAAATCAAGATTCGTCAAGTTGAAGGTTATCGCAACTATGATAAATCTGAGTTTGATGCGCCATCACCATTGTCAGATGATGATGAAAAGATTGGAAAAATCTTGAAGTCTGAGCATTCACTCAAAGAGTTTATTGATGCTAAACATTTCAAATCATATGATGCTTTGAAAGATCGACTGACTCAGGTTCTCGGTTTGAATGGTGTAACACAAATTGGTAGCAAAGCAGAAGATGCTACTCTTTCATCAGAACCAAGTCTTGGAGATGATGATGAAGTGGATTATTTCCGATCTCTCGCAGAACAGGGTTAAAACCTAGTCCTGTTCTTTGACCCCACATCGAAAGGTGTGGGGTTTTTTTATGCTGGAACAGGAACGTATTTTTTATTTTTTTCCACTATGTTGTTGTTTGTAGTACGAGCATCAACGTAGGTAGGATTTTGTGGTTTAGATTGTCCTCGTTGCTCGGCTGCAATTTCAGAAGAGGATTTTCCTATATCATAGTTGGGGGTTTTCTTACCACTTTCCAAATCAACAGCTTTACCTGATTTATTCGCAACAATACCACCATCGGGTGTAGGTAAACTTTTGAGTGGAGTAACGTGCCAATCTTCCCGTTTTGCCGGGTCTTTTCCCTGCTTTATTAAAAATTCTGATGTTACTGGTCGCGTTAAACCAAATTTCTCTAGCCATCCAGAAGGGTTATCAACATCACCTGAAAGCTTTCCGAATAATTGTCCTTTTGCTTGAATGTCAATAGCAGTACCACTGGTATGAGGTGATCCTGCTCCCGATTGTCCATCAGCACCTTTTAATGGAGCCGCTGGTTTGGCAACAACACCACCCTTCTTACCTGATGCAATCCATCTATCGTACAGTTCTTTCTGCTCTTGATTTGAACGATACGCCGAATTGATTAATAACTTTTTACCAGTTTCTTGCGTATATGAAGTAGCCATCTCAACCAAAAGCTTTTTGAAAGCTGGATTTAATCCTGAATAATCAATCGGAGTAAACTTTGGTGAATTGTCTTCTACAACAGATTGTAAACTAACAGCAGATGAAGGTTGTTTTGCTGGTTCGGGTAAAGGTGCAGCAGTCCCATCCGAAGCTGGTACTTTACTCACTTCAACTTTGGGTTCTTCTTTCTTTATTGTTGGTGTGGGTTTTGCTTCTTCCCTTTTAACTTCTGTCGGGACTGCTTCAGGTTTAGCTTCTTCTTTTTTACCGAATAATCTTTCAAGGATAGGTTTCTTCTTTTCCTTTTCAACAGCTTCAGCTATCTTTTTCTGTTTCTCTTCTTCTTCTCTTTTTAATTTTAACTCTTGTAATTTTTGTTTTTCTTTGGATAATTTATTCTTTTTACCAGTTAACTCTACATCTTGCTTATCCAGATCATTGTATTCTTTTTGCAGTTCTTGTGAACGTTTCGCAAGCTGTTCTTTTATGTTTCTTCTCTCAGCTTGTTTATCAATATCAACACCAAGAATATCTTTTCCTACAAATCTTCCTATAGATTGTAATTTTGGTGCTAACCATTCAATAGCATTCTTAATAATGCTACCAAAACCTTTCATCATTTCTTTATAAAATGAACCTGATTGTGATATTACTTCATTTACTCGTTCTTCGTTTATGATACCAAAACTGATAAAGTTTAAATACTTTTTGAATGATGTTTCAAATAAATCTAGCCAATCGACATCCCTGAAAAATGAAGAGATGCTATCCGATAGGAATGTTATCCCCTCAGAAATTTTATCAATAACCTTTCCAACATATGGAGAAATAATTTCAGTGAGTTTATATACAACGTAACCAATTGAAAGAAGGGAAGCTAAAAAAAGACCACTCAGTATTTTTACAAAAGTATCCAATATTCCAGCTAAGAAAGTTCGTTTTTTCTCTTTGGCATATTTTTTAACTTTGATATTGGCTACTGATATTTCTTTGGATTCTCTGAGAGATTTGGTAACATCGGTAAGCTTATCACCAACTGCTGGTCTGATGTTATTTAATTTTAAATAGTTTCCGAATGCAGAGTTTAGTGATTTGAGTTGTTTGGCTATTGAAGGAAACACAAGCGTATTTTTTGCGACAATACGCATTGCTGCCACACCGTCTTTCGTGTCTTTATCTTTTTGAACCTTACTGTCTGGATTATTTTTATTAAAAAATTTATCTAACATTATGCTGTTGCCCTATTCACCAGAGTTGATTGGCTATCCGGTCCAGGTTTGGTCATAGCAATATTTTCGTTTTGTGTTTTTTTATTATTGTTTACTTTTGCAACGTTTATTACATTAACGTCTTTTGGCTTCATTTGTTCTCTTTGGGCTTGAGCAAGTTGCGTTGATTCCCCACCAAGAAACTTTCCAGCGGAAGCTACTTTAGTTGATGATAGAACAGAAGCAAGTGCCGTTGAACCCTCTTTATTATTAGCTGCACCAGAACGTATTAAGCTTACTGTTGCTGGAGCACGTTCACCAACTTGTTTATACCATTTACTCGATTTAAATTCATCGGCAGCTTCTTTAAACTTACCTTCCGATAACAAACTGGCGGCTACTTTGAATTTTTTATACCAATAACCACCCATGTTATAAGTTAAATCAATCAAGCCAGCCTTGCCAGCTTCGTTTGCTTTATCCCATCCTGGTGCCTTTTCTGCAAGCTTCAAATGTTCAGCGAAATCTTTTTCAAATAATTCACGAACTTCTTGATTGCTAAATTCACGATCCCATTCTTTAGGCAACTTTTTACCGTCACCAATTAAATGTCCAACGCCTACAGTCCATAATCCGCGAGAATCCTTGTAGGGTTTATTTTTCCAACCTTCATTCCCAATAACCATTTGTTTAATGTTTTCATATTGTCCACTTGTAGAAGATGGTTTTGAAATTGTTGGTGTGGGTGCAACTGTTGGTTTTTTTTCTGGTACAACTTCCTGTTTTTTCACGGGAGTTAATGCAGCAGCTTGGTTTGCTTTTGGGGGAGCAGTAGATGTTTTTGTTTCTTTTTTGGCTGACTTTTTTTCTTCATCTCCAGCATCACCTATACCTTGAAATTGTTCTGCTTTTTGTTTTTCAAGTTCAGCTTTTTCTTTTTCTGTTTTTGCTTTCTCTACCTTTGCAGCCTCAAGGTTAGCTTTCTCTGGACCTTCTGTTAAGTATTTGATGTCGTACTCAAGGGTTGCAATTTCCAAATCGAGTTGACGGATTTTAATTTTTTTCTGCTCGATTTTTTCATTCATCTGATCAAAATATTTACCATACTGTTCGCGTTCTTTTGCTTCATCTTGTATACGTTTTGAGTTCAGTTCTTCAAAAGAAGATTTAAAATCTGCTGGTCTGGATTCATTGGTGAAAAGCGATTTTCCTTTCTTAATAATGAAATCTGCAAAACTTGTGAATTTTTTTTCAATAAATTTTATGGATTCGTCTATTGTATTGAATATTTGCTTAAACAAGTTATCACGCCATTTACCAACCAAATCATAAAATTCAGATAAATTTTCTTTACCGAATAAACCGAAGCTAAATTCATCCATCAATCCAACAATAAAGGTTTTAAAAAAGTCTCCACCCTTTTGATATTCTTCCCACGCATCCTTCAGGGGGTCCCACAACATCATTACGATTGTCACCGCAGCGGCAATGGCTACTGCAAACGGTCCAGAAAATCCTACAGAAGCAACAAACGCAGTTCCGAATCTGATGGCTAATTTTTTCAATCCATTTGTGAAAAAACGTTTCATTGCATTCGAGAATACTTGAATTACAGGTTTTATAATTTTACTGGAATTTTTCTTAAACCAATCCATGAACATTTTTTTTATGTTCAGTTTTCCTAGTAATTTGTTTACATCAGCTATTAACTTCCTTTTAAATTTCATAAACTTACGAATCCACGTAAGTTTTTTATACTTCTTCAATACTGCTGCGGCAATTTTTCGTTCTACTTTTCGTCCTACTTTATAATCAATATATTTCCCCATTAAATTTTTAACTAAACCTTTATTACCACTGGTCGCATCTTGTGATAATTTACTAACTTTTGAATTTAAATATTTTTCACGTTGAACATTAAATTTTTTAGAGAGTTCATCATCCTTTAAAACATTCGCATCTGGTGTGCCTCTAACTCTGACACCTTCTATGGCTAACCAACGGGAAAAATTTAAACGTATGAGTTTGAGATCATTTGCCATTCTACCGATGGCAAGATAATTGATGGCTGTCTTTTTTAGGGTATTGGCTACGGGGGATGGGGATGATTTATTGAGATCACCCTTGTCTATTGTAAGACCAAGAAGACCGGATAACATAATTAAGCAGTAGCCGTTCTATTAGAATAATAATTATCAATAAAGCTGCTGTTAAATGCATCCGATATTTGTTTTGATTTATTACCAGTGGTGCCTACAGAGTTATTGGTTACACCAGCATCAATTACTGTTCCTGCATCAGCAGCCGCATCCATCCTTTGACCTTCAGCTACTTCAGAAGATGCTTGTGATATAGACGCTCCCGATGCCGAAGAAATGGGTGTGGCTTGGGCTGAAGGTGATGCTCCCCCAACGGATGCAGCCGAAGGTGATCCTCCTGTTGCTGCGGCTTCCGAAGGTGTTAATGGGGATGACATAGTTGTTGCTTTTACTGCTGTTGCACCCTTTAATAATGAAAGAATTTTATCTGGATCACCTTTCATGTCAACAATTCTATCTCTGACAGATTGCTCATCTAATGGTTTTCCAGTTTTAATATCCGCAAATTGTGTTGGTGATTTCGGATCAAATACAACACCAACTTGCGCTTTCAAAAACTCTACAGCTTTCTTTTTATCTTGTCCAGCTTCTTTAGCCAAATCCTCTGTTGATCGTTTGACTTTACTTTCTGGTGCTTTACTGGCAGTCTGTTTTGTTGGAGTGGGTTCGGTTGCTGGCGTACCCGATACAACATTACCCATCTCATCATAAACAACGTCACCCTGTGCAGTTTTTGCTTTCGTTGTTTCTTCAGTAGGTGTAGTTGGAGGTGAACTTTTACTACTGGTGGTTGGGGCTGGCATTTCTTTGTTATTCTGGAACGGTCTAAATCCAGGAACTTGAATGTCAGGCAATGAAAACTTTTTAGCCCAATCTGGTAGATACTCATTTACTTTAGATAAGGGAATTGTAAACGGGTCCCACCCAATATTATCTTTCAACCAACCGACTATTCTTTCAAATGTTTCTGTGATAACATCAATCATTGGAGTAATATATTCGGCTAAATCATTTAATGATTTGCGTAAATCTTCTTCACCGAATAAGCCAGCAGTAATGAAATCTAAAAACTTACCCATACCTTTGATGAGGGTTTCTTTGACTATATCTGTCTCAGTAATTGCTTTCCAACCATCCTTAATCGATTGAAATAAACTCTCTATTAAAGGTAAAGGATTTAACTTGTCGGCAATGTCCCCCATTATTTTGCTTAAATCAAATGCCGAACCAATTGCCAACGCCAAACCAAAAAATAGTTTACCTAATACATTTTTAAGTAAATTCCAAAGATAACCCAATACTCCTTCTTCACCACCACTATCATCTTTTTCTTTTTTGGGTTTACCTTCTTTAGTCATTGGTTGTGGAGAAGTTTCTTTTTTACGTGCCTCCTCCAGTTCTGCCTCACGCTGGTCTTCAGACTTAAAAAATTTATCAGCTTTAGTAATCGCTTCAGCATTCTTTAACTTAACTAGCTTAACAATATTTTGACGCAAAACATTCATATCTCTTGCCATGCCCGGTAGAGCAAGAGAATTTTTTGCGATGATGTTTAAAAAAGGTATAACATCTGCGCTGATTGACCCTTCTGTGTCCCCACCTGCTTTAGATGGGGACTTTGGGTTCTTTGTTTTTTTAAATACGTCTAAGAATGCCATTTATCGTTTTTGTTTTTGAGCGTTAATTCGTTCTTTTTCATCTTCCAAATACTTAATCAAAAGACTAATGTAAATGGTTCTTTCCCACGGTATCATATTTTCAAGTTCAGTCAAACTATACTTGTGGTGTTGCATTAAAGCAAAGTTTGTCTGATAGTAATTACCCAGTGAATCATAACGAAATATTAGGCGAAAAAATTTTGTAGTCCTTTAATAACCATCTCCTCTTCATAGCCACATTTCGGACAATGAAAATGAACATCTTTTTTAATCTCAGGCATGGTATCGAAGAACACACGAATTTTTTCCAAATCTTTTTGCTGCATAGAATCTACGAATTCCTCAAGTTCTTTTCTAGAACTATCTTTAGAATAATAAACTTGTTGATCATCATATAGGTAATCGATACAATCGATTAAAATGTTGACCATAATATCGTTTTCATCCATTTGCTCATATTTCTGAACCATTTCAAATGTAGGATATTTAAGACTGATTCCAATCTTATCGTTCAACAAAAATTTTGATGAATGTTCTGGATGTTTTGTTGGTTGAATTTCCAACAAATTAACATCAAACTCAACTGAACCATTGCAAACGGTATCTTCATCTTTATTATTCTTTACAGTGTTGTTACACTTGTACTTTAAATTGACTACTTCTTCGACTGACCTTGCACGAAGATTCATGAACAAGTATTCCAAATCAAATGTTGGTAAACTATCAACATCTATATCATCTAGAATACAATTTTTCAGCACTTGTTTAATTGTATTGATTGTTTCTTTTGAATCTTCGGATTCTGCCGCCATAAGAAACAACTTTTGTTCTTTGACCAAAAATGGTCGAATGCGTACTTCTTGTCCTGTCGAAATCAATTTAATGTTATAAATTGGTACATCAAGTTTTGGTAACATAATTTCCTCTCAGTTAATTAAAATCCGAATCCTCTTGTGATTGTTGATATTGCCGTAGCACCCAACGTAGTCAGCGTCTGACCAATATCAAAGTTACCTTCATAGATTGGACGATAACGTTGATATGCAAAGCTTACCGATAAACGATGGAAACCATCATCTTGCCAACTAAGTGCTTGTGGCGCAATTGCTACGGGGAAAGCATCAATCAATTCAACCGCAAATATCTGACGAACTACATCATCATATTGTATGATTCGAATATTGGTCAGGTAGCGTGATGAATTACTTTTGGGGAAACGTACATTGTTTGTATCTGGTGGTACGATTGCTTCCATCCAACGATCAAACATTTTACGTTCATAAAAATCATTGGTACAAATAAAAGTTAGGCTCGTATCGGCAGTTTGCTGTACTTGATATGGAACTTTAAATGGTTGTCCATATATTTTTACGTCTGCGGTGTCTAGAGATTTGCCTGGCAGTTCTGCGGCTTCACATTGCAGCGCAAGATATCGGGAAACTGTCGGGTTGGAAGACTTCATTGCTGATCCATCAGTTGTTCCCATCGCAGAATTAATTGCGTCTGAAACGTCACTGAATATGGAATTGGGGAAGTTTATAATCTTCTCGATAACAGAGTTCCCGATAGCACTTGCAATATAAGGTGGAATCGGTAGAATTACTTCAAACCTAGATGGTTTAGATAAACCACCTTTGGCATTTATATTTGATAAAAATAAATTGGGTGAAAATGACATTAAAATTTGTCCTCTGAGTCTGCAAAAACTTTGCTCTTGTCGGCTTTCATAAAAGATTCAACTGGTAACAGTGCGGCGATATCCCACTCATCGGCAGTTATTTCCAGAAACCTCGATTGCACATGACTGAAAAGATAGCGTTTAATACAAGGTTTAGCCTGATATAATCTTGATGCCCTAGAAAGGTAATCGTAACTAATCCTCAACTTTGTGTTAGCATCAAAGTTATTATCAGTTGCAATTTCACTCAACTTATCTAAAAGAATGATACGCTGCTTTGGGTGTATGTAATGCAAATTTAGCCCTAAGAAACCGTCTGGGTATCGTTCTATTGGTATAACCAATGGGAACTTATCGTAATATGGCAGCTTATCCTTCGTTTTTGGATCATAAAAATAAAAGTACATCTTCCCTATAATCGATGAACTTTTAAGCCTATTCTTATCCTGCATCAGTTGTGCTTTAGTTGGCCTTAATGTAGGAATCTTGGAACGAAGCCAGTTTCGAGCATCACGTGATCTAGGTTCAAATCCCTTTTTGGCAAGGGATTCCTTAATTCTGTCTATTAGTTTTTTTGCCATGAGGTATTTATCTCAAATCCCTAGATGCTTTTCAGTTAGAACCTGAAATTCCCAACCATGATCTTTACAGAATTCAGTTGCTGCTTTCCATTTAGATTGATTGATAACGTAGGTTGCCGCCTCTTGGATATACCGTTTGGTCTTACGTTTTTGCGTTGGCGGCTTAGTCTGCGCCTCTGGCTTGACTTCAATCACAAAGGTTTTAATTACACCATTCTTTTGTCGAATCTTGGCAACAAAATCGGGGAAGTACCGATGCTTCCTATTGTCCACTGGACTCCAATAAGGTATAACTAACTCTTCAGACCCCCACCAGATTACGTCTGGATGGTCATCTAAATAATTCATTACCTTTAATTCCCACGATGACCTATAGATGATATTGGTCGCATCACCCTTATATTTTGTTGGGTTTTTGGGAGTAAATTTACCTTTATATGACATAAATACTATCTAGTCAACCTATTAGGACAACTATGGCTTTCTTTGGTCTTTCCGACATAACAATTTCCCGCGAGAACAATAAAGGACCGCTTTCCGAGCTTTTCACAGATACTGAGTATGGAACATCAAATACTTTTAGGTATCCGATAGATGTGGGTAATTATGATAAAGCCCATTACATGGTCATCCACATATTCCAGCAAAAGAATACTCAGTTTACAGGTATTCAACAAGACAAAGGTGGTGCACCAAGCGTAGCTAAAAATCAGGCAACTCCTGGTAGTGTGAGAGGATTGCCAAACATTAAAGAGAAATTTTCTAGCGCGATTAACGGTAAAATTGATAGTGCATTTTCTTCTATAAATGATGCTGTGGGTGGGAAACTTTCTTTTTTTAAAGCATCCAAACCAGCATTCAGTGCCACTAAAGCTGCCGCAGCAACAAACAATGCACTGTATGTTGATAAAGTGAACGATATAAAAAAAAGTAGTTTCATAAACACAACAGTAAGAACCACAGATTCTATTGCATTGTATATGCCAGATACTTTGCAATTTACATATTCGCAAGGATATGAAAACTTAGAGTTGGGTAAAGAGTTGGCAGGTCAAGCATTCAAAGTGGGCAAGGCTGCAATAGATAAAGTAACAACTGGTGAAGAAACTAACGTTACTGGCGCATTGAAAGCAGCTATTGTGGCGGGTGCTGTTAAAGGATTGGGTGATGCTTCAGGTTCCTCTGCCACAGCTAAAGCAGGAACATTCGCCTTACTAGGGGGTGTAGTAAATCCAATGTTGGAGATGCTGTATTCTTCTCCAGA
>Ga0214919_10004052_pt1 | contig 21590 bp, 7 predicted proteins | sample LL1503_MetaG_FD_177994 | JGI IMG/M metagenome (GOLD analysis project Ga0214919, IMG submission 177994) | Freshwater microbial communities from Lake Lanier, Atlanta, Georgia, United States - LL-1503 | ecosystem: Environmental > Aquatic > Freshwater > Lake | place: USA: Georgia | collected 2015-03-15 | reverse complement strand
AAATTATTTTACCTTACCTCAAAGTGTAAGAACATTTTTATTATCTGATAAAGGTGCATCAAAAAATAAAACCTATCTTGGGCAAGCAATAATCAATTCAAGCACAGACTATGTTGGATTTAATTATGAAGCTCCATTGTCATTAGATAATTCACCATTAAATGTCAAATGTGCAACAACAGGTGAAAATTATTCTGGATTTATAAGTAATGGTAGCTTGTTGTATGTTCCAAGTTCAACAGTTATAGATGGTGTTAGTTTATCATCATTATCGATAGGTGATTATGTTTTAATTAAAGATCAAGATGCAGTTAGTCAAAATAAAATATATTCTATCCAATCTTTTAGTCCATCAACAAATACTACTACACTTTTGGGATATTCAGCTTCAAGTTACAAAGAGTTAAATATATCAGGAGGCACAGTTAATGTTGGAACTATTTGGTATCCTATTAAAACTGATAATTTATATAATTTCTTTTCAACAATATGGTTTAAAGATTTTGAAATCATATACAATAAAGAATTTTATCCTCTTACAACTCCAAAACTTTTAGAATTTAAACTTAAATGGAACAAACCTGATGTTTCATTCCCGCAAAATAAATTAAAAATAAGATTTTTTGAGAACAATACAGACACAAGTTTACCAAGTACTGCATTGACAGATTGGATTGATATATCTTCTGTTGTAAATACTGAAACATTTTCAGGTAAAAGCAATAATGATTTAGTCCAAGTTGCTTTAGATCAAGTTTTATTAACTTCATCAAATAAATATTGGATTGCTATATCAACTCCAATGGGATGTACATTAGCCGAAGCAAATGGAATTAGATATAATAACCAAAACACTATTTCTTCTGGAAACTATAAAGGTTGGAATTTAGCAAGTAATCTTTGGTACAAGCTTTTTCATTTTTATTCAAAGTCAAGAAAGAATTTAGTACATAACAATGTGCAGCAATATAGAGTAAGTGCATTGACTCACTCTAATTTATCCAGCCATGCCACAAATCTATCCATGCCTGTTACTGTTGACATTGATGCTCCTGCTTACACTGGATCTACAAGGCCTTTACTTACTTTGTATGATAAATCAACTGTCAGAACTGCTACATTCAAAATCGAAGCAACAGATAGCGACTCTGGAATTTTAGCATTTAGATTTGGTAAAGAAACAGATTATGGGTTAGTTAATTTTGAACCATGGCAAAGTTGGAATTTATTCAAAAATCACAATGATGACAACTTATATACTATTTACTTGCATGCCTCTCAAAGATATGACCAGAGAGGCGCAGAGTTGGGTTACTTGTTTTCTAATATGAATATTGGTTTCTCAGGCGCACGTAAAGTTTGGATTCAATTGATGGATTTTGCTGGAAATATTAGTGAATCATATCCTCAAGCTTTTGTTGCTCAATCTATAGCAGCAGTTGATACAGAAGCACCATATGGCGATGTTTCTTTTTACAATCTTGAAACCAATGCAGAAATCTCATTGACAAACAAAAAAGATTCTTGGTTAAAAATAAATGCTTCTGATGATGTTTCAGGAATAAAAGATTTTAGATATAGAAAAGTTACTAAAGATGGCCCAGGAGAATGGTCGAATTGGATGATGTACAACTCTTACGCTCCAATTAAGTTTACTGGCGAAGAAGATGGCGTTAAAAGGATTGAAGTTGCATTCAGGGATTATGGAAATAACATAACTCAACCAGAATATAAATGGCACAAGGTTCTCAAAGTTAAAAAGTAATGAGTGAAAAATGAGTAGTACAATTTTTAATAAAAGTATTGTTTGGAAGAGCAAGTTTGATACAGACGATATGCTGTATTTGATTGGCATCACTCAAACAAAATATAGTTTAGCTTACCTTGAAGACAGTAATGACCCTGATTATGCTGCTAACACTGCATATTTTTTAATATCACAAGATTCTGGTTCAAAAAATAGAAAAATTAATCTGAAAGAAACTGATATCATTACTCTTACAGGCATTGATAATGGAGTTACATTCGGCATAGATGGGTCTAAAGGATTGCTTGTATTTGACCCTGCTAATCCAATTACAAATTCTTCTGCAATATCTGCTTCTGTTGTAAAAAATGTTGCCTCTATATGGAAAAGAAACCAAGAAACACCTCAACTTTTGATTGATTTCACATACCAAAATGAAAGAGCTATTTTAAGTGTAGAATCAAATAGTGATGGATTATTTTTAGGTGGTGCTTCTGGAAAAATATGGTTCTATGATGGAATTAAAATTAAAGAAGTTTTTGAATTATATATAAGTAACAATTTGTTGCCAGCAGCTTCTATGGCTATTGGACAGTTTGCACATGAAACTGAGCCATATTTATATGTTGGCGCAGATAATGACCCTGCACTTTTTAGAGCAAAATTATCTGAAGCACAATATGGAAATACTTGGGAATATATTTCGGCATTTGGTGGAAATCCAGGTGGAATTTTAGCTATGACCTTTGAATACAATAAATTATTCCTAGGGCTTAGGAATAGCCAATATGGAACATTAGAGATTATTACATCTTTAGAAGTTATCGAGCCTGCGACATTTATTTCAGATGAAAACACTCAAATTTTAAGCGAAGAATATGTAATTAATGTTTACCCATTGATACCAGATAATATTTCTGATATTTCCAATGATTTGATAGATATTCAATGTTTAGAAAAGGGTAATAATCAAATTTTTGCTGGTATTTCTGATAGACCTGAAGTTTGGGCATATTCCGAAGTGCCAATCAACAACCCATTAAATGATGAAGAATGGGCAACACAAATCTTTGATAGAAATTTTGCAGATGACCCAGCTCCAGCTCAATTTTATTCAAAAGGTGGCGTTACAAATTCTAGATTGAATTCAAATGTAAGCCATATGTTCGTTAATGATTTTGCGTCTCCAAGTAGTATAAAGTCCGCAATATTATTAACTGGACAAACAAATTCAGAAACAGCATTTGAGTTTTCAACTGGAAGTGATTGGGAACAAAATTTAGACCAAACTCAAACTCAACTTCCTTATAATGAAGTTGATTGCGCCACTTCTTCTAGGATTGCATTAACCTATTCATCTCCACCAATTATTGATGGTTTTCAGATGAAATTAGGCTCATCAATTTTAATAAAAGACCAAACAACTACTTCACAAAATGGTGTTTACACATTAGTTTTCTCAAATGGAATCTATAGTTTTGCTAGAGCAAACTTTAACACAGCATCATCAAAAAGAGTTGGATTTCTCATTACTCATGGATATGTAAACGCAAATTCTAGATTTTTACTCGATGTTGCAGATATAGAATCTAATGTATTTAATTTTTATAAACCTGCACATACTATAGAGTTAGAATTATTTAATGCTGGTTATAAGAAATATTCCAATGAAGATAACGAACCTTATTGGATTGGTAATGATGATGACTTTTCATCTTCAGGTTATATAGAAATACCAGATGCCAATTTGGGTTATCAAGGAATAGAAGTTTCTGATGGATATAGACAATACAAACTTGAATTCAATGCATCAAACATGAGATTGTCAAGTGGAAATAATGTTATTACTAAGACATTACCATCTTATGGATTTATTAAAAATTGGAACTTCTATGACAAAAGGACAACATCTAACTGGGTAAATGCGGGTTATTTCACAAATTTATCTGTGGAAACATTACCTGAGACCTTACCAGAAGGAACAGCTAAAGTTTCTAATTCTCTTTATCTCGATGAATTAGGAAAAACAGGAAGCCCAAGAATAACAAATTCTAATGTAAATGCCACTGTAGACATCAATACAAAAGTGCTAATTAGAATGAAAATTAATGCTCCGTTAGGATATACAGTCTATTCTGGAAAGATTAAGTTTAGTTGGCTTTATGGAAAGGGAAATTTTGAAAACTGGGTTTCAGTCGATATCAAAAATAACTCAGACTTTGTTATATATGAGCTTGCTCCAAATTGGTATGGAACTGTCAAACAAGTAGCAATAGAACTTGAAGGATTACCAGAGCAAGATAAAAGACCATTAAATGCATATATCGATTACATACAATTTGTAAATACTGATAGTTGTTTTAATATCAACCTCAAACCTTCAAATGTAAGAATAACAACTCAAGATAAAGATATTCAAATATGGTTAGGTAATCAAACATATCCAACTATCAATATGAAGAACTTTGTCATTGCAGATACATATAAAACCTCAGTGGCAGATTATGATGTCCCAAAGATAAAAATAGGAAAGCTAACTCCAGAAAATGACACATCTATATTTGGATACACTAGACTAAGATTTATTGCAGGTGAGACTTATAACCCTACAAGTAAAAAAATACTAGAACTACACAATACAACTAGATTTCCTTCTGCTGGTGGTGTTAGGGTATTAACTTTTCACGATGGTGCTCTTTATGCAGTTTGTGATGGGATGAATACAAATAAAATTTCTGATAACCCTGATGATAGACAGATTAAGATTTTTAAATATGATGCCACTAACGAAACCTGGAAAAAAGAAGAAGCACAGTTTATAAGAAAGATAGATTCTAACACTGGAGATATTTTAGGCATTATTAGAGCCTTGACTGCAAAGAGCTACAATCAATCTCTTTATTTAAGCGGTCAATACGGTTCAATTAAATATAACCCTAATAGATAAAAATAATGGAAGAAAACTTGTTTAATGCCTTGACAGTTGCTTTTAGCTCAAGTTCATATGTTGCTTCAGACGGATACACAATCCATGCAATTTTGAGCGGAGTTACATCTCTTCCTTTACTTCCGTCTACAAATATTGGTGGGTTTTATGCTTTTGTAAATGGTATTCCCATCACTGTTAGAACTGCTTATGTTGAAAACTCATCTGGTTCAGCAACACAAAAATCAACTGTTGTTTTAAAAACTTATGTAAAGATTAAATCAACTGATACAGTTCAAATAAAGCATGTTTATAGTAATTTAACTGATAACTCTACAACACCAATTTCTGATATATCTTTATTTACAATCACTGTCAATAATAGTGCAAATAATAAATATTTTGATCCTATTGAATGGAATACAGGTTTAAATAATGGAGAAATTGTTGTTGGAACGGAATCAGGTTTCTTTAGTGATTCAACAGATTTATTTAAAAAAGAGTTAACTTATCCATTTGCTGAAGTTATATTAGATACAAAACCTCCTGAAGGATTAGTAATTATCAATGAATCTATTTCTACAGGCGGTATTGATGTAAGAACTTTTGCTGTTTATGCTCCTTTTGACTCATCTACTTCAGGTTACACAAATAGGAACTTGTCTCTCACGACATCCGCTATTGAAGGTTGGCAATTTGTATCAAGCACTGAACAAACAATAAGTTCTTTTGTTATAGAGCTTAAATATACCCAATTGTCGTCTCCTACACCAGCAATAGGGAATCAAACAGGCAGAGCAACTGTTTCATTATATTCAAACACAACTGGTGATGTTCCAAATGCTCAAATAAAAGAACTTGGTGTAATTCAATACGATACTTTGACTAATGCATATCAAGAATTTAGTTTAACACCTTTGACTCCTGTTACATTAGCTTCTCAAACTACTTACTGGATAGTCATATCTTTTGAAAGTACTTTAAAATCAGGTGTTGCTTCATCTGGAACAATTGATATTTTAGTTAAGAATGATGACACCCTAAACTATGCTGTCTATGAGTCAAATGTATGGAGAAGATTAGCACAAAAACAAGTCGGATATTTAAAACTTGTTGGTACTAAGGCTGATGGTGACGCTATTCCTGTAGATATAATGGCTCAGGATATTATAGGTAAAAATCTCTATCAAGCAACAAATTTCGGTGGAAGCACAAACACATCTCAATATGAAAAGATAGGTGCTGGTGATGCATATTTCCTTAATATGTTTTTAACTCCAGATGCTACAACTGGTCTATACCCATTAGTCCAGGCTGTTGATATTGGTGCAACTGCATCTACAGAAAAGAGCTTTATAGTTGAGACTAAACTCACACCAAAATCAAATTGGGAAACCTTGTACTACAACTCTGCAAGCACTACCACAACAGATTTCGTAAGATATAAATTCAACACACCAACAAGATTCTCAAATATTAGAATTGGATATCGTGGAAATTTATTTGCTAGTATTGAGGCTGGAACTTTAACTATTGCTGGCGTTGATGAATGGTCAGATGTTGTTGCGGTACAAGCTTCTCACTTTTCTGACTTTAGAGATGCAGATGAGTTTGTTAATGTAGACACAAGAGGATGGGCACCTTTTACTGAAGGTGCATCTGTGTATGATTGGAACGTGACAAATCAAGCTAGATTGTGGGAAAAACTTGATTACAGTGCAGACATAGGCTTCTTACGTTCAGCTCCAATATCAAATCAGATGGTCTTGGCTTCATATCAAAAGGTTTCAGTTGCACAAGGGGGAGCTATAAGATCGGCATTGAATTTAGATTTAACCGCTACAGGGGATACTATCAATGCTTTAGTAGTTCATAATTCAGTTGTTTATATTGGTACTGAGTTAGGATATATATATCAATCAGCGCAAGGTGATTACTGGACTATAATTAACCAAAAAAATCCTCTAGATAACACTGAATATAAAACTCTGCCTCCGGTAACTGCCTTAGCTTCTCATGGCGGAGCTTTATATATTGGAACTAAAAAAACCACTACCAAAAGTGCAAGCGTATACAAATATTTTGATAAAAAATTTACTGCAATAAAAACTGATTTTACTGCAAATAAAATTTCTGCTTTAGCAAGTAATAAAGGAATTTTATTTATTGGAACTGCTGGAAAATTTGGAACACTTCAAGGCAGCGTGTTTACATACAACGGAACTGATTTCAAACAAACTTTATCTTCAGATTTTGACCAAGTTCAGTCAATGATTTATTCAACAACTTTAAACACAATAGTTGTTGGATTTAATGGTGGTGAAGTTTGGAAATTAGTATATGATTCAAATAATAATCCAGCTTCTTGGTCAAAAATTCAAAAAATTGCTGCTAATAATATTTACAATTTGAACGATGATAGTGCTGGAAAATTCTTATTCATAGCCACTGATGCAGGGTTGTTCAATTATGTAAAATCACTGAATGTACTTAAAACTTTAACTTACCCTAATTACAGTAATTCTAATTTACATTTAACATGGAAACAATTTGCATCTGCTGGGTCAACTGATTATAAAAATGATAGAGATTACACTTTTATAACTGCGGCAAACCAGTATTCAGATATAAATGAGTTTAATATAGCCTCATCAAAACCAACAGGTATTGGAGTTTCGTATTACACTGCAGTTTTTGAAGGAGCAATAAAATCACCATCTACCGCAAGCTATCAATTTATAGTAAGCACGAATACAAACACAAGATTGACAGTAAATGGTAATACTTTAACTTCATCAAGTTTGTGGACAACAGAAAGTGATGTAACAACTAACACTTTAACTGATAATTATGCAACTCAGACAGTAGACATGGTCAAAGATCGGTTTTATTCTATAAAGCTTGAAATGGCTGTCAAGGAAGCTGGAATTTACACTCCAAAAGTTACTTTAGCTTGGAAAGACACTTCTTCTGCATTCAATAGTTCTCCAGCAGTTGGAGCTACTTATTTTTACAAGCCAAATACAATTACTTCTGTAAATAACCTTGTTAACTCATATTTAGGTAGCGGAGTAGATGGAAACGCTTACAGCTTTGACCCAACATTTTACGAGACTAGCAAAAGATATGCTTATGTAAGGCTTAAAGATGAAGCTGGCAATTACCATAGTTATAGATTACCAGATGGCACTATTCCATATGAATCATTGAATGATTTTATATATCAAGGCGCTTCGGGAACTGGTATTGAGCCTCCTCCTGGTGTAGGCGCTCTTGTATTCTCTCCAACAAGTGTATTAGCTGGAGACACTTCTCTTGCTACTTTATACTTGCCAAATAGTGTTAATACAACATCTGTTTACACAATAACAACTGATGGTAATTCGACATCATCAGTTTCAAGTTTAAATGTACCTGCTAATAGCCTTTCAGCTACATTCAATGTAACGGTCAACTCAGATGTGGCATCTACAATTACAGGCACCGTTGTTACTGCATCATTGGGATCGACTTCATACTCAGGCACTTTGGGAATAACAGGTTCTGGTACATCTCTTCCAAATACTTCTAGAGGTATCATATATCAAGTCAAGTCAGAAATGAATCCTGCAGTGGCTCCAATTACTTATGTTCCAAGTGTAACTGATGCTATTTATTCACCAAAGAGAAAGGTAAGATCAACAGGAAGCTATGTAAATCAACCATTCTATGTTCCTACATTATCTCAATGGACTACAATGTCTGTGTTGATATTAAACAAATATCATGCTAACACTGCAGCAGGTTTAGATGCTGGTACTGAAGTCAATGTATATGTAAGAACATCAGATACATCAGAAGGTTGTTTCAACACTCCTTGGAGTGCAGCATATTCTAAATCTTATATTAATAATAGTGCTGTACCAGCTACAGCTGAAACTTTAACTATTGATTTACAAGCATATAGTGGTAAATTTATTCAATATTATATTGAACTTGTTTCTGCAACACAAGGTGATAGTCCAGAAGTTAAAGCAGTAACTATAACTTATAAGGCCGCTACAGGTTCATATTTCTTTACAAAGACATTTAACACCGAAGATTACAGTACAACAATTCCTACACCTACATTTAGAAGAGGATTACTCACATCTAATCAAGACAAAAAGGATGGGGAGATTGTTTATGGGTATACAACAGATGATAGAGATGGATATAAATATGACTTTGGTCGTTATACCATCATAGAGCCAAATAAAACTTTTGAACTCGAAACTCCATCATCAACCATTAAATTTGCAATCTTATTAACCTCTATTGATGGCGATCCTTCTATTGTTTATGATTTTGCTGTTCAACTAGATGCTGGTGATGAAGATATGAAGTTTATGCCTGAATTGTAAAATGTCTCAAAGAACAAATACATATAATTATCTTTACTTAGAATATGGCGATAAATGGTACCCTCTGTTTGATAAGCAGAACATGCTTACCTCAGAAAACCAACTCCAAGCTTTATTTAAATTTGTTGGGCCTGGAATTTTATCTGGTTGGGAAGTTTATAAACTTTCTGATTATAGAACAAACCAGTTAGCTTTAATCAATGCTTATCTGACAAATTATGAAAGTGAATTAGGCCAAAGACTAGCATATCTTAATCTAAATTTTACTCGTGAAACATCTACAAATAAAAGATATTGTGAAGTCGCTACTACATCTAATATAACTTTATCAAATTTACAAACTATTGATGGTGTCTCTTTAGTAGATGGTGACAGAGTGCTTGTTCGCCTTCAAACAGACCCATCACAAAATGGTGTTTATATTGTCAAAGATAGTGCAAGCTGGATAAGAGCAACAGAACTTAATAATAGCGCTGACTATAATGATAATTTCTTGGTTTATGTAAAAGGCGGAAACAATTCTACACAAACACTTTGGCTTGCCACATGGACTCCTGATTCTGCTGAGACTACGTTTACTTTAGGCACTTCAAATCTGTATTTTTTCAATGCATTTGAACAATGTATTCTTGTTACACCTGGAACTGGAATTGTAAGTACATTTTCGGCAAAAACTGAAAAATATAACTACTTTAGATACACAGCCTTTAACACTTATTTTGTATGGGCAGAACCGAGTATTTGTTTACAATCTGAAGGCATTTGTGCAATCACTTCTCCACAAAATCCAGATGAAGAATATTATTTACAAAATGATGCAATTTATTTAGCAGAAGCATCAACTACACAAAGAATAGACTCTGATTATTTAATAACTCAGAATGCCTATGTAATCGATGAGATTGTTTATTCTGATAGTAGAAATGAAGTTAAAAATCTTTCAGGACAATTTCAACAAGCTCTTAGAAAAGCATTTTATAAGCATGTTCACTCTGGAACTGAAGGCAATCCATCAAAAATAGATCTTTCATCTAGAGTTGTATTGGATGCACTACCTTTAGACTCAAACAATCAACTCAACTATGCTTCCAATATTTTCAAGATACAAAGTAATCCAAACTTTAATCCAGTACCGTCTTCTGGAACTGCTACAACCATTGGATATTTTGGATTACCAGAAGTAAGATTAAATGATGTTAAATTAGACTCATCACAATATAATCTTAATTTATCTGGCTCAACAATTTCATTAAAAAACAATCTTGATTCAACAGATAGGCTTCAAATATATCTTCCTAAATCTCCTCAAAAAAAGTTATTACCTATCTCATTATCGGAATCAAATAAAAGTTATGGGTCTTTACTTACTGGAGCCTTAGAATCTGGTGCAAGTATCTTTTTAACTGATGGCACAACTACATCAATTACTGACTCAAATACTAATACCACTACTACATACTACAATCTTTTTATATGGTCAGATACAGATTATATCCCAGCAAAAGTTTATATTAATGGAGCTTTGATTGATTCTGATTATTATGAAATTAACCCATATGCTGGAGAGTTAATATTAAAATCTAGCTTGCCTGATATAGAATCTTACACATATTCTGATTTATATGTTGTTGCGGAAAAAATAGGCATACAAATTGAAGGAAAATTGCCAGGTTCAAGACTTAAAAATATTGACGCAGCTTCTTTTAATGCTGGCACAATTGATCAAAAAAGAATTGTAAATCTTGATCACATTGGAATAAATCGATATAAAAATCAAGCAACTTTAGTTCCTTCATTGAGATTATTTGCTGAAGGAAATCATACATATTTTTATCCAGAAATTCCAAATTCTGATTTGCAAAATATATCAGAGCTCTACTATATCAATAAATCTTTGAATGTTGAAAATGGTAAGTTTTTGGCTGGAAATAAAAGAGGCTTATTTTCATCTATAGATTTTTCAAGTGGTTCATATCAAACTGGTTGGAACATTGATAAAGGCCGTGTATCATTTTTTCTTGATAATATTTTGCATCCTGAAGGAACAAACTATTTCAAAACTACCTATGCATTAACAAAAGAAGGAAGGGTTTGGAATACCATTGACTTTGGTGATAACTGGACTTTAGTTAAAAATCCTATAGATACATCATTACCAAATCCTATTCTTTCCACAGCATTTTATTTGTCAACTGATAGAGAAGAAATTTATAACTCTGCTGGTCGTTTCACAGGATATAAATATTCATACTTCTCTTACATGGGTACTGATGATGGTCTTTACACAGCACAAATAGCAGACAAGCTTACAGAAAATGATTGGGCATGGTCAAAAGTAAAGAACATTTTTAATCAAAGTGGAGTTGCTCTAACATCACTTGCGCCTATAACTGCTGTAAATGAAATAAGCACTAGAAGAACCAAAACTTTAGAAGGAAGCGCCCCACAAGTTTCTTATGACAGGACTGTTTATGCTTCTGCTGCAGTTGGAAATTCAGGTTTATATTATGGTGGTTTAGGTTCATTAACTAGAGTATTTACACAACCAGTTAAAGGTGTTTATTGGATTAAAGATGGTACTACTGGAATTAATAAGAATGATTTGATTTGGTGGACAGATCAAGATGTTTATATCACTCACACAGCTGAATATGTAGAAACATCTGATGAAACAACATCATATACTTATTGGAATCATCCTTTAACTGGCGCTATAACAACAAAACCAGTTAAAGCAGCAACAACAGTTAAATTATCGGCAACATACAACTCTGGAACAAGTCCGCATACTTTGACTTTTAATCCTTTTGATGAAGAAACTTTAGGTCTTGTATCCGTATCAACTGGAAGTACAATCGTTGATGGTTTGAATACAAAATTTACTGATTATTCTGGGGCTGGAGTGAGTATTGGAATTGGCTTTACTTCAGGTGCAACAGTAACAACTTGGTATAGTATTGATTCTATTTATAGTGATTCTAAAATATTCTTAGATAATAACTTTGCAGGATCTTCTGTAGCTTCAACATCCTATGTAATGTTGTATCCAAAGACTGCATTTAATGTTGATGGATATACTTATTCTTCTACTGGTACTGGCCAAAGCGTTTTAATAAAGAATCAATATAATCCAGTTCATAATGGTGTATATTATGTATCTACTTTAGGTAGCTCTTCTGCAAACTGGGTTCTTTCACGATCTGCTATCGCTGCTTCTTCTGCGGGTGAAAATATATCAGTTATTAATGGTACTAAAAACTCTGATAGTATTTGGTTTGTTGATAAAAACTCAGGTTCAATCACTTTTGGCACTTCAGAACTTAACTTTTATATTACAAAATACAAGATATTTTCTGCCTCTGGTCTTGGTGGAACTATAACATCAATTACTTTCAGAAATTACACTGGTTCGAATGACTATATTATTGGACACACTAAAGGCATTGGTTTAGCCACAGACACTACAGGCCCAGGTGTTAATCCAAGTTCTAGAAATCTTTATTGGGATTCTTCTTTGCAAGGCGAAGTTAACACAGTTTATTCAGTTGCAGCAAGTAACTCAGGTTTTGGATTGATTTATGCTGGTACTAATCGTGGAGTTTATGTCTCAACTGATTATATTTGGAATGAAACATATATAAACCCTGAATCAAATTATCCTTGGACAAGATCTTATGATGCTTTTAGAGCAAATGATGAAGTATCAATATTTAATGCTCAAGACTCTATTCAAGAATTTAATTTCAATAAATATTATCAATATCAACTTATAAAATTAGATGCAACAGCTGATTATGGAAAAAGTTTTACTTACGAAAGAGATTATAGAATTTTTTATGTAAAACCTTGGACTGCAACAAATGCTAAAGTGATTGTATACATTGGGAAAAAACCAAGTACAGTCCCATATTTATTGTATCCTGAGCTTGGTAAAATTGAATTTACATCTAGTTTAAAGGCTTCTCAAATAAATAATGTTTTTATTACAATTATTAGAGAAGGAGCTTTTTTATATAATACTGGAGAAACTTACCACGAAGAAGTAGTAAGAGATTTAGTTGCAGATAGCTTGCCAATAACAACTTTAAGTAAAGCCAATGCACCATCTGAAACAGTTTTTTATACAAAGCAACCAATTTCTGAAACTTCTTTAACAATATTACAATTTAAAGTTCCAAAGTCAAATCCAGTTGTAAGCGAACAAGTAATTGTAAATATTGTTTATGATGATAGAACAAAAACATATACTAACAACATTATTCCAAGAGCCAGTTCATACACTTTTCCTGTAAATACCGAAGTTTATGCAGTTCGAACGAAAAAGTACTTAGGTATTCAAGATTATATATCTAAAAAACAAACAAATCAAACCTATTATTTTAACTCAATAAATGTAGCAAATACTTCAGATATTATTATGAAATTAGGAGATGGTAATCAAACATATTTTGATCCCTATCCAACAGTTTCAATTAAAGCAATTGAAAAAGAAACTGGTCTTAAAAAGCTAATTTTTACAAATGATATTGCAAATGATAACTTTGATACTACAGCTTCAACTAATTCTGATTATATTGGATTAATTCCATCGATTGATGATAGACCAGATAGTCCAAGAGCTGTTTACGCAATATACAATCCTTCATTCCTTGGAAATAAAATGTATGTTGGAACTGACAAAGGATTATGGGAATATTCAAATAATTGGGACATCATAAGTCATTTGGGTGGTTCTTCAAGAGTTTATTATATCAAAAGTATTTCATCTAGTTTAAATATTGGAACTGACAATGGATTATGGAGTGGAAATACTGATGATGATATCTGGAGTTTAAATCCTTCTTTTACACAATCGCAATTTGACTTCATCAACGGATCTTGGTTTGATGGAACTTTTGAAGCATATGCTAAAGAAGATGGTGTTTCATTTGTCTGGGTTCCTAAAGGTGCAACACAATTTCAGTCCGACCATGTTACATTAGTTGATAAATATAGAGCAAATGGTTTATATAAAGACAAATTTATAAAAATTACTACTGATAGTCAGGGAAATGCTAAACAAACTGAAACAGATGCACTTTATGTCTGTGCTGAAAATGGTTTATTTGCAGTTACAAATGGAGCTAATGCTGGAACAAAACTGACTGCCTTTTTAACTGGAAGAGAAGTATTTGGTGGCAAAGTAAGTGGATATAAATATTACAAAATATTTAGAGCCCTGTCTACTCCTCCATCATCAAAAGCTCCAGTACCTATGTTTATATTGACAAATAATGGGGTTTTAAAAGTAAGAAACTGGAGATGGCTAGATCCTGCTGATGCTGCAACACCAGATTTCATTATTGAAAAAACATTCTTAGAAGGATTGTCGTGTCACTGTTATGCTTTAGACACTGTAGAGTCTCCTGATGGCATTGCTCCTGGAAAATCCATAATTTATATTGGCACTAATAATGGAGTTTATAGGTCCTTAGATGAGGGTAATACATTCGAAAAATGTGAAAGAATCAATGGTGGACAAACTGCAGTATATGATTTAAAAGTATTTACCAGCTCTAGCAGTGGGTATAGAGTTGTTCTTGCAGGTACAGAGTTTGGATTGTGGTATAGCATAAACCAAGGTGATACTTGGTACGATCCTGGTTATGAAACTGATGATATTCCATTAACTGTTAATTTCTCTGGCCGTCCAACAAATAATGTTAATTTATCAGAAACTTTAACTAGTGGAGGAACATTAGCACAAACATTTAAAACTTCAACTGGCCAAACTTTAGTTGATAAAGCTGCAGCTTATTTGGATGTTAAGACATTTTTACAGTCTGACGTAAGATATGACACTTCATATGCAAATAATACTATCAGGGGTTATTTATATTCGGTAAATAATGGTGGAGTTCCAGAAAGTGTACTTGCAACAAGCTCTACAATTTACAACCCTTCGGATTTAACTTATCAATCATTTGTAAATTTTGATTTTAATTATTCATGTGCTATTGGCACTACATATGCATTTGTTGTTACTGAAAATGTAACTTCTGGTGGAATTTCCCTTTTAGAATGGACTAAATCAAGTAGATACAATGCCTATACAAATGGCAAATCTTGGGCATATACTGGAATTTGGGATGATGTTCAGTCAGCTTCTCATATTGATTTGTTCTTTAAGGTTTATTTTACTAATGCTTTGACTCCAATTGATACAATTATTCCTGTTGGTTCTTATAGTTCTTTAGGAACAACTACAAAGAATTGGAATTTGGGTGAAAGTTCAGGAGTAATAGTTAAAGATGATGGCTCACTTACTACAGACATAAAGTTTGCTATGTCTATGGTTTATGATGATAGTGCTTCGATAAAGTCTTCAATTGGCAGTACCCAATATGAGTTAACAATTAAAGATTTCTTTACGACTTTATCAACGAGGACTAAGAAGTATATATCTGGTCTTGGAAGTACTTTAGATACTAATTATTTTGACTTCTGGCAATTTGGTACCTCAATTCAAGAAAAAACAGGTACAGGATACACAAATTCATTAACAGAACTAAGCAAAAATATCTTGTCTTTGAAACAAAAAGGCACAAAAAGTGAGTTGCTCGAAACTGTAGGAATCTCAGTTGTTGGTCTGTCTCCACAGTCGATATCAGAAGCTATATTAAAAAATGATGATGAAACTAATAATATTTCTAGAGTCAATAAAGTGGTTTCATATTTATCTCAAAATAATTCATTAAACTTGAATGATTTGAGAGATTGGTATTCTACGACAAGTAAAAAACAAATCAATCTTACAAAATGGTCAGGTAGTGCAACAACAAGTTTAACAGTCTATCTATCAAAATCTAGCACTGGTGGCACTTATACTTGGAGCTCATCTGATTACCCTTATGTTGAAGTGAATGTAAGTGGTACAGCAAGAACAAATAATTATTCTATAAGCCCATCTTTGGGAAGAGTTATTTTTAATTCTGGTTATGGCATGACCTCTGGTGATTCTTTAAATGTTTATTTGAGACAAGATTGGGATGGAAACGCATCAGGTATTAAAATTTCAGACACAGCAAGAACTGAGCTAATTCGAAAATGGGCTGATACTTATAAGCCATTATCATTTATTTTTGCAGATGGAGATAATATTTCAACAGATTTAGCAGATGATGTTGTTACATCTGCTAATGCAGCATGGAATGATAAAGGTGTAAATTTAAATACTTTTGGTTTTGGTAGAGCACACGATCCTGTAAATCTTCAAACTCTTTCTGTCAAGACTAATGGAAAACATTTTGATATTTTAAATGGTTCAGATAATGGCGATTTAGAAAATTCTTTAAATTCATTTTTGCAAGGTGGAGACAATGATGCCTTTGGTGCTTCATGGTCAAGAACTTTAGAATATGACGAACCAACTTATATAAAAAGCATACATAGTTCTTTTTCTGCAGCTTCTGGTTCAACTGTTTCAGTAAAATTTAGATGGGCTAAAGATAGGCAAAATTATTCTTCTTGGATAAATTTAGTTAGTGGAGTTGGGTATACGTTTAAAAAAGAAGTTACAAATATAGAATATTCGATTTCTATGCTTGAAGGTTGGTCTGGAACTGCAATAATAAGACCACAAGTATCTTCACTATATCAAGTTGTCACTACGCCATCTGTCAAGACACTAGTAACTGAACCATACAATGTTAAAGGAAGTATTTTTGAATATAATTTGACTTCAAATATATCAATACCAGAAAATGCAAAACTTCAATGGGGTATTTGTCGAGGAGATAGTCATGATTGGAATGATTACGAATATATCATTACAAATAGAAACGCATGTTTATCTAATAGACAAATTACTTTCCAATATTCAGATCAAGTAGTTTATTCAACAAATTCTGGGTTAATTCTCAAAGATATAACAGGCACAAATGACCTTGGGGAATCTTTAACACCTCAAGTATTGCAAACATATTATAATGGATTAGTTTTCAAGAATTGGCGAAGTGATGCTATCATTACCGTTTATGAAGCAGATGGTAAAACTGAGGTTGATCCATCAAAATACAAAGCTAATTTTATTGATGGAACTTTATCTTTCGAGATTCCGGTTTTAATAACTACTCCTGTAACTATTATTTATCCTGAAAAGCAGGCGAACTATTATGGCGAACCAACATTTACTATAGATAATAAGACATATTTTGCTGTAAATGGAAGATGGCCTTCTGATAGTGAAATAGTTGTGTTAATAAACGGTTCTATAACCCGTGGAGATTATTTTTTAAATAGAGAAGATGGCGCAGTTACTTTTTACAATGAACTTGAAAGAACAGATGCTGTAACTGTGTTTGTATTGCCATCAAACAAGTTTAGAATTGGAGTTCAATTAACAGAGTTCGATCAATCTGTAACTAATACTTTTGGTTTTGCTTTACAATATTCTACTGTAAAAAATGCAAATGTGTTTTCATCATTTGTTAATACCACTCAACCTTATTTATTATCGGTTCCTGAAATAACTTCTACCTCTTCAGCTGGTTCATCAATTTCGATAAATGAAAGGATGACATTAAGTTATAATTTTTATTCTCCAGATGGGAATAGAGAGCAAAAAACTCAAACAAAATGGTATCGTTATAGAGAAGTATCAGGTATAGGAACAACAAGAGAGGTTTACACTGCAAATTCTCTTCCTAACTATAGAAATAGAACAGTTGAAAGATTAGCTGATTTGAATGGAGCAGATAATAGTTTTATTGCTGGAGATATAATCTATGCAGTGGTCTCACCTTCTGATGGATTTAAAACCGGAGTAGGTGTTACATCATTGAGTGTTATATTGAATGATAACTCTGTGCCATACATAAATAATCTGGTTTTGACTTCGGGTGATGCTAATAATGGAATTATTTATGATTCTACAACAGGCATTTATTCTATGGCTGCAGGATCAACAATTATAGCAAGTTATGATTATTACAATGGAGAGTCTGCATCCCCAACTACTATAAATAACAAGTCAATCATTAAATGGTTTGATAAAGATAAAGAGTTATCAATTACATCTCCAACAACTACTTTGTCAACAGATTATATAAAGTCTGGAAGCATTGTATCTGCAATAGTTATACCTTCTGATGGTGTGGATGTTGGTTTGAGTGTGCGTTCAATAGAAGTCCAAATTATCTAATAGGAAATGACATATGTCAACTTAGAATATACCTAATAGTGTTATCTGGAGAAAAAAAATATGTCAGACAAAATACAATTTATTCCTGAAGAAGATTTGGTTTACAAAGTCGCCCCTATGGGGTTTTCTATTGGAGACAACGTAGGCTGGGGCTTAGTGATGTGTAACATCGAAAAATATTGGCAGCTTTCTAAGGGCGCTGGTATTTTAGTCGGTGTTTTAGATACTGGTATCGTTGACCATACAGATTTACCTCAAGGAAAAGTATGGGGCACTGGTCTCAACTGTACAGATGAAGATTCTTTCATAGATCACGGAAGTGGCCATGGAATCCATGTATCTGGAATCATTGGTGCTAGGGAAGATGGCCAAGGTATCGTTGGAGTTGCACCTGAGTGTACTATTCTCCCTATTAAAGTGCTTAATAGAGATGGTTCTGGTTCATATGAAAGCATTGCAAAGGGTATCAGAGCAGCTATGGCTGCTAACTGTGATATTTTAAATCTTTCTTTAGGTAGTCCTTCAGAGCCACCACAAGAAATTCACGATGCAATTAAAGAAGCAACCAATAAGGGAATGATTATTGTTGCTGCAGCAGGTAATGATGGTGGTGACGTTTGCTATCCGGCAAAGTATGAAGAAGTTATTGCTGTTGCTGCTATGAACAAAGATGGAAAAATAGCAAACTTCTCATCTCGTGGTCAAAGAATTGCCGTTGCTGCACCTGGTGTAGATATTTATTCAACTCACTTTAACAATGGATATGCAACTATGTCTGGAACTAGTCAAGCATCTCCATTTATTACTGGAATTTGTGCTTTATTATTGTCATATTCAAGAGCAAATGCTGGCGTAGAACTTATTAAGGGATACGTTGATATGATAAAAGCACTCAACAACTTGCTCGCAGAAAACCCGATGAAAACATCTGATGGTTATGAATATGGAGTGCCAAATTTTATAAATGTTGATCCGTCAAAATATAAAAATGTGGTAGTCCAAGTTCCTATGACCCCAGAAGAAGAAGCAAGATTACAAGAAAAATTAATTTAAAAAGAGCTTAGGCCAAAAATAAAAAAAGAAACCTCAACTCTCTCTTAGTCTTAGGAGGAGTCAATGAGAAATAAAAATTTATTAAAATTATTAATAGGTTTGGCTTTAGTAATCAGTTTGTATTTTAATCCATACAAGATTATTATGGTTGTTGGGAGTTCAATGTATCCAACATTGAAATCACATCAGTTAGTTTTGGCCAAAAAAGTTGATAAGATTGAGCGTGGAGATATCGTCGTTGCATATAATGACGCAAGAGAAACTATAATTAAACGTGTTGCCTATTTGCCTGGAGAAAGATATCAGGTAGTTTTGGAGCCTGGATTTTCTGAGCCTAAAATGGTTCAAGATTTAAATAGTTCAGAGTTAATATTTTTTCTTGTAGATAGTAGATGTATGGTAGTTGACTGTAAAATACCTAAAGGTCATTATTTTCTTTTAGGGGATAATAAAAGTAACTCTGATGATTCAAGAAGATTTGGAACGGTAGAAAAGAAAGACATTTTATATAAGGTCGTTTATAGATGAGTTTGTTTAAATTTAATACAACTGAGTTAGAATGGAGATTAACATTAGGCCAGAAGCTTGAAGATCCGGTTAAGAAATTGATTCAAACCGCTATTCAATCTTCTTGCACTATTTTTGTTGATGCTGCTGACTCAAGTTGGACAGGAAGCGGATTTCATCTTGGTGACGGATATATTGCTACAGCATCTCACGTAGTCCCACCAGATTTAGAAAGAAAACCTCATCAGATTAAGGTTTCTTTTGATGGTAGAACGATGTATCCAGCACAGTTACAGATTTCCGATCCTAATGTTGACTCTGGAATAATCTTATGCAAACCAATCGCTAAGATTATTCCAGCAGTTTCTTTAGCAAATTCAGAGCAAGCTGAAGTTGGAGATATTGTAGCAGTTATTGGATCTCCTGAAGGTTTTCATGATACAGCTACAGTTGGAAGAATCACAAACACTCATCAGACACTAGGAGAAGCCGCACCAAGCAAGGCCTGGCAGGATATTCTTTTTGTTGATGCAGATATTCTTGAAGGTGCATCAGGCGGTATGGTTATTGGTACTGATGGACTTGTATATGGTTCTATAATGGGTGTAACTGGACAACACGCAGATGTTGGTATCGGCGAAAACTCTGCTTGTCCTTCAAACAAAATCATAGGTTTAATGAAGCAATTAGGTAAGTAATTGTATACTATAGAGTATGCAAGATCATTATCAAGTTCTCGGAGTTTCTAGAGATGCTTCTGCTGATGAAATAAAATCAGCTTATAGAAAATTATCAAAGCAATTTCATCCTGATGTAAATAAAGATCCTGATGCAGAGGAAAAGTTTAAACAGATTAACGAGGCTTATTCTGTTTTATCTGATCCAAGCAAAAAGGCTAGTATTGATCAACCTAGCCATCCATTTCATAATTGGAATGAAGTAAATTTTGTTAGAAGACAAAATTTTAATACCCCTTTAAACATAAGAGTAAATTTAAACTTAGAAGATTTATTTAACAAGATTAATCGAAAAATTGTTTACGCTCGCCAAAAATTCTGCTCAAATTGTATGGGTGAAGGCGGAAAAGGTGGGAAGAATGTTTGTATGCCTTGTATGGGTTCAGGGCAAAATAAACAGACAATTCAACAAGCTGGATTCTTTTTTGAGCAGATTTTTGGCCCTTGTCAGCATTGCCAAGGGAGAGGCTGGAAGTTTGAACATATTTGCGGTGGTTGTCATGGAGTTGGTTTAGTACAGGAGCAAATGCATCTTGACATAGATTTAGACAAAGGTAGTATTTTTAACACAATAATGAGGCCTGATATGGGAAATCATGAAAATCCAACTGCTCCTCCAGGTAAGCTTATTGTTGAGTTTGGTTTAAATCAACATCCTGAATTTGATTTTGATAACACTGGAAATGTATTCAAAAAACTTCAAGTAAACCCTGTCGAAGCTATTTGTGGAACTGTAAAGAGGATAAAGTTTCCAAATGGTCAAATAAAAGAAGTTACTATTCCTAAGCTCTCAGGAACAGATTTATTATTGAACTATCCAAATGAAGGTATACCAAAACCTGACAATACATCAGGTTCATTTCTTGTGTCTTTAATGTATAATTTTCCTACAGAGCTTACTGAAGAACAAGAGCGTATTTTAAAATCATACGTTGAGACTTTAAAAAACTGAGGTGATATAAATGGCAATGGTCAAGAGAGCCAATGGTAAGATTGAGAATTTTACAGATAATGATGGCGATGAAGTAAAGGCTGAGGAAGTTAAGGAAGTTGTCTG
>Ga0214919_10004051_pt1 | contig 21597 bp, 25 predicted proteins | sample LL1503_MetaG_FD_177994 | JGI IMG/M metagenome (GOLD analysis project Ga0214919, IMG submission 177994) | Freshwater microbial communities from Lake Lanier, Atlanta, Georgia, United States - LL-1503 | ecosystem: Environmental > Aquatic > Freshwater > Lake | place: USA: Georgia | collected... | reverse complement strand
AAATTGTACCAGCCCCTGTAGTTGCACCGCCAGCCCCTGCAGTAAGTCAAGAAAGAATAGAGTATTTAAGATATATAGAAGAGCAGAAATTGAGAGAGGAGCGCCGGAGAGAAAAACATGCGGAGAAAGAACGGTACAGATTAGAAAAACAAAAACGTAAAGAGGATAAAATAAAAATGGAGCAGATTATTCTCGAGAGAGAGAAATTGTTATTGGTAGAGAAACAGAAGTTAACCGATGAAATGAATAGATATGAAACCTACAAGAAATCTGTCGATGAGGAGAAGCGCAAAATTGAAGAGGAATCTTACAGATTACAACAGATGGAGGTTGAATTGAAAAGTAAAGTACAAGCTTCTGCCGAAATTGAAGCGAATCTCAAGAGTAAATGGGAAAATGAAATTGTTCAATTAGAAGCAGATATGCGCCAGAAATTGGAGGCCGAGAAACGCAAGATGGATTTAGATATGGAAAATAAAAGATTGGAACTTGAATTGGAGATACGAAGGCAGTTGGAGCAACAATATCACAAACAACGGGAGGCTGAACCTGAAGCCGAACCTGAAGCCGAAGCTGAAGATGAACCTGAAGCCGAAGCTGAACATGAAGCTGAACCTGAGGATGAACCTGAGGATGAACCTGAAGCTGAGGATGAACCTGAGGCTGAGGAAGAAGCCGAAGTCGAAGCCGAACCCGAACCCGAGCCTGTAGTCGAACCTGAACCTATAAAACCAAAGCGAGGTCAGACACTTCCTCCTCCTCCACCCCAAGATCAAGTCGATGTTAAATTTGCACACAAAACTAAACCCAAGCTCGGTAAGAAGTTATACACTGAAGAAGAATTAAAAAAGTTTACACGTGAAGACTTGATCACAATCGCTAAGGATATGAATGTTTCTAAAATGAATGATAAATACACATCCAGTGCTAAGTACAATATTTTGCTTGCTGGTATCATCCAGATTCAAAATTCTCTGAGAAAAAAATAATCCCTCCAAATAAATAATTTATTTTTTAAGAACCAAGTTCAATTCTTAAAAAATGATCACGGCCATTCAATCCATTCTTCAACAATACATCCAAAATGTTTCTATGACATACAACATCCCCGTGAATGATTTACAAGACCTTATGGACAAGTTTCCAAATACTGCAACAGGTAATATAGTTCGACCAGCTGCACCTGTTGTTGTTCCTCAGCAGACTTTGCCTACCGTCGGTGTGAATACGTGTCAATATGTATACGTCAAAGGTCAAAAAGCTGGTAGTTCATGCTCCCATAAGCGTAAAAAGGATTCTGAATTTTGCTCACAGCATTCCAAGAAGAAAGAAGAACCGCAAGTTGTTGTTGTCGAGACGGCTAAGGAAGCCCCGAAGAAGCCTAATCCTGTGTTGCGTATGAATAAGATAATCAACAAATGGTGGCATCCAGAAACAGGTCTTGTTTTCAAATCCAGTGAGGAGAAGATAGTCATTGGTATTTACAAGGAAGAAAGCATACACGATTTAACGGAGGAAGACGTGGCAACTTGCGTCACACACAAGTTCAAGTATGTTTTCAATAAACGCAAGAAACAAGAGGATGATGATGAAGATGAAAAGCCTATGGTCAAGAAACAAAAGACTATTGATACTGCCTTTATCAAAATCAATCAGGAGGCCAAGAATGTTGAAGTTCTCATAAAGGAGATGTTCAATAAGAATGTGGAAGAAGAAGAAGAAGATGACGAGGAGGATGAAGAAGTTGTCACTACAGAAGAACGGTCACCTGCATACGATGATGATGGTGGTGTTGCGGAGAGTAAGACGTGTTACGACGATGACGATGAACCACCCGCAGAAGAGGAGGAGGAGGAAGTACTTGAAGAAGAGGAAGAATTATTAGAGGAAGAAGATTAATGTCTACTTATAATAGAAGGTGTAGTTATATATGAACCGTAAAGCAATTAAAGATACCGTAAAAAAAGAAGTTAGCTACAAACAATCCTATAAATGTAAATCCTGCTGTCTACTATTACCACCCACGTTTCAAATAGATCACATCATTCCTTGGTCATTATCTCATGATGATTCAGAGGAAAATTTGCAAGCATTGTGTGCCAATTGTCACTCCATGAAAACACAGAGAGAAGCCTTGCGTATCATACAATATAAGAAATTACTCAATGACTGTCCGAATAATTGCTCCTTATGCTGGTTTTGTGTTGAGACATCACCTTCTGATACTGCACACACATGCGAGAAGGTACTAAAGGATATATCCAAGCTAAAACAGAACCAAGAAAAGATACTATCTTCAGTCGAGGAGTTATTTGAAAAATACAAATATGTCAAGAAGAAAAGCGATGAGCCGACCACCACAACGTTACATATCAAAATTCTATTGTATAACAACACTATTCATGTAGATAATGTCATTGTGAAGTTTACACAGGCATTAGATATTGACCATATTGTAGAGGCCGTGTTTTTAGCCACTCGGTCGAAGAAGAAGAGTCATACCTATGAAACCATTGTAATTGAGATTGAGGTACCCAGTGAGGACAAAGATGATGTGGCGATGGAGGAGTGCATTGCATATATAGATAATAGTGACATTATAGAGCGATTACCACCGCGTATATTTAAGCATGACCAGATCGTTATTGTATACGTCTAACTTACCACACTTTTTACTTATCCGCCAATCTACTTCTGGAGAGAGCATTTACCAACCACTTCTTGGCGTCTGTGTATAAAGCATTGACCTTTTCATCTTGAACGTGATCGCAGATCAATTCCAACTGCCCGCGAGAATACAAAGATGTAAAGGTAAACACCAGCATTCTCAAGATAGCAGTTCCGCTGTTGCATTGGGCCTGTTTAGTGTACATAGTTAAGCCGTCATTCATGACGTTCTGCAAGTGAGCGTCTAACCAGCACCCCCAGCAAGGATGGTCGAGTTCAAAATCATCAGGGCATCCGCCGTTGAGGAAGAGATGCAATAAGATGCTGTTATGTGTGGACTTAATGTATGCGCGTACCAACGCCATAATGCGTCGAATGTCACCTTCGACGAAAGCAGACACATCACCTTTAAGACCAACAAGGATCGCCCCGCTTGCAGTACCGTCACAAGTACAGGACATATGGGTCATATAATGCAGACCAGTATGCTCAGTCCTGATGTCATCACGAATAGCTTCCATTTCTATATGAGGGTGAGAAAATGGGGAGGAGGAAAGTAAGAAAGTGGAGCGAGCGAGACCAATGTGTCATATTGAGTCATGATATAACCCCTAAGCAAGCCAGTACTTCATTTGGTTGTAATGGACTAACCTTTGTTGTTGTATATTGTTTCAAAAGTGAAAGCCTTCTATGTGGAGTTTGTGTCGCTGGCATAGACGTAAATTACGCCCCTGTGCTTTTTGAAATTTCAAGACCTCCCCCCACTCCCTCACAAACAGAGGAACAATGTTGAATCCAAGGTACCATCATAACATATTCACCTATCATTATGAGCTTTTCACAATGATATCTAACTACCCGTAGGACTAACGCAGGTTTCTCTCTCTCTTCTGTGCTTTTCTCCCCTCCTCATCCTCAAGTCTCTTCACCTTACGTGCTACCATTTACTATGGCGTTCTGATCGTATGTTTCTTCTTGAGAGCTTACGTTAGCCATCCCCATTACTTCTACGTTCCTATCATGGCGGTCTATATTTACATTCTTATGGTAGACAAGAGCACTTCGTTTCCCTCCGTCAAGAAGACCGACAAATGGTTGGCAACAGCTCATTATGTTGAAGTGACAAATTGGTTTGTGATCCGTAGATCATTACTGCAAGATGTCGAGGCTTCTATCACCTCTTCTCTTCCCAATACCGATTTTGTGACTCACAAAATGACCCCTTACGAATTCCACGTGTATTACAATGAGTGCGGACATTTCAACCACTACGTTTATCGTGTGTTTGAAGTAAAGCAAGGTAATGTCTTTACCACTCAGTACTTGATATCATGTGAGAATTTAGAGGGTCTTAATGCGGGCAAGCAATTTCATGGATTCACGACTCAATTGAAGAAAAAGTACAATGTGAAGCCCCAGGTGGAGTACATGAATATCGACAATGTCAATGTGTCATCTCTCGTCGCTTCGGAGGATAATATCAAGCGATGTATTATAAGAAGTTTGGAACTCATTGGAACTGACCGCGTTACCGTTGGATTGAGAATGCTTCTCGATATGATCGACGTTGAGAACAGCAAGAGATATTTTTATCTGTTTCAACAGTACAAGGTGGTCATTATTCTTGAGAATATTGCATTCAAAAGCAGTGACGATGACGACCGCTTGATGGCAATTACCGCTCTGCAATTATTTTCCCAGGACAGCAGAATGTTTGTGGGTACATTCTTTAGTAATGAGTACGTGAAACTGGCCAAGCCATTATACGAGCACAAGAGCGGACCTTACAGCGATTGTTTTTACTACCACGGTAGAATGGAAGTCAACAGCGCTAAGGAATTGGTCAGCTCTACTGGACATCCTGGATTTTACTTGATATTCTCCTTGCATGATGAGACTGCATTGATTTCCTACCAAGCTGTTGTGGACTCCCCTTTCAACGCGGATCCAAGGAGGTCGTTCGTAATGCGCAAGATTACTTACGATGAGGATAAGCGTGTGTTCTTTATTCAAGGTAGACAGTACAAGTCTGTGGATGATTACGTCATGACTGTCCCAAAGTTGCGTCATCCTTACATGAGACCTGTTAAGCCGTTGCTGATTGCGATCGAAGCATTGAAGATATTGAGTAGACAATAAGAAGCCTCCAGACTCCCTCCCTAAATAAAATATTTTTAATTTATATACAACTTAAAAGTTCTGAAATCATATGTAAAATGCCGAAACAGAGTGTGAAAGTGATTAAGGTACCACTGACTTCTGAGGAAAAGTTGAGTACCATGAAACCACAGAATTTCCCACGTATGCCTATATTGTACTTAGAATTGTTAGAAAACAAAAAGAAAATCAAACCGGAGTTGATAGGCAAGGACTATATTCCAAAAGATAGTGATGGGAATTACATCTCTAACGAACAACCTCAAGAACAATCCCCTCCTCCTCCTATCGATAATAATAACGTCGTTAAGCAACAACAAACGGATGATGAAGATCAGGAATATATACGCTTAAAGAAACGCCGAGATGAGGAGTTTGAAATGGAAAAAATGCAGAATAGTTTAGCTGATGAGGAGCGGAAACGTCAACAGCAATATCAAGAGGAATTATTCCGTCAGGAGCAGGATGACCTTTACAAACGACAGCAACAGGAGGATGAACTTTATAGACAACAACAGGAGAGAGCAAAGCAACAAGAGTATCAGGAACCACCTCCCTCTCCTGTTAAAGAAGACCCATTAGACAAATTCATCCGGCAGAATCAGAACAATGATCCTATGCCTCTGTCGCCGTCCAGTAATTTGTCTGATAGACTCAAGGAACTTTTGAAGGAGGAAACATACCCAACTACTCGTCAGGATAAATATTCGAAACCGCGTTCGGTTGAGAATACAATCAATTACAGAAGTGTGGAGAATTACCGTAGTGTTGAACGAAAGCCATTACCACCTACTTTGGCGCAGATTGATGCCAAGGGGGGTAATTTCCGACCGCCAGGAGGAGGTGGTGCGGATCACATCAGGGATGTAAGACAACCGACCAAGTTTGAACAGGAGGAGGAAGATTTGAAACGAGAATTAATGTTCAAAATTGAATTGCTGAAGAAGTCATATCCGAATTCTATTATCCCTGAGATTAGTATCCATACGGAATACAACACCATGAAGAAAACATATGACTCGACCTTGAAACGTCTATCATTAGACTCGACAGTGGAAAGTTACAAAACATACCTTATCGGTGGATTCATGGGATGTGAGTTTATTTTGGGGAATTATTTGGGATTTGATATGGAGGGGTTCACACAACAACAAATCAAAACCATGAGTACATACGACTCTCTCTTGATTGAGCTCGGTGAGAAATCTTACATTCCTCAAGGTTCTGATTGGCCCGTGGAAGTCAGATTATTAGGCTTGGTGCTCATCAACGTTGCCTTCTTTGTCTTTGGAAAGATTGTCCTCAAAAAGACGGGAAGCAATTTCATTGGTATGCTAAACAGCATGAATAACAAATCCGCAGGGCAAACGACATCTTCAGTACCTACCCAGAAACGTCGCATGAAGGGACCTGATATTTCCTTAGACGAAATTCCGGAAGTTTGAGATCAATTGATTCATTTCAATTAATTCATTTATTAGATTTTTGTGAGAATCATACGGGCGAGGTAAATGGAAATCGGAGTATTTCCCATTTGTGATATTATTTTTGATTTCATCTCTATTATTATATATGAAATTGATATCCGCTCTATCCAGACGGGAGAAATGCGTGTTTTCATCGGTTAATCTAACAACCTTATCATATTTATTGACATATTCAAATAATTGCTTCTGATCCTGGGCCCACATCTCGGAATATGGTGATGAAATCTCGTAATCATCTTTGCAAAACCATGCTGTTATTCTTTCCATGATATCATTCTTGATACTAATGTCAAAAACGGATGCCCATGTCTCGGATGATGCTACACAATAACACATGGGGTATTGCTTGTGTTCTGAAATCACATCCCGGTACACGCAGAATGTATCATCTGGTAATGTCTTGATATGGGAAACAAAGTAGTCTTTATTCAACGGGATGATGTCCATATCTGAAATGATGATACCTTGGTACTTATGCAGAAGCATAGAGGGATAGAGTAGTCGTATGCATTGGGCTTGGAAGGCGGTGGGGATATTAGGTAGTGGTGGGAATAGTATTATAAACTCTTTTTCAGATAACAATTCATAGGGTACTTCTTTTGCTATGAGTATTAATATACAGTCAATTCCCACAATGTTTTTCCAGCATTGCCTCACTAAGGGAAAATATGGGTAGTACATAGGATTCAAGTCACATGAAACCAAACACAAATCCAGTTTCATTCTATTTTTGATGTTACAATCACATTTTTATATTATTATATTGGTGAAATATAAAAATGTTGAGATCGCGGAAGAGGCTACTCCAATTATTGAAAAGTGCTAAGAAAAAGAAGGATGGCAATAAATCCAGAAAACCAAAAAAGAAAAACACACACTCAGACGGGGGCGGTAGTAATACCATAAATGATATTCATGATGCGATACAATTTTTCGAAAATGAATATAAATCATTACCCCAAAAAGAAACCACCATACTTCCCACAACAGAAAAATTCTACGAAGAATTCTACGACAAGTTTTCTGCTGTCAATGTCACTTTACCTGAAATTACCTCCACTGACTATAAAGTGTCTTATGATGAGTTATTCATGCATATCAATCCCGATCTTAGGGTGTCTGTTGACTCACAAATGAAAACCAAATACACATGTAAGGTCGTAATTGGAAAACCAATTTTCATTACCATATCAGTGTCGGATAACGCGGACGATATCAAGAATATCAACACTTATTTCACCATGATTATATTTTGGTTGCATATTGTCTCTCAATACGCGACGGAGAATTGCTCAGGATCTTTGTCGATCTACATCATGCTTTCCGACCTCAAGAAGAAATTACCCGCCAAGGAATGCTCCTCTAACTGTGAAATCAAAAACACAAGTGTCAACACAGGGTACTCTTCAAAATGCAGGCATATTGTCATTTACCGCAAAGAGGAATGGTTCAAGGTATTTATCCACGAAACGATACACAACTACGGATTGGATTTTTCATTTCGCCACCAAGAGCAGGAGGAAGGCACCAAGAACATATTTGGTATCGAGACGAAAAACCTTCAGATCAGATTATATGAAGCTTACACTGAATCCATGGCAAGAATGATAAACGCCATGATTATTGCATTCGATTCCCATCATAATAAGAAATCTGATTTTGTAGAGCAAGCCCACTACAATATCCAACTGGAGCGTATGAATGCCTACTTCCAAACGTGCAAAATCATAAAATATCTCAATATGGACCTCAACCCAGAAATGACCAATTTCGGGGCCTATACCGAGGATACCTCCAACCTTAGCTACTATTTCATCGTGTGTATATTGTACAGCAATTTCCAGAATTATATCCAATGGTTATATACAAATAATACAACAAATGTTTTGCAGTTCAATCCTTCAAATCAAAAAGAATTTGTATCTTACATCTCCCAACAGAAACGCACCCCATTATTTCAAAATAACATCAAATATTATTCTAAAACATATTTTGCCGATACGGCCATGAAGGATAACTACCTCTACCTGTACATGCGCAAATCATTGTTGGAGAGACAAGTTTAAAAACAAAAACACTCACCTAAAATATAAAGTAGGCATGTTAAATAGTATATCTCTCTGGAAAGTCCCTCAATCAACTTTCAAACTAACGAAAATCAAAATCGACGAAATCTATATCCATAAAAAGGTGGACAATGAACTTCACATTGCTTGTATATACAATATATCGAGTTATCGCTGTGGTATATTTGGATATCTTTTCAATTTAATTCTGGGTGTTTTCCCCCCTACATTTATCCTCTCCCATTACATGGAACGATTACGATGGGCCACGGACAGTCAATTGATTTGCCGGTCTGTTAGTTACATCAACCGATATATCCCTCTATTGAATTTTGGAACATGGAATCAAAAGCGACATTTTGTAAACTACAACCGCGATAATTCTATATTCCAATATGGTTATGAAAATGACAACTCCATGAGCTCCATGTTTGATCTCTTCTCTCCCTTTTACGATAGTGGTTGTGCGATACTGTCAAATACACCGCCTACACAAAAGGAATTTCTACCATTCGACCCTGCCGTGAAGAACAGAGGTGTTCTTTGGTGTTACTACGACAAATTCAAGGTCTTGGTCATGACTATCAGTACCCAGAAAACAACGTACGAAGAAATAGAATTCCTTATGTCTCTACAAAACATACTCAGCAATCGATTCCATTGCAAAACCACTTATATTATGGGTGATTTCAAACACGAAATTATATTCGACGAGCGTATTATGTCTATGATACCCATGCAACAATTCAAAATTCAGAATGTGGAGAATTTGTCCACAACGACATATCTCATTCATAATTATATGTTTGATGTCACACAAGTGGGGAAGATATTCAAACCTCGTAATATTGTAGTGACATCACCGCCATATTTTAATATAGCATCGAAGGAAATTAGAAAAACAATAGAGTTGAAGGAGAATGTGATGGAAGAAGAGGAGGAGGAGCAAAAGTCAACCTCACCAGCTACTATTACAGAAATTACTTCCGCGGAAGAACATCAACAACAAGAAGAAGAATCCAAGTCTGTTTTTCCTTACATTATATTCAATTACTTTTCTACAAATAAGACAACAACACCACCACCGTCCGCTTCTCCGCCAAATCAATCCCCGAAATCCGAAGACGGTTGGTCTAAGGTGTAACAATTGCTTTTGGCTACATAATATGTCTTGTAGGACGATATTATATGGAAAATACAATGACCGATATCATATTTCAAAATATCATATCTTGAGAACACATCCATGGACTTATTTATCAGGAATAACCATAGATTAATTTGCAGAACCAATAGCTTGTTTCTGGCCATATAAGTCTCGTATAGTACTAATAATGATGCTAAGAAGTAATCTGTATACATCAGTTTCTTGGACGACTCGCGGGTTCTATGCCAGCATAATGACGCTATAGTCACAGACGTAATTAAGACTGAGTAGACATATTCGCCGGCGTGGGAAGTCACGTAGACAGCGAATATATGAGGTAACGTTGAGAGTATAATGACATCGTAATAATGGCGATGCATTTTTTTCAGAATGACACTTGACATTTTTTTTTCAATACAGTCAGATACTTTTCCCATGATTCGCTCATAAATTTATGGTCGTCTATCAATATACACTTGCGATTGTCATAATGGAACAAATCATTTTCTAATATAATCTGCTTGTTAGCAAATGATATACCCTTGATATCAGTAATCTGCCCATCCTCGTACTCTATATCTTTCATATTAATGATTTTGAAGATCATGGACAGGAAAATGACGTAATTGAGGTACTTGGACTGATTCACATCCAAATTATGTTGCTTTTTCATCCGTATGACGTAATTCTCAATCAAAAAATCCTTGAGATTCTTCTTGCGGATATTACACCACTTCTCCCTCTCCCCCTTGATATCATTCTCTACATTCCGAAAGTCAATTTTCTTTTGAATTTTGTCATTATGAGAAAGCAATCCGATTTTCTTACACAGGGCGCAAATATCCTCATACAATCTTACCTTGTCCTTCTTTTCAATTTTGTAACTAAATTCCTTATTTTTATAATTGCAACAAAAGAACCCTTTCGAAATATAGGTCCCATAAGGTGTCTGTCCGTAAGCTAATTCCTCAAATATATTTTTCCAGTAATTATCCGTACAACAGTCAGAGCACTCCAGGAACATAGGATATATAATTTCGCGTTGTTTCGTTTTCATATATAAATCATTTATTATGAAAAGCATAATCTTTAGGCTTGTTTGTTGTTGCCAAGTATCTTCATAGAATTGAGTCGCGACAATACCTCCTCGGCATTACTTACCGCTGATCCTGTGTCTATAGTCGGTGGTACAATACTGAGTGGCGTCGATGGAGGGGTAATATCAATCTTGGCACTATTCTGTGTGTAGAGAGACTTGAGATTATTGATAGACTCTTTGATATCCCCCAAGTCAGTTACAGGCTTCATTTCCTCATGCAATTTGTCAAATCCAGAATGCAAATTCTGTGTGACTTGACTCGTCACCTCATGAAGTCCATCACTCACTTTACTGGTGACTTCATTCAACTTGGATATTTTGTCATTAATTTCATTCAAACCATCCTTAATGAAGGAATCGACGGGTTCTACAACTACAACTGGAGCAGATGTTGTTGGTTCAGGTTGTTTCTTGTACATATAATACACAGTGAAACCAATCGCTGTACAACACACGAAGACAATTGCTAATCGAATCCAGAAATCAGTATTACTAATAGCCGTCACCCCAGTTGCGCCTCTCCTTATGATAACATCATCTCCTCCGTCTTCAAAATCTCTTTGTGGCACGTTTGGGCGTGGTGTCCGTGGGTGTATCACATCAGCATTTGTGGGAAGAGGTTGAGTAATAACAGGTGGTACATCGGTAATATTGACAGTTACCTCAATTTCCATTGTCTTGTCGGATTTGACACATAGGAAATAACTATTATAGACATTATTGTCGTTCTTGATTTGACCGGAAATTTCTCCCTCCGCTCTTTGGTAATTCAGCGGACTATTTGAATCCAACATTTCCTGTGTTACAACCAATGCATCGAACGGTTCATTAGTTAGACTCTTTACCTGAAAAGACAAATGAAAATTTACACGACTACCATTCAAGTCTATCAATTGCTTTATACTTGATATACTGTATTTACTTACGGACATTTTTTTTTACAAAGACCTAATTCTTTAAATGAGATAGCAAGTTACTGTATCCACCTATAAATACCCCATCAGCATTGAATATACGCGGGTAAGTATTGAAACCCTTTTGAACGGCATTTATCCGATCCATGATTTGTTCCTTCTCTCCGTCACTGAGCTTTTCAAATTCAATATACTTATGGGGAATATTTCTTTTTTCCAATTCTCCCTTGGCCATCGAACAATAGGGACATCCATTCAAAGAATAAATTTCCCATTCTTTCTGCTGTTTTTGCGGTTGTATCCGAGGTTTACTTTTAATAATCTTGTAATTCCCATCTACTTTCCTACGCTTCGTTGCACTTTTGAACCGTCCTGCATCTTTCTTCTTCTTTTTACCATCGCTTCTTTGCCGACGTCTCCGCGTCTTGCTTGTTGGCATCTTTTATATTACGTCAATATAATAAAATCAAAAATAATAAAATTATAACTACAAGCACCTTCATATTCAAACAATCATAATATCGCCCTGCTGTCATAGTGAATTTCTCAATCACACTATCGCTATTTTCCCCCGCAAGATATTTCGAAAAATCGGGAAAGCTCGAGACATCATATAATGTACTTTTGAAATCATTCGGTACCGCCTTTCCCTCGCTGATTAATTCCAACGTACTTTCCTTATATCCATTATCATGTAAATTCCAAAGATACCGATAAATATAATCTTCCTGTTGAAAATACAAAGGTTGTTCCATATACAAACGGATGGCGGGGATATTCGGAATGCCAGTAAAAACATTCTCTTCAATTTCACAATGATTTTGTCCTCGTAATATTTTGAAATATCCCTTATCACCCCAATCCTTACCCCATGAATTTCTCACAATCCAATATTTCTTTCCATTCTCTTCCTCACCCCATCCCATCAAAACAATAGCATGACCACCCACAATTCCTGACACTTTATCCCATTCATAGACCCCTTTACCATTCCAATCCAAGAAATCCTCATAAATCACAAATCCTGAGGAACATGGCCCCCAATGGTATATATCCCGACAAATTTCATATTCATCTTTACTGGGAATAGAATAATACCCACCCGCGCGATGGCTTATCATCTTGCTTTCTCCATCAAAACACATGTCCATATTTTTCCCCAAAACATCCACACAAGATTTCTCTACCTTATCCGTTAACATCATATTGACTGGATACTCGTTGTTGTTGTCACCATACCCCAGACATTCATCACTGGGGACACCAAATCGATAGAGAAATTGCCACGCACTAATCAATGTCTCACCACTACAACTCATAGCATTCTTACGTATGATAGATTGAGGGGTCGTGTAATCAAATGGCATATCTTGACTCAAAACTTCTTTGATTAAATCTTCCTCCGGACGCTCATCATCATCCTTGCTATCTATTGGGTTACTACAAAAAATCAATTTGGATGGTGACAACTGATATTTATATTTCCCTTTACTGTAAATAGCTAATCGACTGGATAAGACGAATACTGTGGCAAAGGCATAACACGAACCACATAATCCCTGGGTACGTATAGGTTCTATATAATCTTTCCATTCGACTCTTCCGTCAAATGAGGTTGGTAACTTCATACCCCGTTCCATTTCCAAAGGTTTGATTTTGATTGGTGCCAGTAATGAAAACTGCGCTTGAAACAATGGCGACGATGCCAAGGATGTTCCCGCGGATTTATTACGATTCCTGTAACTTTGTTTTTTCTTTTCTACCTTCGTTTGAATACCACTATCTGTGGAAGCTTTCTCTAACCCACGACTTGCTTTCTTAAGAGAATTTAAACTGGCAACCTGTTTATTCAATAATTGCTGAGCTTGGTAATCAGCCGCTAATTTGACATTGGATTTCTTGGCGGTATCAGAAACGACAATAACTTCAGAAGCTACATCAATGACTTTTTGGATATTTTGTAATGTTGCCAAGTTACTCTTTGCCGATGCGCTACGAGCACTCATAGCAGAATCCGATTGGGCTGTTTGAGCACTAACATTGACAATTTTATTGACTACATTACTTGTTCCACTACTCGTACCACTACTAAAACTCGCCACGGGATTATATCGTCGTCGGGGAGGTAAGATGGCATTGGCACCATTGTCCGCGCCATTGGTAGCATACTGTGATGTAGAATTTTGAAGATTGCAATTGACACACTGATTTGACATATATATATTTATTACTTGAATATATATATTTTTATTGCGTTATTTTTTCGCTGGTGACCGTCTCGGCGACCGTTTCTTCTCCCCCGCCTTGTAGACATAATAGCATTTGTATTTATGGGCGCGGGAAAATCGTAACCAATCGTCATCCGTCATATCATCCTTGCTTATCATCCGCCGGGACATTTCCTTCACCTCCAACACGAAATCCTTCGTTTTGGCTTCCTTACTATTTTTCAAAAGAACATCTGCCTGGGATTTATAATCTTTGATTTTAGTTTCCAACTTTGCCAGGTCTTCCTTCGCCTCATACCAATTCTTCAGTAAATCTTCCATATTTATATTTCTGAAATATATATTTCTCTCCATTTAATATAAAATTACTTTTACTTACCCCGTAAACTACAAGTACATTTCTCCTGCTACGAAAGTCTTACTATATAATGGCACGGCAATCTCAGGTGCAGATTTGAAAATAGGTGATGTTCTCCTTAGCCCGATTGCCAACAGCAAAGAAATCGTCGCCAGTATCGACCCGTTCCAGTCACAGAACTATATGGTCATCCCGCGGTACTGCAATTCTTCTTTTGTTATCAATGAACATCAAAATTTACCCATCTACCACGATAATCGATATCTCAATGTGTCTCTCCCGACGTATGAGAAATTAAGCAATAAAAGCGATATCTTTTTGGTCCACGAGGCGACCGAATTTCAGTTCACGGCTATTGCATTGGACCCTTACATCTTTGGTGTTTGGTTTAATCACTATGCGAAAAATCCTACTGCTTTTGATATGATTCTCCCGAAATCCAACATTACTGTTATTTTCTATATACAATCGTTTCTGGAAAAATTCAATATCAAACATATTGAATATGAAGATTATGTGGTGATTACCGATGCGCGGATTCTGAAGCATTTGGAAAAATATGGTTTACTACTAAATACGGATGATATACCTGTGATTCCGTCGGTGTACAAATACAATGTGAAGGTTATCCGGGCGAAATTTCTCCAGGGATTTATTGACAGCAGTGAGACGACAGAAATTGCTATTGGAAACAAAGCTTTGAAAGATGACATTTTATTCATTGCTCACTCGCTTGGGTTACTGACTGTCTCCAAATACAAAAAGAAAGTTTGGTATGTCACGGTGATATACAATAATGCGGAAATGACTGTTGAACGGAAGAATGATTTCAAAATTGCGAAAATACCAAACATGGATGCTTTGTGTGTGGGAATCATAGGGTCGACAAGTCCGGCGATATTTCTGGCGGATTTTACGGTGATTTGAGGTGGTTGTGTTTTATGCCCTCTCGCAACTTCCAGGGGCGTACTGCTGTGTACCAGGAACGCGCTTGTATCCTTTCCAGCAACCATCCTTCTTTGTTTTGCTTCTTTTCTTTTTCTTTTCTGCTGAACGACGGATGTCTGTTAGTATTTGGTTTAACTTTTTGAACATTAATTTTATATTATGTGGGATAAATTTATATTATTCGTGACTCATGGGTGAGCCACGACGTATCACACTTTCCATCATACAATATTATAAGAAATTTGATACATATACGTAATTTTTTTCAATTTTTATTTTCTTGTTAGTAATAAAAAAAACAATGGCTTTGACTTCTTCTAACGTTACCTCAGGTTTTATCGACCTTGCAACATTCGACGAGATTGAAAAATATCTCTATGGTGGACCTGATGCCACTGCTTATTTCGTACGCGAAACTCGTAAGTCTACATGGTTTACGCAAGTGCCCGTCGTACTGAGCAGGGCCTCAGGTACTCCCGCCTTCAACCAAGACTGGTCCGTGTCCATCAGTCGCGCCGGTGATTATCTCCTTCAATCCTGGCTTAGACTTACCACTCCTTCCGTGCAACTTACTACTGCTGCCGGAGCTACTGGAACCAAGTCTATCCGATGGACCAGAAACTTGATGCACAACATTATCCAGGAGTGCAACATCACCTTCAACGATTTGGTTGCCGCCAGATTCGATAACTACCACCTTGACTTCTGGGCTGCCTTCACTGTCCCCGCTGGAAAGCGCAACGGTTATGATAACATGGTTGGAAACGTCAGCGATCTAATTGATCCCCACGCTGCCACTTCTGCCATCCCTTCTTACACCCTCAACTTGCCTCTTCCCTTCTTCTTCGGACGTGACTCTGGTGTCGCTCTACCCACCGCCGCTCTTCCTTACAATGAGATGAGAATGAACTTCACCTTCCGTGACTGGACTTCTCTTCTCATTCTCTCCAAGGATGACGAGACCACCAACAACGTCCAACTTTCCGCTGATGGTTCCCAACTTGTTGGAGGTGTCCCCACTCTTGGTTCTTGCCAAGTTTGGGCCAACTACGCCATTGTTAGCAACGACGAGAGAAAGAGAATGGCCTGCGCTCCCCGTGATATCCTCATTGAGCAAGTCCAGACTGCCCCCAGACAATCTTTCACCCCCGCTACCAACGCCGCTCAATCTTTCGACATCCGTTTCTCCCACGCCATCAAGGCCCTCTTCTTCGCTGTCCGCAACACCACCTGCAAGTCCGAATGGTCTAACTACTCTACCTCTTCTCCTACTGTTAAGGCTGATGCTGGTGGTGACCCCGTTATTTCTTTCTACCCTTCTGCCGCTGCTGACCCTATTCTCCAGACTTCTCTTATCTATGAGAACACCAACAGACTTTCCCAGATGGGTTCTGACTTCTTCTCCTTGGTCAACCCCTGGTTCCATGCCCCCACTATCCCCGATGTCATTGGATACCACTCTTATTCTTATTCCCTTGACTTCATGACCTTAGATCCACTCGGTTCCACTAACTACGGAAAGCTTACCAACGTTAGCATCGTCCCTGAGGCTTCCTCCACTGCCGTGGCTGCTGCTTCTGGAACCGGTGTTGTCGGATCTGGTGCTTATGCCGCTCAGACTTACGAGTTCATTGTGACTTGCATCAATAATAATATTATCAGAGTAAGCGGTGGCGCTTTAGGATTTCCTGTATTGTAAGGGGTTTCTGCTGGTGCGGAGATATCTTTTTTTCTTAGTAAACAGAATTAAGAAAAATTAATTAACTAAGCAATTTCAAATTTACCATCTACATACTTATAAATAACGCGATTTTTAGTGTAAGCATATAAATACAGCAGAAAGTTGTGAGTTTTAGAAACTTCTAATGCTTTACTGATATTTCTATCATATGCGTCGAAGGCATCCAAATAATATTGAGATTTGACCTCAATAATAGTATTTGTTTCCGGTAAAAAGATATCCGGGTAATACTTACGCTTCACACCTTCATCTTCATACCAAAAAGATGGGATATTCTCATTGTTGCCTGCATATATAATTTTGTAAAGATTGCTTTCTTCCAACTCTTTAAGACATAAGTCCTCATAACCCAAAATCATAGTCTTCGTACCATCTTTAAAGACATACTCTCTTTGTTGACTACTAATGCTTCTTTGGAAAATTTCATCACAATGCATGACGTTGTCTACCCCGTATATCATGTTGTTAGTTTCGATGGTGCGTTTTACTTGACACTTTACACATTTCCTCCCACGATTGATATCAGCCAAAGAAGTTTTCCATTCCTCTCCGCAACAGCATTGTACATTAATGCTTTTATTATCAGTGTACTGTTCCGCAGTAGTCAATAGAATCATGCCCTTTTCTACGACTTGTCGTTCAACCTCATGATGTGGTTTCCTATTATGATGATTCTGACAAAAAGCACAATACTCACTGGTCTCCAAACACTTCTTGGTAGATATTTTCTGCGTCCCACAATTATTACAGATGAATTCTACGCGTTCCTTATCGTAATAAACCAATATTTCATGTTTCGATATACCGTTTAGTTCCACCCGTTGTGCTTCCCTGTCGACAATTCCCTTACATTCTGTGCATAGTAAACGAGGATCATCCTTGCACTTGGCCTTTTTGTTTCCAAACGATGTCAGCGTCAATTCGGTGGAGTGACCATCGCGACAGATATACGTCATATTAGTCTCATTTATGGCTGAGACTTTGAATTGATGTGATTCGAGATATTTGGTGTAATTGGTTTGTTTCCGTGACATTATTTTTTTGTTGCGAGAAATAATAATTATTTCCATGTTTATTAGTATTTTATGGGTCTTTTAACCTGCATTTCCTGCTCACCTCCAAGGGTGAGTATTTTACACTCACCCTTCACAGTTTGATTTTCCTAATTGTCTTCCGATGGAGTCCAAAAGATGGACTCCATATAGGACCCGTATGACATTCGTCAAGGGGTGTAGGTTTTAATTAAACGTATAAACATACACATAATTATTTTTTATATAGTATAAAAAAAATGAATCCCCCCTCCATCCCATGGCCCATGTTCAACTACGACACTACCCCCGAGTTCACCATGAAAGGTACCGAATGCATCGGTCGCGTCGTCCAAATCCACGACGGTGATACCATGACTGTTATTCTCCCCCTCTTTACCAAGCTGTTTAGATTCTCCGTGCGATTGGCGGGAATCGATACCTGTGAAATCACCAGTAAAACCGAGGCAAACAACATCTTGGCGGTAAAAGCAAAAAACAGATTATTCAGTCTCGTCATATCCCCAGCCATTCCCACGGGTGATAAGCCAGACATCAAGCGCTATCTGCAGGATAACGTCGCGTTGGTCTACGTGAAATGTTATGATTTTGACAAATATGGACGTTTGCTGGCGGATGTTTCCAAGACCAAGGAAGAGACACCCTTCTCAGCTATCCTCCTCCAGGAAAATCTCGCCTATATCTATGATGGAAAGAAGAAACTAACGGAAGAGGAACAAATTACCAAATTAAAATAGAACCGTATTAATAAATAAATAAAAAGAAAAAATGTCCTGTTATTTTGATAGCCTCAGTCACTATTTCCACGTCAACAGCAATATCATCCGGCAAGAGATATGCAATTACCTGGATAGCAATCAGCCGATTTTTGATGATATCGAGACGAAAGTTGTGTTGGATTCCATTGATCCGGATTATGTGAATAAAATGCGCCGAAGAAGTACATGGGGTGGTGGTATAGAAATCAGCGCGACATGTAATATATGGAATATCAATGTTGTGGTGCATAGTCATCGTATGAAACCTGTTTTATTTGAACCATTAAGTAAACGACCACTATACACAATTCATATTCATTGGAACGGGAGTCACTATGAACCTATTCGGGTTTAAAGTAACAATTTATTGACATTCTCAGTTAAGTATCCCAGAATCTCTGCTTGATTTTCCATCGTGAGGTAAATCAACCCACAGGCAAGTACAGTCATGACAAACGTCCGACAATTGCGGGAGTAGGACAAAGCAGTTATGGGTTTTTCTTCTTCTTCTTTTTCAATGTATTCTTCGTCGTCATCGTCGTCATCATCTTCTTCTTCCACCCAAAGTGAATCCTCACTGCTGTAATATCTCTCATCCTCTACATATTCCTTGGACAAAGGCTCAACCCCGCTTTGGATATAGGTGATTTTCTTGACCAAATCAATGTAATGGGGTATCGAATTCTCATCCACGGCAATGATGGTATTGAAAACATCATTGTACCTTTCGTCTGTTATGACCGCGAAGTCCACCGGTTCATCAAAGACCATGAGAAACTTAATCATAACCATATCGTCATCGTTATTTCTCAATTTACCAATAATGCGATAGGAGGCTTTCTTGAAATCAAGTAATCGTCGGTAGATAGCGCTCATACCATTTTCATTTGAGATTATACCAAACCAAGCTGTAGACATTTTGTTGTGTGGGTGTGGAAATATATTTTTCCGTCTTAAATATTTGGGTGTAGAAAAACAAAACCATATGGACGCTGTGAAAATACCAACAACTTCAAAAAGTAAAATTATCCAGCAAGAGGAGCCAAATACCAACAATGATGCTGAGGAGGGTGAAGATTTCTATGACCAAATGTACTATGAGGAGAAGCTGTCGGAATATACAGAAACGACTATATCAAATATTCAGAAATCATTATTGGATTATGTCGACCGGAAATCACTGACGATCTGTGAGTACCTTACCGCGGATGACATCCAGGCATATTTAGGATATAGCTAATAGGTTATTGAACATTGTGGTCATGTCGGGATTCTCGGTAGAGGAGATGATGTCCGCAATGCTGATGTTTTCCAGACTATCCAAAATACTGTTGATGTTGTCGACACCAATGCTTTTATTTTCTTGAATGCTGGTGGGTGGTTCGGGTACAGGTGGTAACGGTGGCGGTGGAGGTGTCACTTTCTTCGGTGTCTTTTTCTCTACTTTGGGTGGGGAAGTCGGTTTTTTCGTCGTCTTCTTTTTCTTGGGAGGTGTCACGGATTTTACAGTTACAGCTGTTGTTGTTGTGGGGGGTACCGCGGTAGATTTCTTAGTAGTTGTTTTCTTTCTGGAAAATAAAGTATCGACATTTGGCACGGCGGAGGTCGCATCTTTTTTGCTATTCATATTTTTATTAATATGAATAAATTAACTTTAATTAAATCTATTTTTTCGTCTTCCATTCTAACTTCAGTAGAAAATAAATCACAAAAATGAAAACGGCAATGTACACAAAAATCAAATATGTCGGTATTTCACAGGGTGGAGGGGCGACCGTTATAGAGTGAATCCGGCTATTGATGTCGTCGATTTCTTTGGTGTACTGGTCTAATAATGATGAGGACATTATTTTTTTACATAGGAAAAGGTATTTACTTAAGTGTCAATAAATATAGCGTCTTGTGGACGTTCCCCATAATCTCGTCTCGGATGTTTATGAGGTCAGATGTGATGGTATAGACTTTCTTCCTGCCCCGAAGATATTGAACCGTCACCTGAAATTGCCCTTCCTGTAAATCAGACAACATTCCCAGCAAATCCATTAACGCTCCTGACAGTTGCGCGTCGGTATACAATTTGATTTTGATATCCGATATAGTAATCTGATGTTCTGGATTTACACCCAAGTAGGCCTCAACAAAATCATCGATGTTTTTTGCCAGAGATGTGATTAATTCATCCGTAGCTTTATGTTTGGCGTAGGATTTTGTGTTCCAGTGGTACAATTGCAAATTATCTTTAGTTTGCATCAGATTGCGAATGACTTCAGATATTGGTGGCATGACGTTTATTTATAACCAAAAGAAATTTATTATAAAATTATATATACCCATGTCATCATCACCACCGCCGTTAGAAGAAGATACAGAAGAAATCACATTTGACCAGCAATTAGATTTGGTAGTCTACGATATACTTCGTTCCGATGAATTTATTGATTTCATTGCCAATCTTGCGTCAACATCGATTAGTTCAGCGATGCAATATGCAGATGAAGATGAAAATTACTATTACCCAGAAGATTTATCTTGGCCGACCATAACAACATCAACAACAACGTGGTATGTCGGTGACGGAGCAGAGTCAGTAGAAGAGGAGAAAGAAGAAATTGAGTGGAATATCAGTCGATATAATGGCGCCGAAGGACAGGAGTGTAGTATTTGTCTAATTGATTTTGAGCAAAACGATGAGGTGATTCATTTGACGTGTCATCATACTTTTCACCAGGACTGCATTATGGAGTGGGCATTATACAAACCGGATTGCCCGAATTGCAGAGAGAAAATAAAAAATTGAGTGTAATAAAAACATCATCATGTTGTGGACAATAGCCTATTATGTCCAGAATTATTATTTTGAAATCGTGATTGTTGCCTGTATTCTATTCCTGATTGGATATGCTGTGTATTTAAAAGTCGCTGGTGTGAAGGGGTCATGGTCCAAGCAAGTTTATTACGAAAGGGAAGAGGAGGAA
>Ga0214919_10004050_pt1 | contig 21598 bp, 18 predicted proteins | sample LL1503_MetaG_FD_177994 | JGI IMG/M metagenome (GOLD analysis project Ga0214919, IMG submission 177994) | Freshwater microbial communities from Lake Lanier, Atlanta, Georgia, United States - LL-1503 | ecosystem: Environmental > Aquatic > Freshwater > Lake | place: USA: Georgia | collected... | reverse complement strand
CAAGAAACCCGGCGCCGCCGGACGTTTGCCATCATTTCTCACCCTGACGCGGGTAAAACCACGCTCACAGAGAAGCTCTTGCTGTTCTCGGGCGCCATTCAAATTGCCGGCTCGGTCAAAGCCCGCAAGGCCTCGCGCCACGCCACCTCCGACTGGATGGAAATTGAAAAGCAACGGGGTATTTCGGTGGCCTCGTCCGTGATGCAGATGTTGTACCGCGACCACGTCATCAATTTGCTCGACACCCCCGGCCACAAAGACTTCAGCGAAGACACCTACCGCGTGCTCACGGCCGTGGACTCCGCCCTCATGGTGATTGACGCCGCCAACGGCGTGGAAGCACAAACCAGACGGCTCATTGAAGTGTGCCGCCAGCGCGATACGCCCATCATCACCTTCGTCAACAAAATGGACCGCGAAGTGCGCGACCCGCTCGACATCTTGGACGAAGTAGAGCGCGAACTGGGCATGCCCTGCGTGCCCATGACCTGGCCTGTGGGCCAAGGCAAATTGTTTGGTGGCATTGTCAACTTGCGCACGCAAACCATGACCGTGTTTGAATCTGGCAGCGAGCGCTTGCCGCAAGACTTCGAAGCCATGCCACTGACAGAAGCGGCCGCATTGCATGCCCGCTTTGGCGCAGAATTTGCCACCGCTTTAGAAAGCATGGAACTGGCAACAGGTGCATCACCTTCATTTGACAAAGAAGCGTTTTTGGCGGGCAAACAAACGCCCGTTTTCTTTGGCTCCGGTGTTAACAACTTCGGTGTCATGGAAGTGCTCGACGCGTTGGTCGACCTGGCACCCCCACCACAGTCGCGCACCAGCTCACTCATCGTCAACAAACAACCTGTGATTAAAGAAGTGCAGCCAGAAGACGCAGCCTTCGCAGGCGTGGTGTTCAAAGTGCAGGCCAACATGGACCCCTCGCACCGCGACCGCATTGCGTTTGTGCGCATGGCCTCGGGCAAGTACACCCCGGGCATGAAACTCAAAGTGCAACGTACTGGCAAAGAATTGCGACCCACCAGCGTGGTGACCTTCTTAAGCCAGCGTCGTGAAGCGGTGGACGAAGCGTATGCGGGTGACATCATTGGTTTCACCACGCATGGTGGCGTGCAATTGGGCGACACCATTACAGATGGTGCCAACTTGCTGTTCACGGGCTTGCCCTTCTTTGCGCCCGAGTTGTTCATGACAGTGATTTTGAAGAATCCTCTCAGAACCAAACAACTCCAAGCCGGCCTAGACCAGCTGGGTGAAGAAGGCGCCATCCAAGTTTTCAAACCTGAAGTGGGCGGCCCTATGTTGTTAGGCGCTGTGGGTCAGTTGCAGTTTGAAGTGGTGCAGCACAGGCTTAAGTCTGAATACGATTGCGATGTGCGGCTGGAAGGCTGCCAGTACACAGGTGCGCGTTGGATTACAGCTGATACACCTGCAGAAATGAGAGAGTTTCTGAATGCCTATCCACAACGCATGGCTTTGGATGCAGCCGATACCTTGGCTTACCTTTGCACCTCACCTTATGACGTGCGCTTGGCCCAAGAGCGGTTTCCAAAGATTCACTTCCATCCTCTGCGCGAGCATGCTGGATTGGCGTTGGGGTCTGCGGGCTAATTAGATGGTCGAAGCCAGAAGCTTGTATGTTTTGGCTGTGGTATCAAATGGGTTGACAACGGTAACGCCCCGCCAAGTGAATCCATTTTGAAAATCTTCACTGATTAAAAGTCTGCATTTGTTTTCTGCAGCCACAGACATAATTAACGCGTCCCACATTGAAATTTGGTGATCAACAGTCAAATCCATTGCAGATTGAAATGCTGTCCATGTTGTGTCGGCTACAACCACAGCATCTGACCAAGACAGCAGCAGCTCGCGAGCATCAGCTGATGACTTCTTCAGCTTGCTTGTTAAGACTCTGGAAAGTTCACCTAAAACTTGAACAGGCACCAAAGAATTGATTGGATTGAGTTTTGCAATCAAATCTCTAGCCAATTGACATCGAACGCCATCTCCCAAGCCTTCTGCATAGGCCAGTACATTTGTATCTAAAGCGACCCTCATGGTTTAGCCTTCATACAACTCGTCACGCGTCCAATTTCTAGCGCCAGTTGCAGGCTGGCTTTTGAGTCTTGCAACAAGACTCTTGTGGGCCTGTAATTTAAAAGCGTCCACTTGATTGGCTGCAGAAATAACTGCGACAGGCTTACCCCTGGACACCACTGTCACGACCTCACCCGTGGCTACATCGCGAAGTAGACTTGAAAAATGCCGATTGGCATCGGCTGCTGAAATAGTTTTCATATTAATTTAAGTAGTGATGAACACTACTTTAACCGCAATCTCAATGGAAAGCAAGTTACAACATCTTTCATATTAAGCATCCAGATTGACTGAATTTGTATATGCTCATAACATACACCGATGCTCAACCTCGATCTCATCGTCGGGTTTCAGTGGGATCAGGGAAATGCAGAAAAGAGTGATCAGAAACATGATGTACTTCCCTCAGAATCAGAGGAGATTTTCTTCAATGACCCCCTCCTTCTGAATCACGATCCCAAACACAGTCAATCTGAACCTAGATTCTTGGCTTTGGGCATGACGCACGAAAAACGATTGCTAACTGTGGTGTTCACACTGCGAGAAAACAACTCACTTATTCGTGTTATTTCAGCCAGAGACCAACACCGTAAAGAAAGGCTTGTTTATGCCAAAGCAAACTAAGCTTCAAAACAGCACAAAGTCCACCATCAAGGCCACCCCTAAATTCAAAAGCGAAGCCGCTGAAAGGAAATTTTGGGAGGATGCAGCTAACGATGCCACTGAATATTTTGACGCAACCAAGATGCAAGTTGCAAAATTCACCAACCTCAAACCTTCAACCACCAGTATTTCACTGCGCCTATCAGACAGTTTGTTAGATGGCATTCGTCGCCAAGCCAATAAGTTAGATGTGCCTTATCAATCGCTTATGAAAGTTTGGCTTACAGAGAAGTTGAGTGAAACCTCCAAGAGAACATAAGTGAAACCCCTCTCGTCTTGGCCCCAAACCGCCCGCGACAAAATCGTCGGCGTGTTCACAGACATTGACGATACGCTAACCACCGAAGGAGCCATCACACCCGATGCACTTCAAGCGTTGCACAATCTGAAAGCCAAAGGCCTCATGGTCATTCCCATCACGGGCAGGCCTGTAGGTTGGAGTAGACCCTTTGCAGCCACATGGCCAGTTGATGCCATGGTGGCCGAAAACGGTGCGGTTGCTTTAGTACACGATGCAATTCAAAACCAAGTTAACAAAATCTACCAACAAGACTTGCCCACCCGCACGCACAATTTCCAAGAAATGCAGCGCATCGCAAAGCGCGTACTCACAGAAATTCCAGGCACCGTCGTCGCTCAAGATTCACCCGGCCGCGAAACTGATATCGCCTTTGACTATAGCGAGTTTCACAAACTCACAGCCGCACAAATTCAACAAGTGGTTCAACTATTGAAACAAGAAGGCATGATGGCCACAGTCAGTAGCATCCACATCAACGCTTGGTTTGGCTCCCATAACAAATGGGAAGGCGCACAGTGGGTTCTCAAAGAACTCACCGGCCGAAATTTAAAACAAGAACTCGACCATTGGGTTTATGTGGGCGACTCCACTAACGACCAAATCATGTTCGAGCATTTCACGCACAGTGTGGGTGTGGCCAACATTAGGCGGTTTGTAAGTCAATTGAAGTTCTTACCCAGCCATGTGGCCACACAGGAAAGAGGATCTGGCTTTGAAGAATTTACGAAAATATTGTTAGATTAAAAATTAAGACAAAATTATTCCAATTTATCGCCATAAAGCCTCAATGCTCTGATCCGGATATCACCTTAAGATAGCCAGTCCCTTGCATTGATTAAATAAATAAAGGTCCTCAAAAAAATGCTAAGAAAAATTTGGATGCTTTTGTTCTTATTGGCAAACAACCTGGCCATAGCAGCTGATAACTTCGACGTCAGCACCAACATACTGACAGCCCCTCAAGTTCGCGTAGCAGACACCCTTTATTTTGATGTTCAGCTCAAAGTTGCCTCTATTGTGAGCATAGGCTCCGCGGTCGCTGCCGAAACATACGATACCTACAACACGCTGAACAACCAGCTCAGCATCCCTGTGGTAACGGTAGACTCAGAGACATACTATAACGTCATCATCACGGCTGGAACGATACTCAAAGTGGGTGCATCTTGCATCATTGACAGCACTTGCTCAAAAGTGGGCACGCCTGAAGTTAAGGGCATCTTGCCAGGAGATTCACGCATCAGCGTCATGTTCAATTTCATGGGTGGTAAGATTTTTTCAGCCCTTCCAAGCAGTACAAAGTTTGTTGCCGCAAGTTCTTACACAGCTGTTTGCACTTCGTCCAACGGCGGCACTACTGGCTCAAGTCAAACCAGTTCAGAATTCTCAAATAACTTGGCCAATTATTCAAACCCATTGGTGGTTAGCGGTCTAACTAATGGCAAAAATTACACTTGTACAGTGACTGCAAGCGCTGCAAATGCCATGCCGGCAACTTCAGTCTCATCGGCATCAACCATTCCCAACGCAGGCTCTGCTGACGCAACGGGTGCGCTCAGCAGCTCAGCCAATACTGCCCACTCTTTGGCTTACCCAAATTACGCTTCTTATTGCAATTACACAAATCAAAGCGCAGTTGGTTTACCAGCGCCTCCCACAGTCAACTTTTATAGCACGACAGGGACATTAACTTCTGGCACCAACCAATCAAGCATCACTTGCAGTGGCACAGAAAGAACCATTACAGGCAATGCAATACCAGACCATCGATCTTCAGAGTTTTTTACCAATGGACTCACTGGCTATAGCAGCTCGCCCTATTTTTCTGGCAACCCCAACAGCATCGGCGCAAAGTCTGTCAATAAATCTGTACCTCTCAGCGGAAGCTTTTCTACCCTTTACAACAAAGGTGTCAATGGTTTTGACACAGAGGCTTGCTATGTTTGGAGCAGCTCTGCCGAGCCCAGCAAGAATGCCAATAACAAATGGACATCTGGCAGCAAAGTTTGGACATCGGGGGCAGTTCGGTGCACCTGGGTGGCTTTTTATGCCTACCTGAACAACAGCGTCAAAGTAGAACCAGGCACAGCGGAAACCTACACCAGCTCTGGGAAAACATACAACGTTTCAGGCAAAAATCTTTACCAAGACGTTGGCCTCGACCCAAGCAATGCACACAACCAGCCCACCATCACACCGGGCTCGAGTCAAAACAAAATGTATGGCTATTACCATGTTCATGGTATGCCTGAAGGACACATTGCCAGATTGGGCAAAGGCAACAACACCATGACCCTCATTGGCTTTGCTGTCGATGGATTTCCTGTTTATGCGCGCGATGGTTACACCAACCCGAACAGCACCACTGGCGGTACAACTGTGATGAAATCAAACTACCGTGTCCGAACGCTTAGTGAGTTAAATGCCGCGGGCTATAGCACGCGCCCCTCTGCCACAGCAGCCCCCTACGGCAGCTTTGAACAAGACTGGGTCTTTGATGCCACAAGCAACGCCAGCAGCAAGGGGCATTTAGATGCCTGCAACGGTCGTTATGGGGTCACGCCTGAGTCTCCAACCACAGCGGTCTATCACTATTTCATCACTGATTCATATCCTTTTGTACCAAGGTGTGTGTTTGGAGCGCCTGCATCTTGGGGCAACGACGATTCTGCCAATTAAGTCGAAATTGATTGCGGTTCTCCTTCAGCGTATCGTTGTTGCACTGGTTTTTTCATTTGCAGCACAAATTTCTTTTGCGCACCTCTTAAGCGCAGGGCATGCAAAGCTTCATCTCATTGAAGACAAAGCCAACTTGTTGATCGCTGTACCTGTCAGCGTTTTCAAAAACATTGACCGCAATCAGGACGGTCTGTTGCAGCCCGAAGAAATTAGAACGCAACGCACCGAAATCATTGCGCAATTGAGTCAACTCATTGACATCAAAATAGGCGGCTTCCAGGGCCAAATATTGGACGATCAAATCATGGTGTCCATGCATGTCGATTCGCAAAATAGCACGCCTCAAATTGAGTGGTTACAGCAGCTTCAATTTGGCAAGAGTTTGGCCACTGACATGGTTGAAATCAAGCTAAGTTCATCACTGTTAGAAAAATCTGAATACATCATTCAAGTCACGCGCTCGGATGAGAAAGAGCTTGGCTATTTCAAAGCATCTGCCAACTCTCACATTTTTTTCAAAAATGGATGGCGCACCTTTCAAGCTTTTTTCAATGGGGGCTGGTGGCATATTCTTTTAGGATATGACCATCTGGTTTTTATCTTGGCGCTGCTTGCCGCCAAATTTTCAATTCGGCGTTGGGCATGGGTGCTCACATCATTCACACTTGCCCATGGTCTAACTTATGCTCTGGTCACTTTTGGTATTTTGCACATCAAAACTGAGTTCATTGAAATCCTCATTGCTTTGTCCATTGTACTCACTGCTACTTTGAGCTTGTTTAAAATTCAACCTCGACTGAAAATAGAGACTGCGGGTGTTTTTGGAATTGGCCTATTTCATGGTTTAGGCTTTGCAAGTGCCATGTCAACCCAACTGAACGACACACGATTTCCTGTATCTTCAGTCATCGGTTTTAATTTGGGTGTTGAAGCGGGGCAAATAGCCATTGCAATCGTTGTTGGTGCTTTGTTTTGGGCCATCAAGACAAAAGCTTTTTGGCTAGAAAAAATGCAGCGCACTCTAATTTGGACAAGCTTCCTCACAGGGGCATTTTGGTTTTTTGAAAGGATTCACTAATGAACAGTCGTTCACAAAAAACCAAGCTGGCTTTGGTGCTGCTGGGTACCTTGGTTCTGATTTGGATCATTCAGCCTTTTATTTCAGCTTTATTAGGCTCTGAGAAAAATTCCAATCCAAGCAAAGGCTTGTCCAATATGGACAGCCAAGCTGAACGCCTGTTCATCGATGGCACATGGCCAATGACCAAACCGACGCCAGGAGTTGACCCCTTCAAAGCGCACATCGAAAAGAATGGCTTCAGCACCCAGCCCCTTGAGCAGAAACCATCAAGCGCAGCCATTCAACCTGCAGGTACCGATCCTTTTAAGGCCATTTTAGAACAGCAAAAAAAACAATCAAACGATGCAGGCGTCTCGCCTTTTGGCCGTTAGTCTCATTTCACAGTGCCGCCCATGTAGGGGTTGTTGTTAAAACTTGAATTGGATCTGAAAAACGGAATGTCTTTGGTTTTACCAATGTAGGCACCCTTCATCAGCACATTCAAAGTTGTGGTGTAACTCAACAATTCAGGCTTGTGATTGTTCACAGTGTGTGCGTGGTAGTGGTACCCAATGCCGTCGTGGTTATGACCACCAAAGCTGTCAAGCGGTGTGCTGTAGCCCAGCATGTTTGTGTCAGTGGCTCTGTACTTTCCGAATAACACAATGCCATCGTAGCCAAATCCAATAAGAGGCGGATGGGTCTTGCCAATGTAATCGGCATCGCCGTACACACCAAGGCTGAAGCCAACTTGATAGCCGTCAAAGTGACAGTGCGGTCCACCGCCGCCTTGCCCAACGTGGCAACCACTTGCCGTTAACTCTCCAAACAAATGCGAGGGTACCAAGGTGTTGTTGTAAGCAGGAAACATCACGGAGCCATCAATGAGCAAGCCATTGTCTGCAGAATCTGCATAGGTATAGACGTCTGCCTTGAGTGACGAAACCGTTCTGTCTGTCCACAAATTTCTGGTGTATGTGTTCTCAGTTACCTCGGTCACCCGCCCGTAGTCTTTCATGGGAATCATGGTGATGTAGTTTTCTAAATTAGAAAACCGAGTGACCTTGGACGTGGCATAACCACCTGAGCCATCACCCGGAGGGTGCGGAACATCTTTCAGGCCATTGGGCGAGGGCTGATTGCCATAATTCACCACCACCATGAAGGGATGGTATTTACCTGCACTGTCTTTTTCGTTGGTGAAGTACACGTAGGGCACTAAGTTTTGACCAGGTGTGCCATCTGCAATGCCATCACTGACCAATTTGTAGCCAAGCGCTGCATCTCTGTAGGCCGAATAAAGTGCCGTTGAATACCTCAGTTTTTCTCCAGCAGCCTCTATGGTGGATTTGATAGAGGCAAGCATGGCATCGGCATTCTTTTTGGTCGTGGCATCACTGCCCGGCGTGAGTACTTGGCTTCGATAAGTTGCATTCACTTGCCTGTAAATACTCCCCAAAAGTCCCTCAGTAGCTGCCACAGAGTTCTTAGACAAAAAGGGCGCACCGCTATTGGTGACAAAGGCTACTTTTTGAGGATTGAGAAACTCAGGAATGCCTAATTCAAGTGGCGAATTGAAAAAATAGAAAGGGGTTGCAGAGCTGGGTGCCTGCACCAATTGATAGATGCCATTGGTCAGATTGACATAAAAATTAGCGGCAGCAAATGCCGTCTCTTCTGTGTGACTTAGCGCATGCGCAGTACCTCCTGTGGCATTGCTAGCTGTGGAGTACGTGTATTTGTAGCGCTTTTTGGCTTGAAGTAATTTGGTCGAAGTGTCGTAAGAAAAGGTCACATAGCCATAAAGCATAGCGGCCTTGCCAAAATTATTTCTAAATTTAAGTTTGTAGCCATCATCCTCTGCAAAATCGATGGCGTTATTGGGATGCAAATAAGGGTCCAATCGAAAATACCCCAAACTGTCAGGCACCACTTGAATTAATTTTTGCAAATACGTGTTGTAGCTTGCGCCAGTTGAAATTTTTCCTGCTTCTACTGCATATCCAGTGGTGGCACTGTAGTTAGATCCAACTTGCAGATAATTGGTGGAAGCACTTTGTGTGGCCGAGTCGGCCATCAAATACCTGCTCCGAGCCGTCAGTGAATTGGCTGCAATCAATGTACCCGGCGAATAGTTAGCTTGAATTACACTGGCATAAGGCGCTGGTGTAGCGTACATAGAACTGGCTGAATTTGTGGTGCAGGCCTCTAGCGAGGCACACACACCACCAACACTCACAATGGACCCTACCGTCATCACCACGTTGTAATATGTGGTAAAGCCAACCACCACTTCAGGTATGCTGAGTTGATTGTTCTGAGTGTTGTAGGTGTCGTAGCTGAGTAGAGTGGCTGTTTGAGAACCCACACTTAAAACCAAACCAGCTTTGATTTTGACATTGGCATAGTAGGTGTTGTTCACATTGACCAAAGGCATGGTTAATGTATTGGTGGTCACATCAAAGCTGTCTGCCGCAAAACATGAGGCAGAAAACAAAGACAGCACCAACAAACACAGCGATCGAATGAAGTTCATCGCGCCATCCTATCTAGAACATGAAGTGCAATTTTACTGAACGGGCGAGGCTTTTAAATTTGCATTGATTTCACTGACAGACGTTACAGCATCATCACCCACCAATGCAGCCAGCTTCACTTTGGCCATCAAATAAGTATATCTGGCTTGCGCCAAATCGCGCAAAGCCATGGTGTATTGTTGCTGTGCGTTTAACACATCGAGTTGAGTCCGTGAACCCGCCTTCAAAGACATTTGGGTAGACTTCATCATCTGTTCTGCAGAGCGCACCGCTTGCTCCAAAGCACGCACGCGCATAACCCCTTCGCTCACACCACGGTACTCTTTGTGCACACGGACACCTAAGTCTCGGCGTAATACTTCCAAGGATTCTTCAGCGCGGATTTGCTCTGCCACCGCTTGTCGAATGGTGGCACTCACATAGCCTCCAGAGTAAATGGGGATGGTCAATTGCACGCCCAATGATTTATTTTCGTAACGTGAATTAATACGGGTAATGTTCTCACTGCCACTGTTTGACCATTGAGCCACTGCATCTAACGTAGGCAAATGACCCGCTTGCGATTTACTAACCTCTTTCCTGGCTTGCTCTAGTCTGGCCAGCATGCCTTTGATCTCGGGACTGGCTTGCTCAGCCTTGGTTGTCCAGACCTCTAAGTTTGCCGGCTCTGGGGGCATGAGTTTCATACTTGAAACATCTAACTTTGCGATGTTCTTGACGGGTTGATTGATTAGCAATTGCAGTTGCCGGCGCATCAATTCTTGATGTTGACGCGCCTCTAGCTCTTGGGCCAAAGCCATATCAAGTCGAGACTGTGCATCATCAATGTCGGTTCGGGTTCCCGAGCCAGAAATTAGTCCTTTTTTTGCAGCGTCTACCAATGTTGTGTACAAAGTTTTTTGTGCCAACACCAAATCAAGTTGCTCATCTGCCAGCAAAGTTTCGAAATAACTACCGGCCACTCGAATCACTAAATTTTGCAGGTCCCTCTCTAGATTGGCTTCTGCTTCATCCACAATCGACTTGGCTTGTTGAAACTGGATCCAGCGTTGCATGTTCACTAGGGGCTGACGCAGCTGAATTGAACGGTTGTCACTGAGGTATTTGTCGTTGGTGGTTGACAAATTGCCCAATATATTGGGCGTGGTTGAGTTTAAATCATTGGTGTTTTTGCCAGCGCTTGCAGAAATTTGAGGTAACAAACCCGCTTTGGCTTGAGGCAACCTTTCACGACCTGCCTCGGTGGCAGCGCGCGAAGCGCGAATGGTAGCATCTTGCAACAAAGCAGCTTCATAGACTTGCTTCAAATCCATCACTGAATTTTGTGCTGAAGCATTGCAAGCATTGAAAAGCAAGCCGAGCACTGCTGCGTTCAGGAATAAACGATACGCGTTCATTACTCCTCCTTCAGAGAAGCAGATACGCGCTTCAGCAAGGGATGCAGCAAATAGGTGAGCAATGAACGTTCACCCGTTTTAATGACAATCTCTACTGGCATGCCAGGTTGCATTTGGCGTTGGCCCAGTGTTTTCATGCCAGCCGCTGTAACCTGCACACGCGCCAAATAATAGGCATATTGAGGCGCCTGAGGATCGCTGAGTAAATCACCCGACACTGAAACAAGCTTACCCTCGACCACCAACTGAGGTGAGTGCGCAAAAGAATTGAAACGAATATCTGCAGGCAATCCGGCTTGCACTTTGTCAATCAAATGCGGCGGAATGTGCGTCTCAAGCAACAGCGTTTGGTTTTGAGGCACCACATCCAACAGTTTTTGGCCAGGTTGCAAAATAGCACCGACGGTTTGAATGCTCAGGCCCACAACCTGACCTGAAGCGGGTGATTTAATTTCTGTGCGATCCAAGTCATCTTTGACAGCAATGAATTTCTCGGCATCAGATTGAACTTCTCGGGTAACGTCGGCCAATTGCGATTCAATTTCCTTGCGGTACTCTTGCTTGCGTGCCACAGAGCGCTGGCCAAGTTCTGCAATTTGGCGCAGCACCCTTAAGTTACTGCCAGTTAAATCTGCAATGGCCGCATTGGACTCTGCCACCATGCGCTCTAACTCCAATTGGCGATTGCGTGGCGCATAGCCTTCCTTGACCATGCCGCGTGTGTTAGTGAGCTCTTCTGTTAGAAGTGCCAGCTGCTGGCGCTTTTGAACCAAAACATTTTGAAATGAGTTCAACTGCTCTTTCAAGCCTTGACTGCTTTCTTCAATGCCCTGCAAATCGGCAGCCAAAGCTGCCCTTCTGGCTTGAATCAGTTGCTGCTGCGTTACTACTTGCTGTCTGATCAAGGGATCGCCCATTGCGTCTTTCACATCAGGGTGAAACTCAATGGCATCTTTGCCCGATTGCTCGGCCATCAATCGACTTTGCATGGCACGATAACCTAGATAGCGTTGTCTGACCGCTTCGTAATTTGACTTTGAAGCGGCAGCATCCAATCGAGCCAGAGTTTGTCCTTCTTTGACTTGCTCACCCTCATGCACCAACACTTCTTTCACAATGCCACCATAAAGGTGTTGCACCGCCTTGCGCTTTGTATCCAGGGTGACCATGCCTTGGGTAGGCACGCCTTCATCAAGTGGCGCAATGGCAGCCCACAACAAGAAACCACCAAATCCAATGCCCAAAACCCACAGACCCGCGCGTGCCACGCTTCGAGTGTCGGCAGATGCACGGGGTCCTGAGGCATCATCGGTTAACACGACTTGTGCATCTTGCACAGAAGATTTTGTAGGTTTAATCATATGAGGTAAGGCCATGACAATCTCGTTTCAAATGTGTCAAAAAAATTTAGGCTGAAGCTTGCGCAGTCAATTGCGCAGCTTCTCGTTGTTGTTGAAGGGCTGCCAAAACCCCTTCGCGCGGTCCACTGGCTTGCACAATACCTTCATGCAAAATAAGCAATCGATCGGCAACGCCAATAATGCCGGGACGATGGCTAATTAAGACGACCGTTTTGCCTTTCGCCTTCAGACCATTGACAGCGCGCACCAATGCGTTTTCGCCCTCATCGTCCAAATTGGCATTGGGTTCATCTAACACCACCAAGGCAGGGTCGCCATACAAAGCTCTGGCAAGGCCAATTCGCTGTCTTTGTCCGCCAGACAACAACACGCCTGCTTCACCCATCGGCGTGTCATAACCTTTGGGGAATCTCAAAATCATGGTGTGCAATCCTGCCGCTTCTGCGGCAGCAATGACTTTGTCTGAATCGACTTGGCCAGATCTGGCAATGTTTTCAGCAATTGAGCCATCAAACAATTCAATGTCTTGTGGCAAGTAGCCAATGTGAGGGCCCAACTCCATGCGGTCCCAGCTGTCAACCGACTGCCCATCCAATTTGACAGAGCCCGATGAAGCGGGCCAAATTCCCAAAATAACTCTAGCCAAAGTTGACTTACCCGAACCCGAAGCACCTAGCACCACCGTGACTGTGCCCACAGGCATGAAGGCACTGACAGACTTCAAGATGGGAAGCTTGCGGCCAGGAGCACTGGCCACCACTTCGTTCAAAATTAAATCGCCTTTTGGCGCAATGCCCTTCAGTGGCCGCGTTCTGAGCGGATGCGCTTCCAACAAGTCTCGGAGGCGCAAAAAAGCCTCCCTGGCAGACAAGAAACCGCCCCAAGTTGAGACCATCAAGTCAATGGGCGCCAATGCGCGTGTCATGAGAACGTTGGCAGCAATCATGGCGCCTGGAGAGAGTTCACCTTGAATGACCAACAAGGCGCCGCCTCCCAAGGCTAAAGATTGTTGGGTGTATCGCACAAACTTGCTCCATGCCATGACCTTGCCTGCCACGGCTTGCGCGTTCATGCCATGGCCAAGGGCCATCGCATTTTTTTCACTCCATCTTTTGAACAAATATGGCACCATGCCCATGGCTTCGAGCACTTCTGCATTTCTGAATTTGCTTTGCAAATAGCCATTCACTTCGGCCTGCGATTTGCTGGCCACAGCCTGAGCGGGTTTTGTGGCATTGTTGCCCCACCAAGCCAAGACCGATTGCACAAAGCCAAAAAATATAGCCATGATGCCAAGCCAAGGGTGCAGCAAGAAAAGAACAGCAATGTAAATAGGAGCCCAAGGCGCATCAAAGAAAGCGAAGATGCCGTTGCCTGTTAAAAACTGGCGCAAATGCGTCAGGTCATTGAATGCACCGCTTGGATTTGAAATGTTCGGGTTGAGATGGGCCTCGTAACTTGCATGAAACAAGCGCTTGCTTAACAACTCGTCTAACCGAACACCAGAACGAACCAACAACTTAGAGCGTGACCACTCTGAAAAAGTGAGCACACCAAATAAAAAGAGCGTCAACAGCGAGACAACCAACAAAGTACCCATGCTTTGGCTCACCATGACACGGTCATAGACTTGCAGCATGTAAATGGTGGGGGTCAGCATGAGCAGGTTGGCCACCATGCTGAACAAGCCAGCCACCATGAATTCATAGCGAAAGCCCCAAAGCGTTCTTGAGAGCTCATCCCGGTTGAAAATATCAGGCGTTTTCATTTTTTTAATTCCTGTCTATCAAGCCGCAGCAGCCACTTGCTGAACTGGGGGCTGAGGGGGTTGTGGCTGCTGAGCCTGTTGTGGCTGCAATGCTTTCAATACCTCATCACGAGGACCAAATATTTGCTGTGCGCCGTCTCTCATGAGCAACATCTTGTCTGCCACACCCAAAATACTGGTTCGGTGTGTCATGACCACAAAAGTGGTTCCCTGCTGCTTTAAAGCGGCAATGGCCGATGCGAGGGCTGCATCGCCAGCATCGTCCAAACTAGAGTTGGGCTCGTCTAGGACCACAAAAACAGGCCTGCCATACAAAGCTCTGGCCAAACCAACCCTTTGGCGTTGACCACCTGAGAGCACAGCACCCTCTCGGCCTATGGCTGTGTTGTAGCCATCTGGCATGCTCATGATCAGTTCGTGGAGACCTACCAATTTGGCAGCGGCTTCCACTTGCGCCATATCGAGATCACCAAATCGAGATATGTTTTCTGCAATGGTGCCATCCAGTAATTCAACCCCTTGAGGCAAGTAACCCACATAGGGTCCCAACTCTGATTTATCCCATGCCTGGACATCTGCACCATCTAGTCTTACTTTGCCGCTGATGGCAGGCCACAAACCAACCAGCATGCGCGCCAAGGTGGTTTTACCAGAGGCAGAGGGGCCCACAACGGCCAAGACTTCACCTGGCGTGATCGCAAATTGAACGCCCCGAATGATGGGAATATTTTGACCAGGTGCGCCGGCCATCAACCCCTCCACCGTGAGCAAACCTTTAGGGGCTGGCAAGGACATAGATTCTGACTTGGGGGGAATGAACGACAACAAAGTTTCTAGTCGTGACCAAGCACCTCGCACATTGACCACTGAATTCCATTGCGTGACCACTTGGCTGAGAGGGGCTAAAACCCGACCACCCAGCACCGAACCAATGATCATCATGCTAGCGCCGCCATTGAGTGAATTTTCCAAAAGCAGCCAAGCGCCTAGGCCCAAGAGCAGTGAACCCATCACTTGCTGCACCAGCCTTGACATGGCGGTCCACAAACCAGCCCCTTCCGAGGCCTTGGCTTGCAACATTAAAAACTCTGCTTGTCTTTTTTGCCAACGCGCGTGCACTGCATCCAGCATGCCCATAGACTCCATGACGTGCGCGTTGCGTAAAGACGCATCGGCAAATTGCTGAGCGCCAACGGCTGCTCGATTGGCCTCCATCAAGGGGGCTCTTGTTGCCTTTTCATTGAACCAAGCCACGCTAACTTGGGCGATGGCACCCGCCACCGCAGACCAACCCAACACGGGGCTGATTGCAAAAATAAGCAGCAAGGCGACGAAAGCAACTGGCGCTTCCATGATCGCAAACAAGGCTGGGTTGAACAAAAATTCGCGTACGGTTCTTAGATCGTTCAGGGCCTGCGTAGTGCCGCCCAGCTGCCGCCTTAAAAACCCCTGAAACATGGCGCCATAAATTCTGGCTGAAAGTTTTTGATCTACTCGAACACTGGAAGCCCTCAACAAAGCGCTTCTGATCTTTTCCAGCAACTCCATGAGCGCATAGGCCAAGACCACCATCAGGGTGAGCATTAGCAAGGTGACGGAACTGCGGCTGTTGACCACACGTTCATAGACTTCCAACATGTAAAGCGTGGGCGCTAAAGCCAAGAGACTGATGATGACGCTGAAGCCAACAGCTCTGAGAATTTCAGGCTTCAATGAGTCTACGGCTCTACGGAGCTCGGAGGGAGGATTTTGGGCACTCATAAAGAAACCTCTACAGAAACGTAATCGGGAATGGCAGATTGGACTGCCAACAATTCAGGGGGCATTTGGAATTCAGAAGTCAATTGCACATCCAACATGGCCTGCGCCTCGGGCTCAGACAAGGCTTTTTGTTGATCGAGGTGAAAGGTGAGCTGGTACATACCGGCGGTTCTGAAAGTTAATGAAATTTCGCGTAACTTGGCTACTTTAAACAGCATTAGCTGTTCTTTTTGCAAAGTTAAGTGAAAATGCATGCGCCCATCGAGGGTGAACATCGACAACTTGTCGTCTTTGATGCTGAGCGTGTGCCTGTCAAAGTAAACAGGACAACTGTTGGTAAATTGCATTAAAGGCAAGCCTTTATCGCCCAACTTCGATAAATGGAATGGGCTACCAGGTGTTTGGAAAACCAGCCTCGAAGTTCTAGAGACTGCATAAATGGCATTGCAAATCATTTGCGAACCCAAGGCGGGAAATTTTTCACGCAGACTGCGGTAGTACATGTGATGCAAAGCAACACGATTCCAAATACGACTCTTTTGCACTTCGGGGGCCAAAGCATTGCAAACTTGCGCAAAAGCGGCTTGCAAGGCCTGAAGCCTAGCAAACTGCTCTGGTGTTGTGTTCAAAGGAATTCGAGTGACAAAGTTCATATAGGAAGGCAGTATATGCGATTCCTATATGAATTTTTGAATCATGCAGATTTTTTTTCTCTAGGACCCAATAAGCGTCTGCTCAATGCAGAATTTCTGCTGGAAAAAGCCTCCTCTGCAAAGAGTCCGAGTTGCTTAATGGAGACAAAAGAACCAGTGCGTGGGTCACGCAAGTGGTGCTTCAAATTGCCCTCTACTTTGAAACCCAAATGCAATGCGCCTTTGAGCGAATGCATGTTGTCTTCATAAACCAGTGATACCAATTTGTTAAATTTCATCACTTTGAAGTAAAACTGAAACATGACTAACATGGCGGCAGGCGCTAAGCCCATGGGCGCATTAGGCAGCACTCCAATCAAGAGTTCGGCTCTTTGATGGTCCCAAGAAACTTCAGTCAAGCTCATCAAACCCCACGGTTGTTGGTGTTTGTCTCGCACAATCCAATGAATGGCCTTGGCCTCAGAAAGGGTCGATGCATATTCTGAATCTAGAATGCTCGCCAATTGGGTATCGTCTTCGGGCAGCCTGGGTGCCAGTCTGTGAAAGTTGTCAATAAAGTCTGTGTTGGCCCAGAGCTCTCTAACAAATTTGAGGTCTTGCGAGTTTCGGCGGGCCAAATCACACATGCCCGCTCGCATGCTTCGCCAGAAAATAGGGTTGTGCTCAAGCACAACATGAACCTGTTGCGAATGGCCTGTCAGTTCCTGTTTTGCCAGTTCAAAGGCGTCATCAAATTTATGTTCATTTCTAAGTGAACGTAACTTTTGACGAACAAGTTCTATATTCATGATTTAATAACAAATTATTAGAAACTTTTACTCAAATTGATTGAAGCTCTGACCATAGAACTTCGCTGAAAGTAAAGATACAAATGGCTACAGAAACAGAATCCAACGGTACCTTGGTCAGCGCCAACACGCTGTTCGCTAATGTACTCACCACAGGGCAAGTCTCGGGTTCTACAGACTTCGACTACTTTAAACTAGACAACGCTGTTGCCGGTGTGACTCAATTTACCTTGAGTTTACCCACTGCCAACACGGCCAGTTTTGTTGTCAGCCTTTACGACGCAGCTGGCAACCTGCAAAAGACCTACACCACCAAAACTACGGCCACGTATTCAATCAACCTAACGGCTAAAGGCACCTCCTACGTCTCTATCAATGCCAATGCTGCAGCAGACTATGCCATCGAAGGAGATTTCACTCCTAGCTCTGTAGATGGCTCTAAATTTGACCTGTCTACAAATCAGCCCTCTGGGTATGAAGGCCAGACAATCACCGCCAAACTTTTTGGCGGCAAAGCTGCTGTAGGTGCAACTGTTTACTACCAACTCAGCGGCTCTGGCATCACCGCCAATGATTTTGGTGGTTTAGCTCTCAACGGCAGTGCCAGAGTCAATTCCTTAGGTGAAGCCACATTGACCCTGCCGCTTTCACTGGACCTAACGACCGAAGGTGATGAGAGCCTTTCAATTCAGTTTTACACAGATTCGAGTCGCAGCATTGCTGCTGGAAACTCAACAACCGTCACTCTCCTTGATGCGTCTGAAAGCGTCAACACTGGTTTTTCACTTTCTACAACGCCTACCACCGCAGCTGAAGGGTCCTCGGTTAGCGCCACACTGTATGCAGGCAAGACATCGATCGGGTCTACCGTTTATTACCAAATTTCTGGGTCGGGTATTTCGACTTCAGATTTCAGCACACCGCTCACAGGAAGTGCTGTTATCAATTCATCGGCGCAAATTTCAATTTCTATCCCTATTGCAGCAGATACCACCACCGAGGGTGATGAAACTTTTACCATTCAGTTTTATACCAATTCGGCCCGAACATTGCCAGCCGGCAACCCAGCGTACGTCACCATTACAGACACCTCTAAAGGCGCAGACATTGTTCTGGTGCTGGACACTGACGCAACTGGCAAACTTTTGACCAATGGCGCCAAGCGTTATTTAGGCTCCACAGGCAATGACACCATCACGGGCACCACGGGCAATGACCTCATTTATGGCAATGCCGGCGATGACAAACTTTACGGCGTGGCTGGTAACGACTTGCTAAGTGGCCTCAGTGGCAACGACACTTTGGAAGGTGGCGACGGAACTGACACTGCTGTTTTATCTGGCACCTTGGCCAATTACTACATTACCTACAACCGAGAACTGGGCACAGCCACCATCGTAGACAAACGCACATCTGGCGACGGTACCGACAGCCTTAAAAGCATTGAGAAGTTGCAGTTCTCTGACAAAACATTTGACCTGCTCAACCCTGCCCGAACCAGCACGCCCACATACGGCGTCACTCCCTCTTTTTTATTCGACCCAGCTTACTACCTGCTGAAGAATCCGGAGCTTACCAACACGGTCAGTTTGACTACTGCCTTTGACAACTACATCAAGACAGGCGCTGCAGCAGGCAAGTCTCCTAACGTATGGTTTGATCCCACCTACTACTCAAACCGTTGGTCTGATTTGAAGCCGCTCAATTTGGATGCAGCCACTTTGTTTAAGCATTACAACTTGTATGGCGTTTGGGAAGGCCGAAGTGCAGGCACCATGTTTGATAAGTTTGACGGCACAAGGTATTTGACAGAGAACCCCGATGTGGCGGCCTATGTCGACGCCTATGTCAAAGATTTTTTAGGCAGTCGCACCAACGGTGCAATTGCGCACTACATTATTTATGGTGCCAATGAATCGCGCCTTGCCTACGACACCACAGGTCAAGTTTTAGAACAAGTGATTGTGGTGGGCACGCCTGTGTAAACAACGCGCCTTTTTATGGACGCATTTTCACATCGCAACCCTCTCAATTTATTAAGGGGCGTTGCGGTTTTGATGGTCATTGGCCATCATTTTCAACACTACCTCAAAACAAATTTAGAACCCATCGGCACCTACGGTGGTTTGTTGGGGGTGCAGCTCTTCTTTTTGATCAGCGGTTACCTGATTGTCATCAGTGCCAGTCGCCATCATTTTTTCAAGTTCATGCGCGGCAGAGCTTTGCGAATTTTTCCTGCCTATTGGTTTGTATTGCTGTTGGCCAGTATTTTTTACAATCCCGTCTTGCCTTATGCGCCTGAAGATGCTCCCTATTTTTGGATCAACTTCTTTTCACTGACGCACTTTGTGCCTTTTGCATTGGTTAAGTTTGATGTGCTAACGGTGGCATGGACATTGACCATTGAATGGACATGGTACCTCATTGCGCCCCTGTTGTTGGCAGTTGCGTCAGTCTCATGGGTGAATGCACGCATTGGAAAATGGTTTTGGGCACTGGCACTTCTAGGTGCTTTTTTAATTCAAATGCTTTGGTACTTCAGCGTCAAGTCTGGCGTTCTGGACCCCCTCTTTGCAGCCTCCATTGCCAAAATTGGCATCTCGCCTATCAACGACCACATGCGCATTGCATTCATGTATTCGGCAGCGCCAAGCCAGTGGGTGTTTTTTGTACTGGGTGCGGCACTTTGGTTTTACCAAGACACCCTGAAAAAGGTTCCAGCAAGCATCTGGTTCATTGGGGGCTGCGCAATTTTAGGGTTTCCCAATATTTGGCCACTTGGTTTTAGCCTTTCACCCAGCATCGCTAGTGGCTTGGGATTGGCCGCTTTGTTTTTGACCACGCTGCAATGGGAAAAACCTTTGAGCAACAAGCTGTTGTTGCCACTTCATTGGATTGGCGATTGGTCTTTCCCACTTTATCTTTTGCATGTGCCAGTGATGTTGACACTGGCCAAACATTTTCAAATGAGTTCTTACTTTGGACTGATGGTATGCCTGCTTATTTCAATCTTGCTTGCAGGCGTGGTTCACTTTTTAGTGGAGTTGCCATTCAGGCGTTTGCATCGCAACAGCTTGTGAAAAATTAGCGGCTTGCAGGTGCAGGGGCCAGGGCTGCTTGCCCAGGGTTGACTGCTGCTCCAGACTGAGGCTGCCTGGCCGCAGCAGGCGCTTGCGGAGCTGGCGCTTGAAGTGGCTGAGCAGGTGCAACTCTTGGCTGAGTATTCGCTTGTACGTTAGGCTGGGCGTTAGGCTGAGCATTTGGCTGCATGTTCGGCTGAACAATGGGTTGAACCATGCCGGGTATTTGGTTCACGGGCGTTGCTGGTCTGGGTCTTGAGCTGGCGCCTGCTCCCACCTGAGAGGAAGCTGGATCATCGCCGGCTGCATTGCTAGCGCTTGGGAAATAGGTCATGTTGATGTTTTTCATCTCATTGATGCGATCAATCATGGCCACAAAATTAGGTGAGTCGGCGTGCCCCAACCAAGAGTTGCGATTGGCACTGATGACTGCAATTTGAAACGGCGAGCAATTGGGTCCGTATTTTTGCAGCCAAGCTTTAGCTTGCAACCCACGTTCATTCACATCATGATTTTCCAAAGCAATGGCTTTTAAGTCAGCCACGATGCAAGTTGAATCGGTGATGGTGGGCGCGGGCGCCGCAGCCCTTGCTTTATTTTGGGCGTGAACATTGAGTACCGAAAGGCACACCATCGAAATGCAGAGCGTGGATCTGAAAAAATGCATAGGCCTTATTAAACTCTATTAAGCGCCAAATGCAAACATGTCGGCCGTGAAGACGGTGCTGGGTGTTGCGCCGACCAAGGTCACACTCAGGCCCGTGTCAAATGCATAGGTCATGCCTTGGCTGTCAGGCTTGCTAGAAGTCATGTGCGGCAAAAGTGTGGCCAAGCTGTTAACGCCTGGTATGTTAAATTTCATCACATCGCCCGCAGCAAAATCACCGATGGTGACGCGTCCTGTGCCCCACAGCAAAAACGTGTCCTTGCCAGCGCCGCCATAAAGCACATCATTGCCACCGCCGCCGCCCAACACATCATTGCCAGGCCCGCCAGTCAAGGTTTGGTTGAAGGTATCTCCCACTAACACACATGCCGAAGTGCCATTGATGCTGACGCTTCCAGGGCCGGTCACCAATAAATTTGAAATGTTGCTGACCTGCACCATGGCGTCATTGTTCATGTTCAACAAATTCAAAACCGACAAATCATTCACGTTGGCTGCGCCTGTTAATTGCAAAGCATCGCCGCGTGAATCGCCAGAAGGCGTGAGCAATCGGGCTGCATAGCTTGTTGCCGCTTTGGCAGCAGCGCTGGCCGAGCTTAAAGAAGAAGTCGAGCTGCCACTGACAGCATAGCCAGACAATGTCTCTAGACCAGCTGCCACGGCTAATTTGTAAGCAGTCAATTCCGAACTGGCTTGGCTGGCTGGGAAATATTGCTCTAACACATTGGAAAAATACTTTTTAGATTGAACAGCATTGACAACGCTAGCAGGTCCTGTGCT
>Ga0214919_10004049_pt1 | contig 21599 bp, 20 predicted proteins | sample LL1503_MetaG_FD_177994 | JGI IMG/M metagenome (GOLD analysis project Ga0214919, IMG submission 177994) | Freshwater microbial communities from Lake Lanier, Atlanta, Georgia, United States - LL-1503 | ecosystem: Environmental > Aquatic > Freshwater > Lake | place: USA: Georgia | collected... | reverse complement strand
TCATGCTTCGACGACCATGGCGCCGAAGAATTGGTGGTCGCCGCCGTTGCCGCTGGCGATGGCGCGTTGGGCGCCCTTGACCTGGTGGGCCCCGGCGCGGCCCCAGACCTGCAGCGCGGCCTCGGCGACCCGGACCATCGCCGTGACGGCGATCGCGTTGGCGCACAGTACGCCGCCCGAGGGATTCACCGGGTTGCGGCCGCCGATCTGAAAGCAGCCTTCTTCGCGCAGCATGCGCGGCGACTGCCCCAGCGGCGCCAACCCGGCCGCTTCAATGGCGTGGAACTCGGTATTGCTGAACGGCGAATACAGCTCGGCGGTATCGATCTGCCGCACCGGGTCGGTGACGCCGGCCATTTTGTAGGCGCGCGAGCAGGCCTCGCCAAGCGCCTGTGCATCGGCGTGGTCGGCACTGTAGCCAATGCCCATCCGGTCGCCGATGTAATAGCTCTCGGAACTGTGGCCGACCCCGGTGATCCAGACCGCCTCCAAGCCGTTGCGCCGTATGTAATCCTCCGACGCCAGCACCATCGCACAGCCGCCGCTCGACTGCGGGCAGGCGTCGAACAGCTTGATCGGCCAGGCGATCATGCGTGAATGCATCACCTCGTCGATGCTGGTCGGCGCGCGCAGATGGGCGTTCGGGTTGAGCGCGGCGTGCGCGCGGTTCTTCACGACGATGCGCGCCATATCCTCCTGCGTCATGCCGTACTTGTGCATATAGCGGATCGCCGACATCGCGAGCATGGTGATGGTACCTAGCGGCAGCGACCGCTCGTAGGTCGGATCCCAGATCTTGTTCAGGATCGTCTGCGAGTCGCCGCATTCGCCGACCTTGTCGGCACCGGCCACCAGTACCAGCTCGCAGGCGCCTGCCGCGATATGCGAGTGTGCGGCAGCGAGCGACGATATGCCGGTCGATCCGCCAGTGTTGATGCGCATGAAACGCTTGTTGCGCGCGCCAACGGCGTCCACCCCCAGTCGCTCGGCGTTGCCGATGCCCAGCAACGCGTCGGGCGCCAGCGAGTAGACCACCGCCTCGATCTCGTCCAGGCTGCGGCCGCTGTCTCCCATCGCCAGCGTGACCGCTTCGCGCACCAGTTCGGGGTAATTGGCGTCGCTGCGCCGGGCCTTGAATTGGGATTGACCGATCCCGATGATCCCAACGCGGGGCGCCTTCATTGCGTCGTCTCCCTGGAATGCTGGCCGAATACCACGACCGTGTTGTATTGCATGGCAAAGCCGCTGGCACCGTGCGCGACTGCGGTCTTTACCCCCGGCAACTGGTGCGCGCCGGCGCAGCCGCGGGTCTGATTGGCGGCCTCTGCGATGCGCATCAGGCCGGTGCAAAAGACCGGGTTGAAGGACAGCGCTCCGCCCGACAGATTGGTCGGCGTTGGGCCGTCGCGTCCGAAGGCGTCGCGCTGTGCGGCGTCGACCCATTGCGCGCGCGGGCACAGCCCCAAGCCCTCGAGCGCCACCAGCTCCTGGTAGGGGGTGGCGTCCGCCACTTCGGCCAGATCGAATTTCGGCGCCTGCGCGTCGACGCCCGCCTCCTGGTACGCCTGCGCCGCTGCGGCTTGCAGCGATGGCAGGCGCGACAGGTCGCGGTCGCCCAGGTAGGCGGTCTCGGTGGCCCAGCCCAGTCCATGGACCCAGGCCGTCTTGCAGTTGCCACGCCCGGAGATCCATTCGTCGCTGGCCAGTACCAGCGCCACCGCCGCGAAGGCCGGCTGCGACACCATCGCGTCGGTGATCGGCCAGCGCAGCATCTTGCCACCGGCGATCAGTACCGCTTCGCGCGGCGCGGGCGCGTACTCCGGATAGGCCAGTGCGCCATGGCGGCGGTTGGTGACGGTGACTTGCACCGCTGCCGCGCGCAGACCCGGCACCTTGGCTTCCAGCGCGTTGGCTTGCAACGCGTGCGACGACAGGTCGTCGAGCGGCAGCGCCCGGTGGTAATAGGGGTCGTTGGACAGCCGCTGCGTTTCGCTGATCGAGTCGACCTCCAGCGGGCTCCACGAAACGACCAATTGGGTGCGATACATGCCCGAGCGCACCCGCAGCGAAGCCAGTACAAAGGCGTGCTCCGAGCCCGATGGCGTCGACAGGATGTCGCGTCCCACGCCGCCGACCGAACCCGACGCTGCCATGATCGAGATCGCGCGGCCGTCGAGCTGGTCGTTGGCGGCGACGACAATGCCGTCGATGTCGTCGATGCCGATGCCGGCGTCGTGCAGCGCATTCTTGGTCACCGCGTGCAGCGCCTCTTCCAGTGACATCCGTCCGGGGTCGCGTGGCGCGAAGACTGCGCTGCCGATCACACCCACTTCGGTTCTGCTTCCCATGTCTGGCCTTTCTTGCCGGAACGGCGGAGCCGTACCGTATTTCGAATATTCGAATATATATCCGTTTTTTCGAAAATTATAACATGCAGGCCAGGGCGACTCACAGTCCGCAGCCACCTCCGCCGAAACGCTGCGCCGCCATCATCTGCTGTTCAGTATCAGAGTTATACTAACCGGTATTTCCTCATTCCAGCGAAACAAACGCTTTCATGGCCACTCCCCCCCTGTCCGGCGTTCGCATCCTCAGCCTGGCCGAGCAGTATCCGGGTCCCTACGCGACGATGCTGCTGGCCGACCTTGGCGCCGATGTGGTGATGGTGGAGCGCCCGGCAGGTGGCGACCCCTCGCGGCGTTTCCCGGGCCTGTTCGCGTCCTTCAACCGCAACAAGCGCTCGGTGGCGCTGGACTTGAAGAGCGACGCCGGTCGTGACGCCTTTTTGCGCCTGGTCGACGGCGCCGACGTGGTGCTCGAGGGTTACCGGCCCGGGGTGATGGCGCGCCTGGGCATCGGCGCCGAGCTGCTTTGCGCACGCAAACCGGGCCTGATTTTTGTATCGATATCGTCCTTTGGCCAGAGCGGGCCGAGGGCCGGCGTCGCTGGCCACGACCTCAGCGTGCAGGCCGCTGCCGGCATGATCGACGTTGCGCCGGGCGCCGAGGCGGACTTCGCGCTGCCCATGCTGCCGCTGGGCGATATCGCGTCGGCCATGTTCGCCGCGCTGGGCGTGGTCAGCGCGCTGTTTGCGCGTGGCAGGACCGGCGCCGGTGCCCAGATCGATGTCTCGATGCTGGACGCCCTGGCGAGCTGGATGACGCCCTTTCTGGTCCCTCCCGCCAACGGCTGGCCGACGCGCGAACTGCCGCCGCCCGATCCCGGCTACGGAGTCTTCGCCACCGCCTGCGGGCGCCAGATCACGCTGAGCATCGCCGGAGAAGACGCGATGTGGAGCCAGTTGTGCGATCTGATCGGATTGTCCGAGTACGCCGCGCTGCGCGAGGTCGAGCGGTGTGCCCGCAGCAAGGAGATAGGTCCGCATGTGCGTGCTGCCGTGGCGCGCTGCGATTACGACACGCTGTACCGCGAACTCGAGTCGCGCGCCATCGCCTTTGGTCCGGTGGTGGCGCTGGACCAGGTACTGGCCGATCCCCAGCTGCAATCACGTGCTATGGCGGTGGGCTTCGCGTCGGCGACCGGCGAGCATACGTTTGTGCGCCAGCCGCTGTTGATCGATGCAATGCCCTCGGCCATCGCGCGCGGTGTTCCGCAGTTGGGCCAGCACAATGCCGAACTGCTCGGCCCTGCGCCGCTTGCAGTCGTCTAGGCGCTGCGCGAGCGGCGCCGACGCGGTTTGGCCTGGACCATGGCCATCACCAGTACCGCGATCTGGTCGGCGGTCTGCGCCGGCGTCAGGCGTCCGGTGGGGCGGTACCAGACATAGGACCAGCTGACGATTCCGCCGATGGCCAGCGCCGTCAGTTGGACATCGGCGACGATGAATTCCTCGCGCTCGACGCCCTCGCTGAGCAGCGCACAAAATTTGCGGTCGAACTCGCGTCGCATCGCGTTGATCGAATCGCGGCCAGACGCTGACAAATGCTTTTCTTCGCGGGTGTAGATCGCGATTGGTCCCTGGTTTTCCAGCACCGCGAGCATGAACTCGCGCGCCAGCGCCTGCAGCCGGTCGGTGGCCGAGCCGCCCGAGGCGACGACCCGGTTGAGCACTTCCAGCGACGAGCGGATGCCGCGCGCGCAGATTTCGTCGAGCAGTTCGTTCTTGGACTTGAAGTGGGAATAGATGAAGGGCTTGGTCACCTTCATCTGGTCGGCTACCGCTTCCAGGGTCGTGTTCCCCAGGCCATTGCGGTGAAATAGCGCAACGGCGGTGGCGACGATGCGTTCGCGCTTGAGCTGTGTGACCGCCTCGCGGATGTCTTGTGGCGGCTCGGGTTCCAGCGCCGCAGCCCGGCGTGCGGCGGTGGCGCCGCGCGGCGGACCTCCGGGCTTGCGCGGCTTGGCGGCGGGTATGACTTTCATACCCGGCAGTATAGATGTGTGGCCCGTGCCGTCCGGCGTAAGCAGCGGCCCACCCGGGGCAAGGCTGCCGTGTCAGGGCATCAGCCGCGGCGCATGATCGCCAGCGCGCTGTATCCCATGTCGCCTAGGTACTGGCCGGCGACCGGGCCGAAAATCATCGACGCGATTTCCAGCACACGAATTCCGTGCAGCGGTCCTTTTTTCATAACACCGCCACTGGCGCGAGCGGGCTGCCGGTGGCGCCGACGATCGGCAACGCGCTGGCGATGAACAGGAACTCTTGGCGGCCGCTGGCGACCAGCGGGTCGAGCATCAAGCCCTCGAGCAGCGGAACGCCATAGTCGCGGATCAGGCACTGGTGGACCGGAAAAACGGTTCCGCTGGCAAAGGGCAGCACCTCGATGGCAAAGTTGTCGGCGCCGATGATCGCGACCTCGCGGGCGGCCAGCCACAGCGCCGCCGCCAGGTCGATTCCGGCTTCGACGTCGAAGGATGGGTTCTTGACGCCGCGCTGCGCCTCCAGCCAGCCGGTACGCAGCAGCACCGCATCGCCGCGCCCGGGCTGCAAGCCGGCGGCATCGGCGGCGGCCTGCAGGTCGGCCGCGCTGACCACCTCGCCGGGCGCCAGCAACCGACCCTTGAGCCGTACCAGATCGAGCAGCACGCCACGGGTGACGATCGGCGGCATTTTCTCGATGCCCAGGCGCTCGGCGCCGCGCGCGCTGCGGATGCCGTCGCCGGGATAGCCGTTGTACAACTTGTCGTCGTACCAGGCGTGGCACAGCGCGTCGACATGGGTGCCGATATGCAGCGGCATCACGACCGTGTCTTCGGCGAACTGAAAGCCGCCTGGGCGCCCGCTGCCGGCCGCGTAGTCGCCTCCGTCGCGTCCCATGAAATGCTGCAGGCCGCAACGGTGGGCTGGCACTGGCGTCTTGCTCGACAGCAGTTGCGCCAGCCGCAGCACCTCGCCGCTGCGCACCAGCGCGGTCGCGCGGCGCACCTCGTCGGGGCCGATGAAGTTCAGCGCGCCGCGCTCGTCGTCGGCACCCCAGCGGCCCCAGCGGTTGTCGTTGAGGGTGGGCGCGGTGTCGGTCTTGTGGTTCATCCCAGATACCCCAGTCGGCGCGACAGGCTGCGCGCTGCATCCCGCAGCTTGGCCACCGCCGGGTCGTATTCGTTGAAATCCTGCGCGTCGCCCATCATGGTCAGCGCCAGCACGATGGCACCGGCGGCGTCGAATACCGGTGTGCTGACGGCGTTGATGCCCACCTCGTTGACGTCGACGATGACGGCGTTGTAGATCGACGCCAGCCGCTGCGCGCGCACCGTCGCGAGGTGGGCATCCACCGCCTCGCGGGTCCGAAACGGCGCCTCGGCGATATGCTGCTGCGCGGCTATTTCGGCGTCGAGGTAGCGCGCCGTCAGTGGCGGCGACGAGAAGGCGGCGAACACCTTGCCGGTTGACGAGCCCAGCAGCGGCAGCACCATGCCACAGCGCAGGCGCACCTCGAGCGCTTTGCGCGCCTCGATCCACCAGATCAGCGTCGGGCCCATGTTGCCCCAGACGCCCAGGCCCACCGTCTTGTCGGTTTCGCGGCTGAGGTCGTCCAGGCAGGGGCGCGACAGATGCACCGCGTTGAGCGTCGCGACGTTGCCCGAGCCGATGTCGGCGTTGGCGCGGTTGTCATAAGGGTGGACGACCATGTATTTGCCAGCGCCGAAAGCCAGCGGCTTGCGTGCGCTGCCGACGATGCGCTCGACCCGGCCCAGAAACAGCAGGTGGTCGCCGCCGGGGTAGGTCGCCTCGGTGCGACATTCCAGATGCGCCGAGCAGCCGTCGATCAGGGGAACGCCGTCGATCCCGGGCGTGACGGCGATTCCGGCGAAGCGGTCAGGCCCGCTTCGGGCAAAGCGGTTGGAAATGTCGACCTGGTCCTCGGACAGGATGTTCACCACAAAGCGCCGGGCCCGGCTGTACGCCGGGAAACTGCTGGCGTTGACGCGCAGGCTCCAGACGATCAGTGGCGGGTCGAGCGATACCGAGTTGAAGGAGTTGGCCGTCATGCCGATGGCCGCCCCCTTGTCGTCAAGCGTGGTGATCACCGTGACACCGGTAACGAAGGCGCCCAGGCAGCGTCGCAGTTCGCCGGGGTCGATGACCGCTGCCGGAGCGGTCGCTGCGTGGGTTATGTGCATATGCTTTTCAGGCCAGTATGCTGACCCGGCCGCCGTTGGTTAGGTCAAACAGCAGGGGGCGCACTGTGTCCATCTTGCCGAGCGGGTACCACTTGTCGTCTTCGGCCATGACGTCGGGCTGAAACATTTCGGGCCTGGTGAACGGGGAGGGGGAGGCTGCGATCGTGACCATAAGACTCCTGAGGGCGGCGACGGAACTTGCATCAAACCGATTTTACTTGTAAGCTTTTGTTAGTTCCGATGAGTAATTTTTATATACTATCAAGTATATCAGGCCTGGATCCGGACTTGGCATGAAAAATTAGGGAGACCCTGAGTGAGGACCATCACCAGCATAGAGGATCTGCGCCTGTTGGCGCGCCGGCGGGTGCCGCGCATGTTCTACGAATACGTCGATTCCGGCTCCTGGACCGAGTCGACCTACCGCGCTAACGAGCGCGACTTCCAATCCATCGGCCTGCGTCAGCGGGTCGCGGTCAACATCGAGCACCGCTGTCTGCGCACGCAGATGCTCGGCCAGGACGTGGCCATGCCGGTGGCGCTGGCGCCGACCGGCCTGACCGGCATGCAGCACGCCGACGGGGAAATGCACGCGGCGCGCGCCGCCCAGCGCTTTGGCGTCCCGTTCACGCTGTCGACGATGAGTATCTGCTCGATCGAGGATGTCGCGCAGGCCACCGCAGGGCACCCGTTTTGGTTTCAGCTCTATGTGATGAAGGACCGCGGCTTCATCGTCGAGTTGCTCGCGCGCGCGAAAGCCGCCGGCTGCTCGGCGCTGGTGCTGACGCTGGACGCACAGATCCTCGGCCAGCGCCACCGCGACATCAAGAACGGGCTGAGCGCGCCGCCCCGGCTGACCTTGGCCAATCTGATCGACATGGTGAGCCGGCCGCGCTGGGCGCTGGGCATGTTGCGCACGCGCCGGCGCAACTTTGGCAACATCGTCGGCCATGCCAAGGGCGTCGACTCCATCGCGGGGATGTCCGACTGGGCGACGCGCCAGTACAACGCTGCGCTCGACTGGCGCGACGTTGCCTGGATCAGGACGATATGGGGTGGTAAGCTGGTACTCAAAGGCATCACCGACGTCGAGGACGCCAGGCTTGCGCTCGGCAGCGGCGCCGACGCGTTGATCGTCTCCAACCATGGCGGGCGCCAGCTCGACGGCGCCGATTCTTCCATCCGCGCCCTGCGCCGTATCGCGCAGGCTGTGGGCGGACAGATCGAACTGCACATGGACGGCGGAATTCGCAGCGGGCAGGATGTCTTCAAGGCGCGCGCCCTCGGTGCACGTGGCGTCTACATCGGGCGCGCCTTTCTCTACGGGTTGGGCGCGATGGGCGAGGAGGGCGTCATCCGGGCGCTCGAGATCATCCGCCGCGAACTCGACCTGACGATGGCCTTTTGCGGACGCAATCACATCGACACGGTCGACGCGTCGATTCTGGTGCCGGGAACATTTTGAAGGCGCGTCGACCGCACCGCACCGCAACGCCGGCCGCCCCTGTTTTACTGATTGGTAATTTATAAATACTTTGTAGAATAATGAAATACTTGGTCGCGGTGCGCTTGGCCGACGCGCCAGCGTAGCGAAAATGGCAGACCCAGGAGGCATTGCATGGTGAAGCAGACGGATTTGGCGACGGCGGCGCAAGCTGCGTCCGGTGGCACGCCACGCGACGCGGTGGTCGTCGGCGCCGGTTTCGCCGGTCTGTACATGCTGCACCGGCTGCGCCAGGCGGGTATGCATGCGTGCGCCTTCGAGCGCGGCGACGATGTCGGCGGCGTCTGGTACTGGAACCGCTATCCTGGCGCGCGCTGCGACGTCGAAAGCATGCAGTACTCCTACTCCTTTTCCGACGAGTTGCAGCAGCAGTGGCGCTGGCGCGAGCGTTTCGCCGGCCAGCCCGAGTTGCTCGACTATGCGCGCCATGTCGCCGAGCGCTTCGATCTGCGCCGGGACATCCGATTTGGCACCGCTGTGACGGCAGCGCATTACGACGAAGCCAGCGCGCTGTGGGAGGTCTGCACCGACCGCGGAGAACGGCTGCGTGCGCGTTTTTGCATCATGGCCACCGGCTGCCTGTCGGCCTCGCGCATGCCCGCTATCGAGGGCATCGCCGATTACCAGGGAAAGCATTACCACACCGGTCGATGGCCGCACGAAGGCGTCGACTTCAGCGGGCAACGCGTGGGCGTCATTGGTACCGGTTCCTCGGGTATCCAGGCGATCCCGATGCTCGCGCAGCAGGCGCAACAGCTGTTGGTGTTTCAAAGGACGGCGAACTTCAGCGTGCCGGCGCGCAACGCGCCGATGGACGACACCTATGAGCGTTCCTGGAAGGAGCATTACCCCGCGCTGCGCGAGCGTGCGCGGGTCGACACCACGTCCGGGACGATCTACGAGAAGAGCGATCGCAAGGCGGTCGAAGCGCCGGCGCACGAGCGCCAGCATGAATTCGAGCGGCGCTGGGAAAAGGGCGGCGTGAACTTCATGCACGCCTTCAACGACCTGATGGTCGACGCGCGGTCCAATGAGACAGCGGCCGATTTTGTGCGCGCGCAGATACGCACCATCGTGCGCGATCCGACGGTCGCCGAGCTGTTGGCACCCAAGGACCATCCGATCGGGACCAAGCGCATCTGTGTGGACTCTGATTATTTCGAGACCTACAACCGCGACAACGTCCGCCTGGTCGACCTGCGCGCCGAACCGATCGAGCGCATCACCGCCACCGGCCTGCAGACCGGTGGCTCGCATTACCCGCTCGACGCCATCGTCTTCGCCACCGGCTACGACGCGATGACCGGGGCGCTGCTCGGTATTGACATCCGCGGCCGATCGGGAGCGCGGCTGTCCGAGCGCTGGGCCGGCGGTCCGCGAAGCTATCTCGGCCTGATGACGGCGGGTTTCCCCAACCTGTTTACCATCACCGGGCCGGGCAGCCCGTCGGTGCTGTCGAACATGATCTTCGCGATCGAGCAGCATGTCGAGTGGATCACCGACTGCATGGTCTGGATGCGTGCCAAAGGCCACGACAGCATCGAGGCCGAGGTGGCGGCGCAGGACGAATGGGTAGAGCATGTCAACCAGGTGGCCGACGCCACCTTGTTCAAGCAGGCGAATTCCTGGTACCTGGGCGCCAACGTTCCGGGCAAGGCGCGGGTTTTTATGCCTTACGCTGGCGGCGTCGTCGCCTACCGGCAGAAGTGCGATGCGGTCGCTGCCAGCGCGTATCCGGGTTTCCGTTTCGCCCGGGTGCCAGCGCAGCCTGTCGGCGCGGCGAACACCAAGACCTTGGACCTCTAATTTTTTGCGATGGAGTGGGCATGAACAACAGCAGCTATGCGGAGTCATTCGGACTGGCGGGACGGGTGTGCGTCGTCACCGGGGCCGGCAGCGGAATTGGGCGCGCGATCGCGCTTACGCTGGCGCAGGCGGGCGGGCGCGTCGCGGTCTTGGACCGCAACGACGCGGGCAGCGCTGAGACGCTGGCGCAGATCAAGGGTCTGGGCGCCGAAGCGGCTGCCTTTCACTGCGACACCTCCGACGAAGCGAGCGTCGCGTCCGCCGCGCAGGCCAGCGCATCGGCGCTGGGTAACTGCGAGGTGCTGGTCAACAATGCCGGCGTGCTGCGTCCGGGTCCGCTGGAGACGCTGTCGCTGCAGGAATGGAACCAGGTGCTGGCCGTGAACCTCAGCGGCTACTTCATTTGTGCGCAGGCTTTCGCGCGCCAGATGCGGCTGCAGGGACGCGGGGCGCTGGTCCACATCGCTTCGGTTGCCGCCGACCACGCGACCGCATTCGGTGGCGCCTACAGCGTTGCCAAGGCCGGCATCACGATGCTGTCGCGCCAGCTCGCGGTGGAGTGGGGCACGCAGGGAATCCGCAGCAACGTGGTGCATCCGGGCCTGATCCTGACGCCGATGTCGCAGGCCTTCTACGACCAGCCCGGAACCACCGAAAGGCGCAGCCAGGCGGTGCCCGTCGGGCGTATCGGGCGCCCCGAGGATGTGGCGCAGGCGGTTCTCTTTCTGGCAAGCGAGCGCAGCGCGTATATCACCGGGCAGGAGATCGCCGTCGATGGTGGTTTCACCCGCATGCTGATGGGACTGATACCCCGCGTGGGCTACGAGCGCAGCGCGGACTAGGCGATGTCGGTTCAACGCAGCGCCGCCGTTGTCGGAGCCGGAGCCGCAGGGCTTTGCGCCGCCAAGCATCTGATGGCCAAGGGCATGGATGTGGTGGTGTTCGAAATCGGTACCCGCCTGGGCGGACTGTGGGTCTATGAAAACGACAACGGTCTGAGCCCCACCTACCAGTCGCTGCATGTGAACTCGGAGAACCGGGTGACGGCTTACCAGGATTTTCCGTTTCCCGACTCGGCGCCGATCTACCCCGACCATGTACAGATGGCGCAGTACCTGGAAGATTACGCGACCCGCTTTGGCATCCGCGACAGGATCCGCTTCCAGTCCCGGGTGGCTTCGGTCGAGCAGGACAAGGCTGCCGGCTGGCTGCTCACCCTGGCCGATGGAAGCCGCCACCGCTTCGACGCGGTGGTCGTCGCATCGGGTCATCAGGGGGTACCGAGGCATCCGCCGTTCGCCGACGACTTCAAGGGCGAATACCTGCACTCGCACAGCTACCGGGTGCCCGATCCCTTCAGGGGCAAACGGGTGCTGGTCATCGGTGCGGGCAACAGTGCCTGCGACATCGCCTCGGATATCTGCACCGTCACCGCGGCGACGACCATGTCGGCGCGCTCGCCGGTGCTGCTGATGCCGCGCATGTTCCTGGGCGTTCCGACCTCGCGGGTGCTGGGAAAACTGGAGAAGCCATGGATGCCGTGGGCGATACGCCGGCGTATCCGCGAACTCATCGCGCGCATGGCGCACGGACGCATGGAGCAATGGGGCTTTGTGACTCCCAAGACCCGCACGCATCCGGCGGGCCACCATCTGTTGATCGGGCACTTCATCTGGAACCGTATCAAGGCCCGTCCGGGTATCGCGTCGGTCAGCGGCGACACGGTCGCCTTCGTTGACGGAAGCTTCGAGCGCTTCGACACGATGATCGCCGCCACCGGTTACCAGGTGCACCTTCCCTTCCTGAGCCAGACGCTGTCGCCGCTGCGCGAGCCCTGGCTCGAGCTGTTTCACCAGGTGGTGCGCCCGGGCGCGCCGGGGCTGTATTTCGTCGGATTCTTCAATGTCAGCGGCGGCGGCAATATTCGCATGATGGACGACCAGTCGCAGTGGGTTGCCGCACTGGAGGCGGGTGAAGTCGGGCTTCCCGACGCGCAGCGGATGCGCCGCAGCATCTTGAGCGAGCGCGAAGCGATCGTCCGGCTCTACCCCGACAGCCCACGCTACGCGCTGGAGCTCGATCCACGCGTATACCGCGCTACGCTGGCGGCCGAAATGCGCGAGGGCGCGCGGCGCGCTGCAGGCCGCAAGCCGCACGCTGCGCAAGCCTAGTCGCCGGCTTTCGAGCCGGCTGGGTACCTAGGGTTTCTACCAGCTTGCGATCTAATTGGTCTGACAGTATAATTGACCGATGGTTTCCATTGACCTTCAGCGCGTTCGGGTACCCAAAGCGGCGGATGTGCTGGCAGCGATGCTGCGCGAGAAGATCCTGCAAGGCGGGATCGAGGTCGGAACCGACCTGCCCAACGAGCGCGAACTCGGCGCGCAGGCCGGGCTGTCGCGCGCCTCGGTGCGCGAAGCGCTGCGCATCCTCGAAGGCGAGGGCCTGATCGTCACCCGGGTCGGGCGCAACGGCGGCTCGGCGGTGGTGCGGCCCAGCAGCGAAACCATTGAGCGCTCGGTCGGCATCTTCATACGCGGCCAGGGCATCCGCCTCGAGGCGGTGCTGGAAGCCCGCGCTGCGATGGAGCCGCCGTCAGCGCGCTTCGCGGCGATGCACCGCAGCGAGACCGATCTGTTGGAGATCGCGAAATGCCAGAGCGCGCTGGAGCAGGCATCGACGGTCGGTGACGTCGACGCCTATGTGCGCGCCAACCGGGACTGGCATGTGCAGGTCGTACGCGCGAGCCACAACGAACTGCTGATCGCGTTCATTGGCGCGGTAGCGCAGTCGGTTTACGTGGCGACCGACCTGGAAGGATTCAATTCGGTGGAAGTGCGCAATGCCGTCATCCGGGCCCATCGCCGGGTGATGGAAGCAATCGCGGCGGGCGACGCGGACGCCGCGTCGCGGCGCATGGGCCGTCATGTCGGCGCCTACGTCAGCGGCGTCAGGAAGACCCAAGAAAAACTGAATCGTAATAGGCCCAAGGAGCACTGATGGCAGGCATTGTTGGTATCGACGTCGGCGGAACTTTCACCGACCTGTATTTTTCGGGAAGCGCCGAGCGCCCGCACCGGATCCTGAAGGTTCCCACGACGCCGCAGGATCCTTCGCTGGGGCTGCTCAACGCGCTCAAGGCCGCCGGGCTCGAGCCCGCCGAGCTCGACGCGATCCTGCACGGAACGACGATCGCCACCAACGCAGTTATCGAACGAAAGGGCGCCAGATGCGCGCTGGTCACCACCAAGGGCTTTCGCGACGTTCTTGAACTCGGCCGGCGTGACCGACCGACCATGTACGGGCTGGAAGGCACGCACGAGCCGCTGGTCGCGCGCGAGCTGCGTTTTGAAGTGGCAGAGCGGCTTGACCACGAGGGCTATGTGCTGCAGCCGCTCGACGTAGCGGGTCTGCGCGCCATCGGCGAGGCGTTGATGCAGCGCGGCGTCGAGTCGGTGGTCATCGCCTTTTTGCACGCCTATGCGAACCCGTCGCACGAGCAGCAGGCGCGCGAGGTGCTGGCGGCCATCAACCCTTCCTGGGAGCTGGTGGTGGCGACCGACGTGGTGCGCGAATACTATGAATTCGAGCGCACCAGTACTGCGGTGGTGCAGGGCTATCTGCAGCCGCTGGTGGCGCGCTATGCAAAGAATCTGGCGCGCCAGCTTAGCGGCTGGGGCTACGAGCGCGATATCGCGATCATGCAGTCCAACGGCGGCGTTGCGCCGCTGCGTCAACTCGGCGCGCGTTCGGCCTACATCGTGCGCTCCGGCCCGGCCGCCGGTGTGATGGCGGCGGCGCGACTCGCAGGGGAAGCCGGGTTCTCGCACATCATCACCGCCGATATGGGCGGCACCAGTTTTGACGTCGCGGTGGTGATCAACGGCGAGCCGAAGGTCGCCGAGATTACCAACCTGGACTTCCGCATTCCGCTGCGCCTGCCGATGATCGACGTCCACACCATCGGCGCGGGCGGTGGCAGCATCGCGCACCTGGACCGCGGCGGCATGCTGCTGGTCGGGCCGCGCAGCGCCGGGGCCGTTCCCGGCCCGGTCGCCTACCGCCGCGGCGGCACCGAGCCAACGGTCACCGACGCCAACGTGGTGCTTGGGCGCATTGATCCAGGCAGCCTGATGAACGGTTCCGACGCCGCGCTCGACGTAGCCGGCGCGCGTGCTGCGGTCGAGCGGCTGGGCCAGCAGCTCGGGCTGGGGCTGGAGCAGACAGCCGAAGCGATTCTGGCAGTGGTCAACCAGCGCATGGCCGGTCGCATTCGGCTGATGTCGATCGAGCGCGGACTGGATCCGCGTGATTTCGCGATGGTCGCTTTTGGCGGCGCCGGGCCGCTGCACGGCGGTGCGCTGATCCGAGAGGTCGGCATCAGCACCATGCTGGTTCCGTTGTATCCGGGCGTTCTGTGCGCCCTGGGTTGCGCTTACGCCGACCTGCGCTATGACATTTCGCAGACGCTGGAAAGGCGCTTGGACCGGCTCGCTGCAGGCGAACTCGCCGCGATCATGGCCGGCCAGCGCCGGCAGGGGCAGCAGCAGCTCGACGAAAGCCAGGTGCCGATCGACCAGACGACGATCAGCCACGCGGCCGACATGGCGTACGCGGGCCAGATCCATTCGCTGCGGGTGGTGATCGAGCCCGACTGGGATGCCGAGCGACTGGCCCAGGCGTTCGCGCAGACCTACAAGGAATCCTTTGGCAATGTGCTGGAGGGCATGGCGGTGGTCATCGTCAATCTGCGCACGGTCGCGGTCGGCACGCGCGCCAGCGTTGCCTTGCCGCGCAGCACAGCGGCGGCAGGCGCCGGCGTGCCGCAGCCCAAGTCGCGCCGCCAGGTGCACTTCAACCGCTGGTACGACACGCCGATCTATGACCGCGCCGCGCTCGCGCCGGGGATGCGCTTTGACGGTCCGGCGATCATCGAGCAAAGCGATACGACGACCGTCGTCGAACCCGCCATGGGCGTGTCGATCGACGCGCAGGGCAACATGTTGGTAAAGGTGCAATGATGGATCCCGTAACCTTGGCCGTGGTACGCGGCAGCCTGGAGCAAATCGCCGACGAGATGGATCTGCACCTGATCCATGCCGCCATATCGCCGATCATCTCGGAGACCAACGACTGCGCCAACGGCATATTCCATCCGACCACTGGTGAGACCATCGCGCAGGGCCGCTACGGATTGCCGGTCTTCCTGGCCTACATGCAGTTCACGGTGCAGAAGGTGATCGCGATGGCGCTTGAGGACGGCGGCTTCAAGCCCGGTGACATGTGGATCCTGAACGACCCCTACATCGGTGGCAGCCATCTGCAGGACGTGCAGCTCATCGCCCCGGTATTTGTAGATGGCGCTCTGTTCGCGGTGATGGCGACCACCGGACACTGGATGGACATCGGCGGCAATGTTCCCGGTGGCTGGGCGCCCAAGGCGACCGAGATTCACCAGGAGGGCATCATCATTCCGCCGGTGCGCCTGTACGACGAAGGCCGCATCAACAAGGCGCTGGTCAGCATGTTCAAGGCCAATGTCCGACTGCCCACCGAAATCGCCGGCGATCTGGCTGCCATGTCCAACGTGTTCTCGGTCGGAACGCGCGGCATCGAAGCGCTGGTCAAGCGCTACGGCCGCGCGCAGTTGGGCGAATGCCTCAACGCGATGATCGCCTATTCCGAACGCCAGATGCGCTCGTATATCGCCGAGTTGCCCGACGGCAGCTACAGCTTTGAGGACCACTTTGACAACGACGGCATCGTCGACCAGCCGATCCCGATCCGCCTGACCGTGACCGTCAGCGGCGAGGAAATGCACTTCGACTTCAGCGGCACCGGTCCGACCTCGCGCGGACCGATGAATATGTCGCGCAACACCACGCTGTCATCGTGCTACGTGGCGATCAAACACATATTTCCCGATGTGCCGGTCAACGGCGGCACCTTCCGACCGATTCGCTTCACCTTGCCCGAACGGACCTTGCTGTCGGCCGAATACCCGGCGCCGGTGGGCGGCTACCTGGACCCGGTCGGGCGCGTCATCGACGTCGTCTTCGGCGCGCTGTCCAAGGTGGTTCCACAGCGCGCGCCGGCGGCATTTTTCGGTACCACTGGCGTGGTCACGGTCAGCGGCACCCATCCACGTAGCAAGAACTATTTCGTCGGCGTATTTCCCTACCCCGGCGGCTACGGGGCGAGCCAGGCCAGCGACGGCCTGATCAACGGAACGCCGCCGCAGTCCATGGCGAACTTCATGTCGCTGGAGATGTCCGAGCACCGCTTTCCGCTGCGCTTTGACCACTACCGCATCCGCGAGGACTCGGGAGGCGCCGGCTGGCACCGCGGTGGCTGCGGCACCGAATACGGATTCACCGCCTGGGCCGATTGCATCGTCTCGGTGCTGGGCGACCGGGTCGACTACGCGCCCTTTGGCATTGTCGGCGGCGGGCCGGCTGCGGCTAACCATGTGGAGTTCATCACGGGCGGCAAGACCTGGATACCCGAGCTGCGCAGCAAGCAGGAAAAGGAGCCGTTTCACGCTGGCGACGCGATCCGCGCGGCGTCGCCGGGCGGCGGCGGTTTCGGAAACGCACTCGAGCGCGACCTGTCGGCCGTGGAGCGCGACCTCAACCGTGGCTACATCAGCCGCCAGACGGCCGAGCAGCGCTATGGCGTGGTCATCGCCAGCGAGCAGGCCTACGCCGCAGGACCGGCGCATTACCAATTCGACGCCGCGGCCAGCGCCGCCCGCCGGGCGCAGATGCAGGCCGGCTCGGCCTGATATTGACAGAAGCAACACAGGAAACCATTTCGATGAGCCAGACACACACGGACAGCAGTGGTAGTTGGGAACTGCCCGAAGAATTGCGCATGCTGCGCGACACCATCCGGCGCTTCATGGCCGAGGAGGTCAAGCCGGTGGAAGACACCTTGCCGCACGACGCCTATACGCCGCAGCCCGAGCAACTTCAGGCCTTGCAGAGCAAGGCGCGTGCGCTCGGTCTTTGGGGCTTCGAGACGCCGGCTGAACACGGCGGCGCCGGACTCAGCCTGCTGGGGCAGTGCGTCGCCGCCGAAGAGGCTTCCAAGTGCCGCATGGGCGCCTATATCGCCGGCTGCGGCGCCTTTGGCTTTGACCCCCCGGTGGTGATATGGAAGGGAACGCACGCGCAGCAGCGCTTCGCGCGCGAGGACATGGAGCACGGCACCAAGGCCTTCGTCGCCATCAGCGAGCCCAGCGGCGGCTCCGATCCCGGGCGCGCGATACAAAGCCGCGCCGAGCGCAAGGGCGACCGCTATGTGATCAATGGCACCAAGATCTGGATTTCGGGCGCTGGCATGGCCAAGTGGGGCATCGTGTTTGCGCGGGTCGGCGACAGCAAGGGCCGGGACGGCATCACCAGTTTCATCGTCGACAAAAGCCGAGCCGGCATCAGCCTGTCGAAAATTCCGGTGATCCGCTCCTATTCGCCTTACGAGGTGCATTTCGATAACTACGAGGTGCCGGTGGAGGACCGTCTGGGCGAGGAAGGCAAGGGCTTCGCGTTCGCCGAGGAGTGGCTGATTCACGCCCGCCCGCCCTACGCAGCAGCGACCATCGGCATCGCGCAGGCGGCGCTCGAACTGGCCATCGAGTGGGCCTCGCAGCGCAAGACTTTCGGCAGCCTGCTGGCCGACAAGCAGGCGATTCAGTGGATGATCGCCGACTCCGAGGTCGAGCTTCGCGCAGCCCGGCTGCTGGTCTACCAGGCAGCGTGGAACGCCGACATGGGGCGCGACATCAAGGTCGACGCGTCGGTCGCCAAGGTCTACGGAACCGAAGTCGCTGGCCGGGTGGTCGACCGCTGCATCCAGATTTTTGGCGGCATGGGCGTTGCGCAGGAGCTCCCTCTGGAGCGCTGGTACCGCGAACTGCGCATCAAGCGCATCGGCGAGGGTCCCTCGGAGGTCCACCGCATGGTGATCGCGCGCGACCTGCTCGGCGGCAGGCGCGCCAAGGTCTGAGCCCCTCCCCATCTTCAACAGGCAGCAGCATGGCAATCGACCTCAGCGTTTCAGAAGAGGGAATCGCCCTCATCACCATCAACCGTCCAGAGCGTCTCAACGCGATGGACGCCGAGCACTACAAAGCGCTGTCGCAGGCCTGGGTGACGGTGCGCGACGACCCGGCCGTGCGGGTCGCCATCGTCACCGGTGCCGGCGAGCGCAGCTTCACCACCGGTGCCGATATCAAGACCTTCGTCACCGCGCCATCGGGGCTGTCCGACATGTGGCTGACGCAGCGCGACCAGCTACTCAACCGCGGGCTTGAGGTCTGGAAGCCGATCGTCGCCGCCGTCAACGGCTACTGCCTGGGCGGCGGGATGACGCTGCTGATGGCGACCGATATTCGTATCGCGGTGCCGCACGCGACCTTCAGCCTGGCCGAGGTCAAGCGCGGCATCATCGCCGGCAACGGCGGAACCCAGCGCGTACTCGACCAGTTGCCCTATGCGGTGGCGATGGAAATGCTGTTGACCGGCGACGGCATCGACGCGGCGACCGCCGAGCGCTGGGGCCTGGTGAACAAGGTCGTCGCCAAGGAGGACCTGCTGCAGACCGCTTTCGACTACGCACGCCGGATCGCGGTCAACGCGCCGCTGGCGGTGCAGGCGGCCAAGGAGCTGGCGATCCGCAGCCGCGATACCGATCTCACGACTGGCTTGCGCATGGAAGCGGTCATCAACCGGATGCTGCAGTTCACCCAGGACGCTAAGGAAGGCCCCGAGGCCTTCGCTGCCAAGCGCAAGCCCGTGTTCAAGGGCCAATAGCATGCGCGCCAACAAGCCGGAAAAGGACTTCCCATGACACAGCAGGAGGCAGCGCGCGGATACCCGCTCGCTGGGCTGACGGTGATCGACCTGGGCCAGATCTACAACGGCCCGTACTGCACCTTTCTGATGGCGATGGCCGGCGCGAAGATCATCAAGATCGAGGCCCGCGGCGGGGAGAACCTGCGCCGGCGTGGCGTCGTCGGCGGCGCCGCGTTGCCCTTTGCAATGCTCAATTCCAACAAGAACTTTGCCACGCTCAACCTGAAAACCGAGCGCGGGCGTGAACTGCTGCGCGCGATGGTGCGCAAAGGCGATGTGCTGGTCGAGAACTTTGCGCCGGGCGCGATGGAGCGCCTCGGCGTAGGCTACGAGACGCTTCGCGAGATCAATCCGCGGCTGATTTACGGCTCCGGTTCGGGCTACGGACTTTCCGGTCCGAACCGCAACTACCCGGCGATGGACCTGACGGTGCAGGCCATGGCGGGCATCATGAACGTGACCGGTTTTGCCGACCGCCCACCGGTCAAGGCGGGACCGGCGCTGTGCGACTTTTTTGGCGGTGTGCACCTGTACGGCGCCATCATGACCGCGCTGTACGAGCGTGAAAAAACCGGCATCGGCCGGCTGGTCGAGGTGTCGATGCAGGAGGCCGTCTATGCCTCGCTCAGTTCGAACCTGGGCCTGCACTACAGCATGGGCAACGCGGTGCCGCCGCGCACCGGCAACCGCCATGGCGGTCTGGCCGAGGCGCCCTACAACGTGTACCCGACCCGCGACGGCCATATCGCGATCATCTGCGTCAACGAGACACACTGGAAGTCGCTGCTCAAGGCGATGCAGCGTGAAGACCTGCTGGTGGATCCGCGTTTTGCCGACCTCAAGCGGCGGGTCGAGCACATGGACGAAGTCGACGAGCTGGTCGCCGGTTTCACCGAGCAGCAACCGAAAAAGGCCTTGTTCGACTTGCTGATGGCCCACCGGGTTCCCTGCGCACCGGTGCGAGACCTCGACGAGGTTGTCAACGACGCGCACATGCACGCGCGCCGCGCGCTGGAGTGGGTCGAGCACCCGATGTACGGGCGGGTGTGCCTGCCGAATTCGCCGCTGCGCTTTGAGGGCGTCGAGCCGCTGCCGATCCGACCGAGTGCGGAACTGGGCCGAGACAACCGTTCGATCTACGGCGACTGGCTGGGATTGTCAGACGGCGATATTGAACAGCTGATCGAGCAGGAGGTGATATGAGCACGGCCAACAAGCTCAGTGGCAAGGCGGTCATCGCCGGCATCGGCCACACCGCGTTTGGAAAGCATCCGGGTCGCGGCACCGTGTCGCTCAATGTCGAGGCGATCCGCAAGGCACTGGCCGACGCGGGCGTGGAGAAGTCGCAGGTCGACGGCCTCCTGGTGAAGGCGCCGACCTCAAAATTTGAAATGATGTACGCCCAAAAGCTGGCAGAGGCGCTGGGCATGGTGCCGCGCATCGGCGGCGTTTATGACCATGGCGGTGCCAGCAACATCAGCATGATCAGCTACGCCACGATGGCGATCGAGGCCGGGCAGTGCGATATTGCGATCGTCGCGCTCGCCGACAACCCGGCCACCGGAACCCGCCAGGCCTACGAAAAATCCTACGGCGACGACGGCAGCGGCCTGTACGGATGGTTCGGAACACCGGCGGGTTACGCGATGATTGCGCGCCGGCATATGGGCGAGTTCGGCACCACTAGCGACCAGCTTGGCGCCATTGCCGTCGCCTGCCGCAAGCACGGCGCCGCCAACCCGCACGCGCAATTGCGCAAGCCGCTGACGCTGCAGCAGTACCGCGAGTCCCGGCTGATCGCCGCGCCGCTGCGCCGCGACGACTGCTGCCTGGTGTCCGACGGCGCCGCCGCGGTGGTGATCATGAGCGCGCAGCGCGCCAAAGAACTCGGCGTCGCCAAGCCGATCCCGATACTGGGCTTCGGCCAGGGCCAGACCTCGTGGGATGTGGCGCTGCGCGCCGACCTCACGTCGACAGCGGCCGGCGTGTCGGCGCAGACCGCCTTTGCGATGGCCGGGCTCACTCCCGCGGACATTGATGTGGCACAGATCTATGACTGTTTCACCATCGCAGCGCTGATGACGCTTGAGGCCTATGGTTTTTGCGCCAAGGGGCAGGGGGGCCACTTTGTCGCAGACGGCCGCATCGAGATCGGCGGCGCGCTGCCGGTCAATACCGCGGGCGGCCTGCTGTCGGAAACCGGAATGCCAGGTCTGCAACTGGTGATAGAGGGCGTGCGCCAGATGCGCGGCGACGCCGTCAGTCAGGTTCGCGGTGCCGCCAAGTGCGCCATCAGCAACCAGGGCGGAATCATGCACACCCACTCGACCTTGATACTCGGAAACTAAGAAAGCGAAGGCCTCCATGCAAGCCACAGCAGAATCGGTTCCCGCACCCGAACGCGATGCGATAAACGGCCCCTACTGGGACGCGCTGGCCGCGGGTTGCCTGAGCTTCCAGCGCTGCGACTGCTGCGCCAAGGCCTGGCTGCCGGCGCGCAGCGAATGCCCGCATTGTCTGCAGGACCGCTGGCACTGGGAAAAGGCCGAGGGCGGCGCCAGGCTGGTGAGCTGGGTCGTCTACCACATCGCCTACCATCCGGCCTTCGCCAACCGGCTGCCTTACAACGTGGCGGTGGTTGAGCTCGATCAGGGCCCGCGGATGATCAGCAACGTGGTGCAGATCGACGACCCCGAGCGCCTGGTGATCGACCAGCGGCTGAGGCTGGTTTTCGAAGACGAAGGCGGCACCGCGGTGGCGCGCTTCGCCCCGGCCTGAACCGACCCCGCCACCGCATCGATCCCAACCCCAGGACGCCCCATGCCCAACGCCATCCTATTGAAGCTTCTCGC
>Ga0214919_10004048_pt1 | contig 21603 bp, 14 predicted proteins | sample LL1503_MetaG_FD_177994 | JGI IMG/M metagenome (GOLD analysis project Ga0214919, IMG submission 177994) | Freshwater microbial communities from Lake Lanier, Atlanta, Georgia, United States - LL-1503 | ecosystem: Environmental > Aquatic > Freshwater > Lake | place: USA: Georgia | collected... | reverse complement strand
AGGAATTTCGCTACCTTAGGACCGTTATAGTTACGGCCGCCGTTTACTGGGGCTTCAATTCAATGCTTCTCCGAAGATAACATCTCCTCTTAACCTTCCAGCACCGGGCAGGTGTCAGGCCCTATACCTCATCTTACGATTTTGCAGAGCCCTGTGTTTTTGATAAACAGTCGCCTGGACCTTTTCACTGCGGCCAGCATTGCTGCTGGCGACCTTTCTCCCGAAGTTACAGGTCTATTTTGCCTAATTCCTTAGCCATGAATCTCTCGAGCACCTTAGGATTCTCTCCTCGACTACCTGTGTCGGTTTACGGTACGGGTACTGTTAATCTAAGTTTAGAGGTTTTTCTTGGAAGCCCTTAGGCGCACTATCACTTTGTCCGAAGACTCCGTGTACTATCGTATTTCCCCAAAGCCCGTGGATTTGCCTGCGGGCCCTATAGGTAGGTACTTCAACGAACTATTCCGTCAGTTCGCGGCGCTTTCATCACTCCGTCACCCCATCACAATTAACAGTAGTACGGGAATATTAACCCGTTGGCCATCGACTGTTCCTTTCGGATTCGCCTTAGGACCCGACTAACCCTCAGCTGATTAGCATAGCTGAGGAAACCTTAGTCTTTCGGTGTGCGGGTTTCTCGCCCGCATTATCGTTACTTATGCCTACATTTTCTTTTCCAGCCAGTCCAGCATACCTTACGATACACCTTCAACCCTGCTGGAATGCTCCCCTACCACTTACACTAAAAGTGTAAATCCATAGCTTCGGTAATATGCTTATGCCCGATTATTATCCATGCTCGTCCGCTCGACTAGTGAGCTGTTACGCACTCTTTAAATGAATGGCTGCTTCCAAGCCAACATCCTAGCTGTCTGGGCAGACAAACCTCGTTTTTTCAACTTAGCATATATTTGGGGACCTTAGCTGATGGTCTGGGTTCTTTCCCTCTCGGACATGGACCTTAGCACCCATGCCCTCACTGCAAGTAAACATTATATAGCATTCGGAGTTTGTCAGGAATTGGTAGGCGGTGAAGCCCCCGCATCCAATCAGTAGCTCTACCTCTATATAACTTTACGACTTGCGCTGCACCTAAATGCATTTCGGGGAGTACGAGCTATTTCCGAGTTTGATTGGCCTTTCACCCCTACCCACAGGTCATCCGAAGACTTTTCAACGTCAACCGGTTCGGACCTCCACTATGTGTTACCACAGCTTCATCCTGCCCATGGGTAGATCACACGGTTTCGCGTCTAACACTACTGACTAAAGCGCCCTATTCAGACTCGCTTTCGCTACGGATCCGTGGCTTAACCACTTAACCTTGCCAGCAACGTTAACTCGTAGGCTCATTATGCAAAAGGCACGCCGTCACCCCACGAAAGGGCTCCGACCGCTTGTAAGCGTATGGTTTCAGGATCTATTTCACTCCGTTATTCACGGTTCTTTTCACCTTTCCCTCACGGTACTGGTTCACTATCGGTCTCTCAGGAGTATTTAGCCTTAGCGGATGGTCCCGCCAAATTCAGACAGGGTTTCACGTGCCCCGCCCTACTCAGGATACCACTATCCTTATCTTCTCTTACCTATACGGGACTATCACCCTGTATCGTCTACCTTTCCAGGTAGTTCTAGTTCAATCCGCAAGAAATGTCGTGGTCCTACAACCCCAAAATTGCCGTAACAACTCTGGTTTGGGCTAATCCGCGTTCGCTCGCCACTACTTACGGAATCACTTTTGTTTTCTTCTCCTCCGCCTACTTAGATGTTTCAGTTCAGCGGGTTTGCCCATCTATCGATGTACTATGTCTTCAACATAGTGGGTTGCCCCATTCGGATATCTACGGATCAATTCGTGTGTGCCAATCCCCGTAGCTTTTCGCAGCTTATCACGTCCTTCTTCGCCTCTGAGAGCCTAGGCATCCCCCATACGCCCTTATTTTGCTTATTGTACTTTCGTTCAGCCATTAGTCAATAGCTATAAGCCACTAGTGCCTATTGCCTTTTGCCCAATAACTAGAACTGTGTTCTTTCTACTTTGTTATTATTTTCTTATCTCAATATGTCAATGAACGTTTTTTAGGCAATAGGCAAAAGTAATTAGGCAATAGTGTAAAACTAATGGCTAATGCCTTTTAGCTAATGGCTAAAATTGTGGAGAATAACGGAGTCGAACCGTTGACCTCCTGCGTGCAAGGCAGGCGCTCTAGCCAGCTGAGCTAATCCCCCGTGTTTTTAGTTGTCAGTTATCAGTCGTCTGTTGACAGTATATTGATAAAGACAACATCCATCGGATGACTCAACTTCTAAAATTTCCAAGCAATAAAACAGTTTTTTCTAATTTTTAATTATCAATTATCAATTGTTAATTGTCAATTAAAAAAGTAGTCCCGCCCAGACTCGAACTGGGGACCCCTACATTATCAGTGTAGTACTCTAACCAGCTGAGCTACGAGACTATTTAGATTGTTGATTAGCGATTTCTGATTTTAGACTTGTGACTGTAAATCTGCAATCTTAATTCTTCAATCTTAAATCTTAAATCTTTTTGCTTATTATAATATTTTGAACTAACAGCGAGAGTAATTTAATGGACCGATATAAAAGAACCTATTCCTTTTATAGTCTCTAGAAAGGAGGTGTTCCAGCCGCACCTTCCGGTACGGCTACCTTGTTACGACTTAGCCCCAGTTACTAGTTTTACCCTAGGCAGCTCCTTACGGTCACCGACTTCAGGTACCCCCAGCTTCCATGGCTTGACGGGCGGTGTGTACAAGGCCCGGGAACGTATTCACCGGATCATGGCTGATATCCGATTACTAGCGATTCCAGCTTCACGGAGTCGAGTTGCAGACTCCGATCCGAACTGAGAACGGTTTTGTAGATTCGCTCCTGGTCACCCAGTGGCTGCTCTCTGTACCGTCCATTGTAGCACGTGTGTAGCCCAAGGCGTAAGGGCCGTGATGATTTGACGTCATCCCCACCTTCCTCACAGTTTACACTGGCAGTCTTGTTAGAGTTCCCGACCTTACTCGCTGGCAACTAACAACAGGGGTTGCGCTCGTTATAGGACTTAACCTGACACCTCACGGCACGAGCTGACGACAACCATGCAGCACCTTGTAAATTGTCTTGCGAAAAGTCTGTTTCCAAACCGGTCAATCTACATTTAAGCCTTGGTAAGGTTCCTCGCGTATCATCGAATTAAACCACATGCTCCACCGCTTGTGCGGGCCCCCGTCAATTCCTTTGAGTTTCATTCTTGCGAACGTACTCCCCAGGTGGGATACTTATCACTTTCGCTTAGCCACTGAAGTTGCCCCCAACAGCTAGTATCCATCGTTTACGGCGTGGACTACCAGGGTATCTAATCCTGTTCGCTCCCCACGCTTTCGTCCATCAGCGTCAATCCACAAGTAGTAACCTGCCTTCGCAATTGGTATTCCATGTAATATCTAAGCATTTCACCGCTACACTACATATTCTAGTTACTTCCTTGTAATTCAAGTCTAACAGTATCAATGGCCGTTTGATCGTTGAGCGACCAGATTTCACCACTGACTTATTAAACCGCCTACGGACCCTTTAAACCCAATGATTCCGGATAACGCTTGGATCCTCCGTATTACCGCGGCTGCTGGCACGGAGTTAGCCGATCCTTATTCTTACGGTACCGTCAAGCTCCTACACGTAGGAGTGTTTCTTCCCGTACAAAAGCAGTTTACACACCATAGATGCGTCTTCCTGCACGCGGCATGGCTGGATCAGGCTTGCGCCCATTGTCCAATATTCCTCACTGCTGCCTCCCGTAGGAGTCTGGTCCGTGTCTCAGTACCAGTGTGGGGGATCTCCCTCTCAGGACCCCTACCCATCGTTGCCTTGGTGTGCCGTTACCACACCAACTAGCTAATGGGACGCATGCTCATCTTTTACCGTTGGAACTTTAATATGTCAAACATGCGAATGATATATACTATGAGGTATTAATCCAAATTTCTCTGGGCTATCCCTCTGTAAAAGGTAGATTGCATACGCGTTACGCACCCGTGCGCCGGTCTCTAGTATTGCTACTATACCCCTCGACTTGCATGTGTTAAGCCTGCCGCTAGCGTTCATCCTGAGCCAGGATCAAACTCTTCATCGTATGTTGTTTGCTAATTAAATAGCTGTTTTATAGACAAAGGCTAGGTTTTTCTTTAATCTCTCGATTATCTTACTCTCTTTATTTTGTCCTGATATCTCTATCAGAACGGCTGTCAATTCAATATGTCTAGGAACGTATTCTTATTTTTTCTTAATCTGATTTTGTTGCAGATGCTAAACTTTCATTCTCAAAGCGGGTGCAAAAGTAATTATTCTTTTCTAACTAACAAGCCTTTTTAAAATTATTTTTAGAATTTATTTTAAATCGGCTTTTCCGATAAAATCATTAAACAAATTATCCTATTGCGGGGTGCAAATATAAAAAAATAATAACACCATATCCAAATAAATTATGCGCCTTTTTCTATCCTTTTTTAAAACATTGATTCCTTGTAACTTGTATCAAATAAAATAAATTAATAGCAACAAACAACAACTAGATCTCTTAGTATGGATCTAATAAAAAGTGAATTGAAATAGAATATATAAATAAATTCCAAGCGATTTGCTTCTATTCGAAACGGATAGATTTAGACGGAGTAATTTTAGTAATAATATAGGACGGGATAAGTAAAACGAGAAGACAAATAGCGATTGTTCCTAAATTTAAAAGCAATATATAGAATATATTAATATCTACTGGAGCTGTGTTAACATAGTAACTTTCTGGATTTAATTTAATTATGCCAAAATATTTTTGAATTAATAAAAGTCCTATTCCTATACTATTTCCCCAAAGCAATCCACTACCTATTAAGTAAGCTGCATTGTAGAGAAATATTTTTCGGATAGACCAATTATCAGCTCCAATAGATTTAAGAATTCCTATCATTTGTGTTCTTTCGAGAATTAGCACCAAAAGTGCCACTACCATGTTGATAGTAGACACTACAATCATAACTATTAAAATAACAATAATATTAAAATCGAAAAGTTTGAGCCACTCAAAAATATAATAATACTTTTCTACAATGGTTTGAGAATCTAAAGTGGAAGATGTTTCTTGATATACTTGTTGTCCTTTTTGTTCTATTTGGGTAAAATCATCAACAAAAACTTCAAATGATCCTATTTGATCTCGTTTCCATTTATTGATTAATTGCACATGACGAATGTCGCCAAAAACATAACCAGCATCAAATTCTTGAAAACCGGAATCATATATTGCAACGATTTTAAAATTACGAAGATTATATCCTTCGCTATTTTCTTTCATAAAATAGGTCACAAATTTGTCTCCAAGTTTCAATCCTAATCTCTTACATAAATATTTAGAAATTAAAACTTCTTCATTTAAATTGGATTTCAACTCAGGCATTCTTCCTTGAACCAAATATTCTTTTAAACCATCAGCTTGATAATCTTTACCTACACCTTTAAAAATAATTGGCTCAAAAGCATTTTCTGTTCTAATGATACCCGCTTTACTAGCAATAGCTTGAACATGAGTGATGCCATCGACTGTTTTAAATTTTGGATAAAAATTTTGATAAATTGAAATTGGAGTTGTACTAACATCCGAGTTATTATCGTTGTAACCTGAAATAACAATATGTCCGTTGAAGGCAGAAACTTTTTGACGGATTTTTTGTTGTAAACCCCTACCTGTAGCAATAGACACAATCATCATAATCATTCCAAGTGCTATGGCAGTAATAGCTATTTTTATTATTGGAGCAGAAATACTACTTTTATGGTCTTTAGCAGTAATGAGTCGTTTGGCTATAAAATATTCTAATTTCAATGGTATGATTTCAAATTCGATTTTCAAAAATACAGTTTTATTCTTGGTTTTGCTAATGGTTTCTTGTGGTGTTTCGGTTAAAAGCATAGAAGAAAGAAAAAAGAAGAAAGAAGCTGCGATAGATAATACATCTTCCGAAATAAAAACTGGCGCTGAGAATCATGGAGCTTATTTACCATTATTAAAAGATAAGAAAGTTGGAATCGTTACGAATCAAACCGGGAGAATTATTGTAACTAGTTTCTACAATGCTTCAAAAGACCCGAATGGATGTGCTAAAGCTATAAAAAGAGATACTTTAAGTGTTGTTGATTTCCTTTTAGACCAAAGAATAAACATTCAAAAAATCTTCGCTCCCGAGCACGGTTTCCGTGGCACTGCTGATGCAGGGGAACATTTGGATGATGGCAAAGACACTAAAACGGGTTTGCCAATTATTTCGCTTTATGGCGACAATAAAAAACCAAAGACAGTACAATTAGCCGATATTGATGTTATGGTTTTTGATTTGCAAGATGTTGGCGCACGCTTTTATACTTATATTTCATCGTTACATTATATTATGGAAGCTTGTGCTGAAAATAATATTCAATTATTGGTTCTAGACAGACCCAATCCTAATGGAGGAATTGTAGATGGACCAATACTAGAATCTGAATTTACAAGTTTTGTTGGTATGCATCCCATTCCTATGCTGCATGGAATGACCATTGGTGAATATGCCAAAATGATTAACGGCGAAAAATGGTTGAAAAATGACATTCAATGCAAATTGACTGTAATTCCTTGTTTGAATTACAAACGAGAAATGGCTTATAGCTTGCCTGTAAAACCATCGCCTAATTTACCCAACGACCAAGCTATAAATTTGTATGCGAGTTTATGTTTGTTTGAAGGAACCAATATAAGCGTGGGTCGTGGTACCGAAAAACAGTTTCAAATTTTTGGCTCTCCGTTTCTGCCTAAAGGCGATTTTAGTTTCACACCCGTTCCTAATTTTGGCGCGAAAGAACCCGTTTATAAAAATCAATTATGCTATGGAGATGATTTGACTACTATAGAAAAAGTAAATAAATTGGAATTGAAGTGGTTGATAAAAGCTTACAATTCAACTGTAGAAAAATCAAAGTTTTTCAATAGTTTCTTCACCAAATTGGCCGGAACAAAAAAACTGCAACAACAAATAGAATTGGGTATTTCGGAAGAAAAAATCAGGAAATCTTGGGATAAAGGGCTGATTGAATTTAAAGAAATGAGGGAAAAGTATTTGATTTATTAAAGCGGCAATTTTTCCTTCATTTTCTCAACAATATTATAAGCTGCAGGACAGATGGCTACATTTTTCAGAGTTAAATCAGTAATTTGATGAAACTTTTTTCTATCGGTATGTGGAAATTCGCGACATGCTTTTGGACGAACATCATAAATGAAACAAGTGTTATCCGAATCTAAAAAAGTACACGGAACACTTTGCAAAACATAATCTTTGTCTTCATCAATGCGTAAATACTGATCAATGAATTGCTGTGGCTTTCGCTTCAAATGTCTGGAGATTCTTTCAATATCAGCAGAAGTAAAAAGCGGCCCAGTGGTTTTACAACAATTAGCACAATCTAAACAATTCGTTTTTTTGAATTCGGTATCATGTAAATCTTGCATCACATAATCCAAATTTTTTGGAGTTTTCTTTTTCAGCTTATCAAAATACTTTTTATTTTCGATATGCTTATCTTTGGCTAACTTTTGGATTTCGATTAAGGAAGGTATGATACTCATAGTGCAAAATTACATAAAACGAATAACCAAATAACATAAAAATAGAATCTAAAAAGATTCTGAAATAAATTCAGAATAAATGAAAGATCTTTTCGGTAAAGCCATTCTCGATTTTCAAACTAATAATTCTCCTGAGGATTTGGTGACTGAAACCAATATTTCCGAAGCGGATGAGATGAGCGTAGCGTATCTTTTTAGAAATTACAACGATATGCCCAAACTTGAAAAGGAAGCCATGCAACTTTCTAAAGGAAAAATTCTCGATGTAGGTTGTGGCGCAGGGAACCATAGCCTGTATCTTCAAGAAAAAGGATTTGAGGTTACTGCTATAGATATATCGGAGAATGCCATAAAAGCTTGTAAATTACGTGGAGTGCAAAATGCTCAAGTTCAGAATTTATTAGCTTTAGAAGAAGATAAATTTGACACTATTCTTTTATTAATGAATGGAACAGGAATTTTTGGAACACTTTCGGAAACTTCAAAATATTTACAAAAATTAAAAAGTTTGCTTTCGCCAAATGGTCAAATTCTAATTGATTCTTCCGATATTATTTATATGTTTGATGAAAATAATGATGGATGTTTCTCAGTTCCTGCTGACCAGTATTATGGTGAACTCATTTTTACTATTTCCTATAAAGGAGAAACTGATGAACCTTTCACTTGGCTATATCTAGATTATAACACCTTGCAAAATGCTGCTTATGCGAACGGCTTCCAATGTGAATTGATTTTGGAAGGAGAACATTTTGACTACTTAGCCAGATTGACTTTATAAAAATCCGAAATAATGTTTAAGATTTAACTTTTAAGGAATATTCAAATATTTATGCGTTTGTAAGGATACGCGCCATTTTGGGTTTTTCATGACATAGTCAACGATTAGCGGAGTCATTCCTTCTTTTTTGCTCCACTCGGGTTGCAAGAATAAAATAGCCTGGTTATTTACTTTGGCTGCTTGTTCTTCGGCAAAAATAAAATCGTGTTTGTTATAAATGATAACTTTTAATTCATTGGCTATTTCATAAGCACTATGAACGGGAAGTTTATTTTTCTTTGGCGAAAGGCAAAACCAATCCCATGATCCAGTTACTTTATAGGCCCCCGAAGTTTCTATGTGAACTTTTAAATTTTTTTCTTTTAATTTTTGTGTTAGTAATGACATATCCCAAGTTAATGGTTCACCACCAGTAACCACTACAGTATCTGAATAATTGGCTGCATTATTTACAATTAAATCTGTTGCTGTAGGTGGGTGTAATTCAGCATTCCAACTTTCTTTCACATCACACCAATGACAACCCACATCACAACCGCCAATTCTAACAAAATAAGCAGCAGTTCCTGTATGATAGCCTTCACCTTGAATAGTATAAAATTCTTCCATAAGCGGAAGCATTTCTCCTTTTTCAACAGCTAATTGTGTTTCTTTTGATAACATAGTATTCAATATAGTTGACAAAGATACTTAATTTGAAAATGATGGTAATAAAAAAACCGCTCTGGAAATCAGAACGGTTGTAAAGTATAGCCTTTTAAAGTTTATTTCAATAGTTTGATAGCCTCAAGTGCGTATGCATTGGCTGGGTCAAGAGCTAATGTTTTGTTTAATAATTCTTTTGCCTTTGCTTTGTCTGTATTTGCAAAATGAGAAGCCATATTGTTGTAGGCTTCTATGAACTTATTCTTATTTTTTGTGATTTCTGCTTCACCTTTTGCAGTAACTGTATCAATATATTGTTGATAGTAATTAGCCATCATTTCATCATTCTCCATCAAATTATTAGTTCTTGCTCTGAACAAATACGCATCTTGTGTTGTTGGAGAAGCAGTAATTACATTCCCAAAAGCAATATCCGCTTTTTGCAAAGCAATTGGATCTGGTTTTAACACATCTTTTCTAGTATTATCATAATAGATAGCATTTCCTAAATAGAAATTATCAATCAAATAATTTTTAGAGGTTGGGACGCTTACTGCTACTTCGAATATTGAAGCGGCAACACCAAATGCTTTTTGATCGTATAACTTTTTCCCTAATTCATTTAAATCATTTGCAGCTAATGGTTCCATTTCAACTGCTTTTTTAATATCTGTGATAGCTGATGCTAATAAAGCTGGGTCAACAGATTTTCCATCTGCACTGGTTCCTTTTTTTATTTTGGCTTGACCTAAATACAAATAATCTTTAGGAATGATTTTACTGGTAGGATTTGAAATAAATTTTTGCAAAGCATCTAAAGCAGCATCAAAGTTGCCATTTTCATAGGCTGAATATCCAAGATAACGAAGAATTCTGGGGTTTACACCATCCAGTTCTTTCATTTTATTAGCCTCAAGTTCTAAGGCTTTATAATCTTTAGCTAAGATTAAAAAGTCGGCATGACGCATACGTGATGTTATAGAATAATCTGTTAAACTCATGTATTTTTCATAAAAACTTAACGCTTTTTGAATATTTTCCGTATAGGTTTTTGGCTCATTATTTCCCCATAAATAGTAGGTTTCAGCTAATTCTCTATATACAGGGCCATAATTTGAATTGATAGAAATAACTTCATTATAAGCTTTTTCTGCTTCAGTATAGGCTTTTGCTCCTTTCAACAACACACCTAATTGCATCTTAGCTCTTATTAAGGAACTGTCTGTTTGGTATGCATTTCTATAAGCAACATAGGCTTCGTTTTGCTTTTTATCCCCATAATAAGCATCTCCTAATGCCAATTGAACTTGAGCATCGGTTGGGTTGACAGTAGCTGCTTTTGTCAAAACAGCTAAAGCACTTTGATAATCTGGCTTATCAGCATTCATAAAAGCACGAGCTATATAAATATACTCTTCTGTATCTTTCTTTCTCAAATCTTTAGTAACCAAATCAAATTTTGCTTGTGCTGCAGCTTTATTATTAGCATCTAAATCCATTTGACCTAAGCCAATATTGTTGAATCGTGCTGCTTCGCTAGAAGCTAATCCTTTTTGAAAATAGATAGATGCTGAGTCAGCAATATTTTGTTTCAAATATATATTTCCTAAAAGAAAACTTGCTTTTCCATTAGTTGGTTTTGCCTGAATAAATGATTTCAACAACGATTTTGCTTTTTCAAATTGTTCAGCATCAATAGCTTTCTTTGCTGGTTCTAAATCTTGTGCTTTTGCAATGGTTGTTGCTACTAGCGCTAAGCTGAAAATTTTAAACTTGTTCATTTTGCAATTTTTAATTATTTTTCTTAGTAATTGTATTTCTTATTCTAATTTTTCTGGTTGGAATACGCTCAGGAACTAAACCCGATTTTAAAATAATACGTTGTCCCCTATCTCCACCAAGGAAGGAAGCAAATCCCATTCCTAATCCTGAATATCCTTGACAATTGATGATGTACAAATGACGTGCCAAAGGATAATTACCTGAGGCAAGATTATCTTGTGTTGGAGAGAAATAATCATTTGTATTCAACCCTTTTATTCCCATAATATTTACTTTATCAACGGTCTCTTGTAAGGATAATGGTGGTTGAAAAATCCAATTTATGCCTATTACACCAACCATACCATCATTATTAGCTACATATTTTATAACTTCTTCATTAGTTTTAAATGAAAAAATATTTTTTTTATTTGTAATCGTTTCACCTGTGACTTCATTAAAATATCTCACTGTGCTTGAATTGGCATTGTCAAAAACAAGGCCTTTAATAGACTGAACTGTTTTTCCATTAATAAAATCAATAACATCTTTTAGTGCTATTAAAGTGTCATTAGATGTTTTATTTCTTATTAACGCAACAGCATCAGTAGCAAATGGAGTGATCCTTGGCACAATTTTTTTCGCTTGGAATTTTTTTAATTCTTTGTCTGAAAGTTTTCTTGTTAAAATAGCAATTTTAGCGGTATCATTAAGTAATGCATTCAAAACTTCATTTTCTGATTGAGGAACTAAATGTAGTTTTGCTTCATATTGTGTTTCAAAAACTGCTTCTTCATCTTCTACTATTGGTAAAATGGACTCGTCAACATATATAGTTGCTTTCCCTTTTATAATAGTGTCTAATTTATCTGTTGATTTGTTTTGACAAGCCAATACAAATAACAAACTAATTAATAAAAACCCAATAACTGTTTTGGTTATTTTATTCATTTTATATTTAATCTCTATTAAAGAAACGCAAAAATCGTAAAAAAGAATATACAATCAATAAAATTCCGAATACAATTCTATAATTATAGGGTAATGTTAAGGGAAGTGACTTCCAAAAAATGATGATTAAGCCAAATGTTAAATAAATCAAAAAAAACATTATTCCTATAACGAGAAGAAATCGCTCTTTAAGCGATTTCTTCTGGAAGTTTTCAATGAATTTTGAAACCATTTATTCTGCTGATTGGATAGAAATTGGTAGCGAGTATAATACTCTAACTTTTTTTCCATTTTGTTCTCCAGGGTTCCATCTTGGACATGATTTTAAAACTCTCATAGCTTCTTTTCCTGTTCCATAACCAATATCTCTTAATACTTTTATATCTGTTAACGAACCATCTTTTTCTACTACGAAGGTCACAAATATTTTTCCTTTTAATCCTTCTTCTTCAGGAACCTGAAAATTTTTACCAATGAATTTGTAGAATTTTTCTAATCCACCAGGAAAATCAGGTTTAACCTCTATACCCGCAGTATTGTAGATATTATTATCTTCTTCTACTACACTTGGACCGTTTCCAACTGGCTCAATAGTTAAAGGAGCATCTGGATCACCTTTTATTGTTTCATTTCCAAGTTTTTTATCCTTGATTTCTTCCACTTTTGGTGGCTCTTCTACAATTTCTTCTGATTTCGCCACAACTGGTTTCACAAATTTCACTTGATCTACTTTTGGAGGTGGTGGTGGAGGTGGTGGAAGGTCTTTTGGTTGTTCTTCTTTTGGAGGCAACTTTATAGTTACAATTTTTTTATCTAATGAAGCATCATCGCTTGACAAATCTGGAATCAAATCTGCAATAAGCGGAGCTCCAACAGCAAGACAAAAAATTAATGCTCCAATCAACATAGAGCGCAACGTTGTTTTTGGGCTATCTTTACGCAATTCATATGCACCATATGATTTGTTACGCCCTTCAAAAACGATGTCAATCCATTGTCTCGTTAATAAGTCTAATTTCATTTTTTATATTTTTAAGATTAGCACAAGAGCATTACTTGTTCATTTCATCTACTAGTTTTTGTTCTTCTGGAGTAATGTCATTTACAATAGCATAAGTTGGAACGTCACAAATAGCCATTTCATCCAAAATATCAACTAAGTTTCTGTAGGTAGATTTTTTTGTTGGTTTGATAATTACTATCATTCCTTTTTTCTTATCTCCTGTAGCTTGTACAATTGACGTTATTCTTTTTAAAATTTCTTTACGAATACCATTTTTACCATAAACACCATTTGATGGTCCACCTCCGGTTTCTGGTGCTTCAAGTAATCCATGGTACCATTTAATTTTATTGTCTTTTCCTAGGATGAAAGTTAACGTTCTTACTTGGTCAACTTTGATAGGTTTGTCTTTAGTTTTATCATCTTCTTTATCTGGCAACCCTAAATCCATAGATTGAGGTTTAGATAAAGAGGTTGTCAACATAAAAAAAGTAATCAATAAGAATGCCAAATCCACCATAGCAGTTAAATCTACCTTTGCATTGGATTTTTTACTTCTTACCTTACCACCTTTTTTGCCTCCACCGTCGCCGGTATTTAATTCAGCCATTGTATAATAGTTTTATTAAATTAATAGTCTTTACCTCTTAAACCAGTAACTAAATTAAAGCTATTGATTTTTTGGTCTTGTAAAATATCCATGATTCTTTTAATCTGTGGATATTCTTCTTTAGCATCGCCTTTTATAGCAAATTGAAGCTCTTTTGTAGCGCCTCCATCTATATGAGCTTTTCTAGCGTATTGAATCCAATCTTGTAATTGATTGTTGATAGAATCACATGGAATACCTGGTTGCACACCCTTTTTAGCTCTATCGGCTCCTTTCATCGCCAGTAATTGTTTTAAGCTTTCAATTGGCACACCAAACTCTTCTATAAGAGCAAACTGGGCTTTTTCTTCATCTGTGAAAGTTAATTTATATTTCTGAGCCATATAGTCAAGAGCCCCTGAACGTACATCTCTGTCCTTCATTCCATAAAATACTTGTTCTTTTGCATCACTTTTACCAATTGTAATGGTAGCCAATCCTGTTTCAGGTAATTTGGTCTGTACGGTTGATGATGGTGTATCTACTGGAAGTGGTTCGGGTACTTTTGCCGTCGCCGTTAGGATAAAGAATGTTAGTAAAAGGAAAGCCACATCACACATCGCTGTCATGTCGATTGATGTTGCTTTTTTGGTCATTTTTACTTTAGCCATTTTTTATTTTTTTAACTACAATTAATAGAGTTGCTACTAATTGAATTATGATTTTAAACTTCCTCTAAATTTTCTGTATGTATTCACGATAGTTGAACCTGCTTCATCAATTGAGTAAGTCAAAGTATCGATTTTAGAAGTAAAGAAATTATAAGTTACGATTGCTAAAGCAGAAGTTGAGATACCTGTAGCCGTGTTAATAAGTGCTTCAGAAATACCATTTGCTAGTGCAGCTTGGTCTGGAGTTCCTGCAGAGGCCAATGCACCAAACGCTTTAATCATCCCTGTTACTGTCCCTAATAATCCAGCAAGAGTTCCAAGTGCAACAAGTGTTGAAAGGATAGTTAAATTTTGCTCTAGCATAGGCATTTCAAGTGCTGTTGCTTCTTCGATTTCTTTGTGGATAGTCTCAGATGCTTCTTCACTATTAAAACCTTCTTTTTTAACTTCTTGGTATTTAACTAAAGCCGCTTTAACCGCATTAGCAACTGAACCTTCTTGTTTGTCACATGCAGCAATAGCATCCTCAATATTTCCTTGTTTGATACTTGCCTGTACATTTTTCATAAAAACTTCTAATTTACCTTTTCCTGATGCTTTTGATATTACTGAAAAACGCTCAATAGAAAACACTACCACCATTAATAATAATCCCATTAAAACTGGTACAATTGGTCCACCTTTGTAAACCATTGCTAAATAATTTCCTGGAAGTGGATGACCAGTGTTTACACCACCTTCAAAATTTGAACCTGCACCCATAATGAAATTCCACACTAGAACTCCGACGAAAATACATGCTACAATCACAATTCCAGAGAACATATTTCCTCCGTTCGAACCACTTTCTTTTTTAACGTTTGCCATTTTTGTAAATTTTAATTTTTAATTAATTTATAAGTTTTAGTTATTAATAAAATTGATTGGCAGCAAATTTAATTTTTTACTTGTAATAAAAAAACTTTTTTTAATTTAAAAGATGTTAAGATTTTGTAACTTTTTTGTGAAGCATTTGTAACTTTTGAATAATAATCGATTAAAACATGAATTATTAGAGTTTTTTTTAATCTTTAAATAGTTATTTATAGGTATAACGTAAAATTTATTCCAATAGTATTTTTATAAAAATTATTTTTATGTGAAGATTTTTTCATTTCATATTTTAAAAGCTTTACAAATTATTAAAACAATAATACAAATTCATAATCCTGAGATTTTCTTATAATAAAATCATGAAATTTATAGATAAAATACAAGAGTGGAATATCTCAATATGTTTGATGATGCTTTCATTTATCAAATTGACTTTAATTTTAATAAAACCCAAGATTAAAAAATCTAATTGTTGGGATTTGAAATTTTTTAATTGGAATTTAATAAATCAATGATTTTATTTTCTACTTCCTCACTATTCCAAATCTGTTCAATATTTGGCATTTGCATCACTTGTTCCATAATCTTGTTTTGAAAGTCGCCTATGGCAAGTGCTTCAGAGTAGGGTTGTAGACTAAACGTTACTCTACTATATAATGGAATCCATTTATCAGGGTGTTTGTCTGAAAACGATTTTTCGATTTTCTTTTGTAACAAAAAATTGACATCGGCTGTCTTAGTACTCATTTCTATGAAGTTCCTCAACGAAAGTTCTGCAATAGCATCTGCATTAGGTTTACGTGACTTTTGATATTCTGAAAATATTGTTTTCCATTCATCACCATATTTTGCCATCATTTCGCTTAAAACAGTGATATCCTCAAAACCGGAATTCATTCCGTGTCCATAGAAGGGAACTATGGCATGTGAAGCATCACCTATCAAGGCTACTTTGTCTTCATAGGTCCAAGGATAACATTTCATGATGGCTAAATAGCTCGTTGGGTTTTTAAAGAAATCATTTACCAAATCAGGGATTACTGCAGCAGTATCTGGGAAAAAGTTAGCAAAGAAAGCTACCAAAGTAGCTTCATCTATTAGTTGTTCAAAAGAGTTTTCGCCTTCAAAAGGCATGAATAAAGTACAGGTAAAACTTCCATCTAAGTTAGCTAAAGCCATCAACATGAAATTTCCTCTAGGCCAAATATGTAGAGAGTTTTTATCTATTTTGTGAGTTCCATCAGCATTGGCAGGAATGTGTAATTCTTTATATCCAATCTTCATGAACTCTTGGGAGTAATCAAACATGCTTTGACGTTGCATTCGGTGACGAATTCTAGAAAAAGCACCGTCGGCTCCAAAAACTTTGTCGTATTGTAGTTCTGTCCACTCGCCTCTTTCAGATTCTCCAATGTGTAAAGTTGAAGTTGCCAAAGTTACATCCCAAATTTTGTGTTCAAAGAAAAACGCTACGCCTTCGGCTTCTGCCAAATCAATCATTCTTCTGTTCAAAACACCTCTTGATAGAGAAAAAATAGCTTCGCCATCTTTACCATAATACTGATAATTGAGATTACCATCTTTTAGATGTATAGCTCTTTTATCTACCGGGATACCAATCTTTCTGATTTCATTCTCTAGACCTACATCTGCCATGGCTTTCCAACCACGATTAGACATTACCAAATTTATAGAACGCCCTGAAAACTCGACTGTTCTAATGTCTGGACTTCTGTCATAGACGTGAACGGTGTGCCCTTGTTTTTTGAGATATATTGCTAATAAAGTCCCGACTAAACCAGAACCGACTACAGCAATTTTTTGAGGAGTTTGCATTAAATTATACTAAACGGTTTTGCAAATTTAATTATTAGCTACGAATACACGAATGGAATTGGAATAATTTTATAAAATTACTCTTTTGATATAAAAATTAATTTAGTAGCCACTGCTTCAATCTCTTTCTTATTCATCATCATTTTTCTGAATTTTCCGCTCACAAAAAGCTCGGATTGATCATCATAATGTTTACTCATAGGATTTCCTGATTGCCCTGTAGGAATAACACTTAAACTATTTTCGATATCTGAGAAGTCAATTATTCTTCTGGCAGATGGTCCGCCTTTGGTGTTTATTTCAGCGTCATCGGTGTAGATGAAGAGTTGGTTGTTAATGACTTCATTGGTGCCTGCAATTGAATAGGAACCAACGTTGAAAAATTTACTAAATAGTTTTACTTTCCCTATGGGATGCTGGAAGGTTACTTTGTGCACTTTTGCCCATTGCCATTTTTCTATATCTTTTCCAAGTTGTTTTTCGAGAGAAGTAATTGCTTCTTTGAAGGATTGGGTTAAGATTTCTTTTTGGGTTTCATTTCTGTCTTTTGTAGTAATGTTATCCCACCAAGGTGAGTTGGCGTTTTGTGATTGCGCTTCTATGGTTTGTTTAATGATATGTGTATTTAATAAAATAGTAAAGTTGTCTTTTCCAAATTCATCTTCGAAAGTATCTTTCAAATACCAATAGAGCCATTTATTAAATACTGTTGGTGCAACATCGTTTAAATCATTTTCACCTGTCCATTCTTTTAAAATGGTCAATGCTCGTTTTTCATTAGTACTCATTTTGCTCATGGTTAAAACTGCTGTCAAGTTTGCTACAATATTTTGAGCGGTAGCTGAAGTATTATCTACTATCATTTTCGAAACATCTTCTTTGGTCCAATCACTTTTTGGGGATAATAATCCATCTATTCTTAATGCTCTGTCTTTTGGTAAATAGTAGCCAGGATAAAGATAGCCATCAATAGATTCTGGTTGATTGTTACTAGTGTAGACATAATTCCATGATGGATTTACAGCGGCAGGATGTTTGTTAAAAGGGATCCATTCTTTCTTATCGTCAATGTCATTGGCACCGTTTAGGATAAAGTTTGTATTTACAGACTCATTTACTTTGTATAGTTTGCCGGAAGTTATCCAAGCTATGTTGCCTTTGGCATCGCCATACATAATGTTCAACCCTGGTGCCTTGATGAGTTCGATGTTCTTATGAAAGTCTTCAAGATTTTTAGCATGTGATAACGAATAAACAGCATCGAGGATTTGGCTTTTTTGTTGGGTGTATATCCATGACATGGCTACTGATTTGTTAGTTGCTAAACCATCTAACAGTCCTGTGATGATGGGTCCGTGTTGGCTAGTTTTTACTATTATTTTTACCCCTGTACTGTCTTTTACTTTGATAGTTTTTTGATTGAATGTATAGTTCTTAAACCCTACAGGTGTGATATATTGTTTTATATTTTTTGGATTTTCTTCCTCTTGGAAGAAATCAACGTCGTCGTTTTCGAACATCGTTAGTCCATAGGCATAGTCTCTGTTGTGTCCTAAAAGTGGAAATGGTGTTCCTGCAATGTAGTAACCATACATTTCGTATTCAGGGCAAACGATGTGTGCTTCATACCAAGTACCGGGTTGAGAATACATGATGTGTGGGTCGTTGGCTAGGATTACTTTGCCGCTTTTGGTTTTGGCACCGCCTATTACCCAACTATTGCTTCCTATAAATGCTGGTACTGGTGATGTTTCTAAAAGTGTGGCTACTGATTTGGATATTTCGCTATAGGCTTTATATTTTCCTTTAAAGGATTTTAATTGTTTGGTTCCTAGTGATCCAGTTATGTTAAAGTCTTTAAGGTATTTCATGCCAAAACGGTCGCGGATGTCTGTTAGCAGCGGGTCTGTTTTTTGTGCCATAGCAAAGCTAAAAGACATAAACCCAAATATATTATAAACATCTTTTAATGTGAACTTTTCTTTTTTGATGCCTAGTAATGTGAACTCAACTGGGGTTTTTCCTTCCTCTAGGTATTGGTTGATACCATCAAGATAAGCATTGGTAAGTATAAAGGTTTGGGAGTTTTTATCGAGTTGTGCTACTGCTATTGCGGAGTTTTCATCTATGCCTATACCTACGAAGAATTTATCTGTTTTTAAGGCTGGTGTTCCGAAGATTTCTGCTAGTCTTCCTGGGGCTATGCGACGCATGAGTTCCATTTGCCAAAGGCGGTCTTGTGCGTGGACGTAGCCCAGCGTGGTCATGGCGTCTTTTTGGTTATTAGCGTAGATGTGTGGCACGCCGTAGTTGTCAAAATAGACGGTGGTTTGCTGGTTAATTCCTTTTAGGGTTGCTAATCCTTCGTACTGGGGTTTGGTATATTGTAGATATCCTATAATGGCTATTGTTATTATGGCTAATACTAATAGAAGCGATAATAAGATTTTCTTTAATAGTTTCATTTTGATATTGAGTTTAGACAAATGTAATTAATAGATATCAGTGTTAAGATTGTTATTGTTCAGTTTTTTTCTAGATACTTGATTAGCTGAAACACTTTTTATCAATAGCTCACACTCAAAAGATGTTTTGTAATTTGTGGAATTATTTACTATTGTTAGAAATTATATACCTAATAAGGTTATTAAACGTAGAAGCTTTAAATCCTAAAGAATTAACAATAAAAAAATTTATAGCGATGAAGAAATCAATGCTCAAACTTTTTGCATAATAACTACTTTTTATAAAGATGCTGAAGGTAACAAAATAGAACTTTGGGAACCTATTGATTAATATTATACTAACTTATTATCTAAAAAACATCTTATTATTTTCTTAGGAAATTTATTTTTTGTCCCACGTTTAGTCCGTTGTTTTTTGCTAGAACGCCACACATGTGGAATAACATACGTGCGCCAACATTACCATCCCAATCGGTTTCGCCTGGTGCTACTTCTACCAAATCAAATCCTATGATTTCTTTGCCGCTAGCTGCTAATTTGTTGAACAAATAAGTAGCTTGCTCAAATGAAAAACCTCCTGGAACTGGTGTTCCTGTGGATGGGGCATACCATTGATACATGCCATCGATATCGAAACTGATGCAGACTTTTTGTGGCAATGTTGCTATAATATCCTCACATTGTTCTTCCCAAGTTTTGCCTTGGAAGGTTTCGGCTTTCATATCGGCATCGGTGTTTACTAAAACTCTTCCCTTAGCTTCTTCGACCACGTCTACTTCTTGTTCACAGAAATCGCGAATTCCAATTTGGGAAATTTTGGTTATCTGAGGTATTTTTAACGCATTATACATGATAGACGCATGAGAATATGTAAAGCCTTCGTAGGCAATACGCAAATCCATGTGAGCATCAAGATGCAAAATTCCATAATTATCATGAATCGTTGCCAAAGCTTCATAATAGCCTAATGGTGTGGAATGATCGCCGCCCAAAAGTGCTACTTTTTTGCCTTGTTTCATCCAAAACAAGACTTTCTCTTTTACCTCTGAATGCAAGTCGCGACAGGATTTATTGATTTTATCTAAATTGGCTTGCAAGGCAGGATAGGTTTCGATGGCTTCCCCACTTTCAAGCATTTCGATTATAGGTTGCGCTAATGCTTTGTATTTATCGGAGTTGATTTTCCAATGTGCTGGTGCTTCGTCAAGATAGATACCCAATTTCCATAGTTCGGGGAAATCTTGGTGGTTTAAATCGACCTGAAAAGAAGCGTCAAGTACTGCCTCTGGTCCTTCTGAAGCTCCAGAGCCGTAACTTACTGTTACTTCCCATGGCACCGGAATGATTATGATTTCTGATTGTTCGGCTGAGAATGGTAACCCAAAAACGGTAGCATCTGCTAAACCAGGTTGCGATGGGTCAAAAGAATCAATGATTTGTTGTTTTGTCATTTTTTAAAGTATGAAAGTGGCAAAGGTACAAAGTGGTACAGTTTTTTTAATGTGTTTACATAAAAAAACCACAAAGATGACTCTCTGTGGTCTTGTATATATGTTTTAGTTTTTGTTAGTTCTTAACAAACTTGCGAGATACTTTAGCATTGTTGAATGACATAGTATAAACTCCATTGGCTAATGTTGTAATATCAATAGATTCTTCATTTGAGATCACTGCTTTTTTCAATACTACTTGTCCTAACATATTATAAATAGTTATACTTTCGTTTGAGTAAAATTCACCTTTTATATTTACTACATTGTTTGCTGGGTTTGGATATAAAACAAAATTATTTTTTGTTGCATCTTCAATCCCTAGGTTAGCTGTTATAGTAAGAGTAAATGTTCTCACTACACTAGATGATCCGCTTGTTGCTGTAATAGTAATAGTGTAATCTCCAGGAGCTAGTGCTACTCCAATTGCAGGAGATTGTGTCAATGTTGCATTACAGTTTGCAGTTATTGGATTAGCTAAAGTTGCATAACTTGGCAAAATATAAGTATTGTTTACATCAGCTTGAACCGTTTGATTAGGAATTGAAGCCATAGTTAAAGGGATTGTTGGCATACTATATCCTCTCGCTGTATAAATAGCTGTCATAGCTTGAATATTAGTACATGGATAATTTAAATCAATAGCAGCTTGTCTTACTGCTCTTGCAGCATTTTGCTGGTTAGTTGTACTTGTAGTATTAGCAATTCCCTCTAAAAAAGCAGTGTCTGACTTTGTTTTGCCAATAGCATCATAAACTTGCATAGAAGCAGCTGCCCAAATTTCTCCATCATCATGAACTTGTCCAACAAGTCCACTTGGATATAATTTTGTTGTATTAACTACTCTACCATCCCACCATTCATTATGTCCATCC
>Ga0214919_10004046_pt1 | contig 21606 bp, 21 predicted proteins | sample LL1503_MetaG_FD_177994 | JGI IMG/M metagenome (GOLD analysis project Ga0214919, IMG submission 177994) | Freshwater microbial communities from Lake Lanier, Atlanta, Georgia, United States - LL-1503 | ecosystem: Environmental > Aquatic > Freshwater > Lake | place: USA: Georgia | collected... | reverse complement strand
TGTATGTTACCTCAACACCAAGCTCGTCGGCAATCTCTGGGTATACAGGCCACACGATATGTGCAAGATAATCAGTTACATACTTGTGCACGTCATCTACATGCTGGTGTTTTTCGGCAAACTCTCGTTCAACTATCTGTATTGCCAAGTTTGAGAGCGCGATCGGTAGTGGATGGTTAATCCCATACATAAACACCCCATCGCGCTGCACACTTCGCATCCACCTACCAAAGTCAAAGCCACACTTTTCAAATCCCAACTTCAACAATGCTGCCGACGATGACCATTCATCTAAATAACCGAGTTCTCGATACACCTCTTCACGAAACAACTCTCGAGCCTCACGTTCCTTGAGTTTGTTCATGTATGCCCACAGCAATATCCGTGAATTCCAGTCGCTATCAAGCCCATTTTTCACAACACCACCAGCAATAAACCCATATTGGATATCTGGGTGAAAGGCCGCAAACGTCACTGTTGGGATCACAATTGTTTCTTCCGGCAGAATTCCTTGCAATTGCGGATGGAAGTCGATGATGTTCTTCACTGAATCATGCAAGATCAGACCTGTTTTTCGTGATTTGGCATGCTTTCGTAATTCCAATTCAAGAGTTGCCACATCATTTGAAAGCAACTCGTGACCAATCTCAGATCCAGGAATTAACAATTCAAGCGAGTCGGCCAAGGCGCCTGCTTGGCAATTTCCCAACATCATCAATTTCACAAGTCCACCTATCCAACACGCTCTAAGCCAACTAGAATTTAGATCGTACTTCTTTATGGTGATTGAGGATCTCATGAGTGAAATCTGGCAAAAATATCAGGCTGTAGAAAGCGAAATTCATTTCGATCGAGATCCATCTGAAATCGAAGCCTTTTACGGGGCATTCCAACATCAAGGTTTCTATGAAGACGGACTATTCAGCCTTCAACATAGGGATTTCTCACAAAATCCTTCGTTTGATACAGCCTATGAAATGGCAGTCACTAACGCCACAACAACGGGTGTTGATCCACATATTCGATGGAGGGCCAGAATTTTTGAATACTTTCTCAGACGTCAACTTCCAGGAAAATGTATTGAACTCGGAACTGCCCACGGCTTCATGTTCTATTTTGCTCTCAACAAGCTCACTTTAGATCACTTCAATTTTAAAACCTCCAAGATTTATCTATTTGATAAATTTGATACCCACATTGTGGGTTCTGTAACTGGAGAAGTCACTAATGATGTCGAGTCCCGATACGCCTCAGATGTAGAAAATGTTCGAAACAGATTTGCTGCTTTTACTGAAGTTTCTTGCATCCAGGGACTGATACCAGAAGCACTGTCAACTATTGACACCTCAAGTATTTCATTTCTGCACATTGATCTGAATGCAGCCCAGCCTGAAGTGGACGCATTAAGACTCCTTTGGGACAAGTTGCTACCGAATAGTGTTGTGCTCCTGGATGATTACGGCTTCCCAGATTTTATGGCGAGTCAAAAGGCACACGCATCACTTGCCAAGGATCTAGGCTACGAAATTCTTGGACTACCATCCGGACAAGGACTAATTATGAAATGACGCTTGCCTCGTTATATTCAATTACCTTCTTCGAAGAAATTTCAGTCGCTTCTTTCCGCCTAATTCACAATATTTTTTGGCGCTTGATTGCTCCAACATCTTGAGACGAGCCAGATACTCCCAAGCTTCACTCGCTGATTGACTGTCAATACCAAAATGAGAATTGATATATTGTGTTAAATCGGACGAGCCAAATTTGTGGCCAAACGGCAAGCCATTCATGTGTAATTCTGGTTCTAGATTATTTATGCTGGAATTGGCTATCCCAGTAACTTGACGAAACTCTGGGAGTGAGTTTAGGTCATAGGACAATTCCAGGTACTTCTGGCGAACCTTGTCAATCAAATCAATTCGATCAAAATGATGAGTTCCTCGACCTGCTAATAAATCCTTTTGGGTTAATGTGCCAAGAATTTGAGTCTTTCTACTTACCAACTGCGGCGACCATGGCGAAAAGCCATACCAAAGAATGGATGCGACTGATCGCGGAAGCTCACCATTATCTGTGTGCCATGCATGGCGTCCGATTGAATACCGACCAGTTGCATTTGAGTGCATAAGACGTCCTACAGGTCGTGATGTTTCACTAGGTGGATAACTCATCTCAATCTCATGTTCTGGAACTCCAAAATGATATTTACTCCACAAAGTCTCATCAAAATCCAGAACTTCTTGATGTAAATCGCTTGGATCCACCATCGCATAACCGCTGATGCGAACCGCACTTTTCGATCTTGTTTGCAAATTCTTTAGCACGCTGCGCATCTCTGGAAAAACAAGAAACTCGGTGGTACCGAGTGTAATTTTCCAACCCGATAACTCTTCTTCAAACTCCATAACTTCACGATCACATTCTGCTGCGTCATATTTACTATTCCTACTACTGACAACTCTCCAGCTAGATGGGGCGAGTTTCCTTATGACCTCAACAGTCTCATCTGTGGAGGCATTATCAATTATTAAAGCGCGATCAAACATTTCCCGATGATGCTTAATCCAGGATGGCAGAAGATATGACTCATTGAATACATGAGATACCAAATTAATGTCCACAATTACCTACTTGTTTGCGATGACCACGTTTCATTTCTAGCATCTACCCTATATGCAGCCTGCGTCCTAGGTGTATTGTGTTCCTTAAGTTAATAAGATATTGACAAGGATCCCACAAATGAATAAGCGAGATGAAGACACCTTGTCCATAGTTGTCCTACTACACCGTGACGAAATGACATTACGAGAAATCGCGACACAATGTATTGCGCTTTCGGAAACTCTGCCCGAGATTAAAGAGATCCTGCTGATAAACAGTGCAAGCCCTGATCAATGTGGACAAATTAGTAAAGAAATTGAAGCCGAAAATCCAGGTCTTGTTAGAGCAATAGACACTCCAACTGCAGGCTACGGGCTAGCAGTACTTACAGGTATCCAAGCTTCAACATCGACATGGATCACCATCATTGATGGAGATCTTGAGTATCGGGTGAAAGATATTCCCCTTCTGTTCTCACGACGTGCTGCAGGAAATGTCATACTCTCTTTTCGATATGTAAAGCGATACTCCCAGACTCGGCGGTTTATCTCATCTATATACAACACCATAATTAAGTTCCGTTTTGGAATAGATTTTCGCGATGTCGGATCAGGCCTGAGAATTTATAACCGTGAATCACTGCTTCCATTTGAATTTAATAGCGCTTCGTCGTTTCTTACTGCTGAAATTCCAATCAAACTGATACTTAGTGGATGTCCACTTACCGAGGTTGGTATTAATTCCTACCCGAGCCCATATAGATCAACTGGGATAGTACGTCCGGCTCAAATTTTGCGAGTAGTCCGCGATATGAACAAATGTCACGACGACTTATTCCCACCACGCAGTGAGTTTAAAAAGAGCTCCTCGCGTCAATCCCAAATGGAATCAACTGCAAGACCAGGGGCACTTTCAAATGACTGACAACTCACACTCGAACAAGGATATTTATAATTTTCGTTTTCCCACCGAGACGGACAGGCTACGTCACATCCTTTGGGGTGTGCTTGTGAAGGGTTTTTTTCAGGATCTTATTCCGGTTTCAAGTGTGCTTGTTGATTTTGGTTGTGGTCGTGGTGAGTTTTTGGGACAAGTCATTGCAAAACAAAAGATAGGAATTGACAGAGAGAACTTATTACTGGATCGTTACGTGGATCAGATTGAATTTGTTGCCTCGCAGAACAATAGTTGGGATTTTCTGCAAGAAAACTCGGTAGACATAATTTTTGCAAGTAATGTCTTCGAGCATTTTGAGACAAAACGGGAACTGGACCAAGTACTTCTTGAAATAAGGCGTGTCCTCCGACAAAAAGGCCGCTTGATTGTCTTGACTCCAAATATTCGGCTAGAGCCCAGACGATACTGGGATTACTATGACCATCACATTGCACTGTCAGATAGATCAATCCAAGAAGCACTTGTTAAGGCGGGATTTAGCGTGGAGCAGACAATCAGTAGATTCCTCCCGTGGTCATCTGAATCCAGAGTCCCATTTGGCAGTGCATTGTTGTGGATCTACATTCGTATGCCAATCTTTTGGAAACTTCTAGGAAAACAATCACTCATCATCGGAGCTAAATGAATCCGCTCAGCAGTTCTCAACGCTGTGAAAATTTCAGACACTAATTACGGTGGTTGGGGTCGAACCCATCTTTCGCGCAGTCGTGCATTCAAGTTGCCGATGGATTCATTTTTGTCTCCATACGAATCAGGTCCAATTATTCCGCGCGGCAATGGCCTTTCTTATGGTGATGCAAGCACGTTAGAGAATGGGTCGGTTTTACTCAATTCAAATTTTCATGGATTATCCATTGATGGCGACATTCTTACTGTTGGAAGTGGAGAGACCATTTCCTCAACGACAAAATTTCTTAGGGAAAAACAATATGAGCTTCCAGTTGTCCCGGGAACTGGGAATGTAACTATCGGTGGAGCAATTTCAGCTGATATTCATGGTAAAAATCATCACAAAGTTGGTTCCTTTGGTAACCATGTTTTAGAGCTTGAGGTAGATATACCCAACCAAGGTCGGATTTGGATTAAGCGATCTGATCCAGGTTTAGCATTCGCATCGTTCATCGGCGGGATGGGCCTCACTGGGCTCATCTATAGAGCAAAATTAAAAGTAGTACCTGTGTTATCTGACTACGTACGCATAAACCGGCTATCTGGATCAGGTTTTACAAGTCTATTAGAAATACTTCGTGGGGAATCACTTAGTGATACCTACTCGATTGCGTGGATTGACCTAGCACGAATTTCTCTGACCAAGGATCCTCGTTGGATTTTGGATAGCGGCAACGACGAGTACGGTCGTTTTGATTCGACCCAAAAACCTAAACAACTTTCAATCAAATTACCACTCATTCCTGTCACATGGCCGAAGCCAATCATTCAATTGGCAAACAATTTTCTGTATAAAGCCAGTTCTAAATCGCCTTTGCATTCGGTTCGAAAAGCGTCCTATTTCCATCCGTTGGATCGAGTAGCAAATTGGAACCGAGCAATAGGACGGCGAGGATTTGTAGAGTACCAATTTGTCTTACCCTTCGAAAGTGCATTAGCTGCTCTAACCGAAATTTCAAAAGTGCTCGTGGAGGATCAACAATTCGCCGTTTTCGCTGGCATCAAATCTATGGGGTCAGCAAGTACCGGGTTGCTTTCATTCCCAATGGAGGGAATAACCTTGGCGATGGACATTCAAGTAAAGGGTCACCAACCGCACGTTGCCCTGGATTTGATTAACAAAGTTGTCCTCAATGCGGGTGGTCGCGTCTATCTTGCTAAAGACTCACGACTGAGTGCAGATGTTTTTAAATTGATGTATCCGAAGGCAAAGCTTTTTAGTGAACTTCGTTTTGCGTCGGGCTGCACAGGGAAGATCGCGAGTGACATGTCACTTAGACTGGAAATTGAATGAGTCGAATTTTGATAGTTGGTGGTGGGTCCGAAATTGCGACTGCAATTGCTAAATCGCTTTATGAATCCAACAAAGGCTCAGAGATCCTGCTTATCGGGCGCAGTGGCGCATCAATGGACCACGCATTTGCTTTCAATACCGAAATCTTCGGCGAATACAAATGTAGAACTATAGAGTGCGATTTTTCCGATCCACATTCAACTGCCACTACTGTTCGTAATGCCGTAATCGACTTTCAGCCAACTATTTCAGTATTGGCTGCCGGAATCAACATAATTGAGCCAAAATCACTAGACACTATTCAGATGGGTCTGGTCAACTTTATATCTATGTGTGCAGCTGGTGAGGAAATACTGGATCACTACAAAAACGCGGACAAATCGAGCCTTATCGTCCTCTCATCAATAGCGTCTTTCAGGCCTCGACCAACCAATTACAATTACGGTTCAACTAAAGCAGGACTTGATTTTTGGGCTAAAGGTGCAATGACCACAATTCAAAAGTCGACGGAAATAATTTTAATTCGTCTAGGGAAAGTAAGTACCACGTCATCGCTAGGCCACCCATGGGCGCCATTCACTCAAACCCCAGCTTCAGTAGGACTTCGGATTGCCGAATTGGTGGGACGAGGTACTTGCACTATTTGGATACCTAGAATTCTCGGCTTGGTTGCCTTTGTATTGTGGCTACTTCCAAAAAACATTTGGATCAAGTTATCCATACGTCAATCAAAAGGTAAGAACTAAATAGTTCAGCATTAGAAGACTCTATATTTTCGGATTGCTAATTGTTTGGACGGTTTGGCAGCACGAAAACATCCCCAATATTCATTTCTTCATCGTAAACCACATACAGGGTGTCTGACTCGGCAAGATCATATTGGAATTCATTCGTATTCATAAACGAAATATTGGATTCCAAAATGGGAAAATTAGTAGATATAAATTTTCCTAAAGACCCACCATCAACGAACTTGTAATCCATCGAATCATCGATCAGTATTTTGAGTTTTTCTTGATTGCATCTTGCTACTTCAAGTTTTATTCGTTCAAATGATCTCACAAAGTTTTCTGACTGCAGCAAAACTGAACCATATTCTCTATGTGAGCTTTGGAGCCCGGGAAAGAAAAACAGGAGACAAGCCAACAGCGTAAACATTGCAATCAGCCGACCCGGAACCGCATACCGTTTAGCAAATAACAAACATTCTTTTATTACCGCACCCAACGCGAGGCAATAAAAAACTTGGCTCACCAACATATAGAAAGCACTTCCATATACGGTTCTCGCCGAAATCAAAATTCCACCAAGTACCATCAAAATGCACCAAAACCCGAATCGGCAATGAGGTGACTTTAGAGCTGATCTCCAGGTCAAGAAACCAATTACTGATACGAATACAATCTTCGAAGACATGGTTGGGTGTGTCGATCCATGCAGATACCCAATAAATTGGGAAATATTTCTTTTTAGATCGCCGCCCGATGTGTGCTCCCGGTAAAAGCTGTCGGCTTGAACTGCTCGATACCATATGAAGTTGTTGAGTAGTCCGTAGATAGTGGGGACGATCAAATACTTGTACCAGTTTTTCACTCGCAGTCCATTACCAATAATCGGTAATATCCAAAGTCCAGGTATGAGCACCCAACCCGATGGTTTCGCATTGTAACCAATTACAACCAATAGCAATAGCACAGTGTTCGATAGAACAACGTTGCGCACGCTGTAATGTTCGCGAAAGAAATAGATCCCCACCAACGCTCCAAGCGTTGTCGTAAGTGCAGCAATTTTGTCCAAATTTAATGCTTGCCAACTAAGCGTCTCCAAATACGGCACCGAAATTAACCACATCGCTAGAACGATTGAAGCAATTATTCTGGACCGAAAATATTTCATTGCCAGTACAAACAGTGCTGTTGCCGTTATTAAGTGAATTATTTGTGGAGCAACATTTAGACATTGAATGTTTGTATTGCAGGTTCTACCTATCCAGGTATCAAAATAGAAAGCTGTTGAGTACATATTTTGTCCTGTAAGTGTCCAGCCTTTAAGTAGCCATGAAAACGAGAGATCAAAAAAAACTTTAGATCTATATTCCACTAGCGGGAATAGCCTCATCCATTTCAAAGATGGTAAAAACCCAAACAAAAAAAATATTGCAATAAAGGTTGAGTAGTCCCCCCACAGTTTTCTCTTCGATGTGAGGCACGAATCTCTTTCGAGAACTGTTTTGGTTTGCATTTCTAACCTTCCTTTAAATCCAAGGAATTTCGCACTAGATTCCGGAGTAATAAATATCGCAATGCCTTGACAGTGTCATGGGTGTGGTGCAAACCACGAGAGAATCGTCAATTCCTTGGAACGAATCAACAAGTGATTTTTGATTCGTGATCAGAAGAAATCTATCAAAAAGAATTTTAGTGGCTTCCGTAAATTCGCCCGTCCTAATGAAGTTATTGGCGCTCATCCAGGGCCCCCAATTCTCGTCTGTCCATCGAAACGTGAGCGAATTAACCCAGCGAGTTCGTAGCTCAGAATCATTTGCATCCATCATTACCAATACAGGTCGATCCACTTGATTGGACGCGTCCACCCAATCCAAAACCGAATTTCCCTGTATGTCATCATTGCTAAGTCCATCACTAAATGTGCTGACCACGCCAAGAGTGGTCCCCATAAAACCCCCTGAAAATGGCCAATCATTATGACCAGCTACAACTAGGGCAATCACTGAAGCAAATACAAAGAATGCACCCTGTAAAGTTTGAAAAAAATTCTCTGTTTTCGTATTTTTCAAAGGAAATACTTGGTCAATTAACAAAACCATAACTATCAAAACAACCATTATCGTCAATTTAGTGGGATAATAGGGCACGTACCATGGTTGTCCTGGTTGTGAAGTTTTGTAGTGGGCGTAAACCATGCACGCGGTGGCAGTTATTACTAATCCCTGCGCCACGAGTGCTGCCTCTCCTTTTCCATTTTTGGGTAGATGGGTTCGGCTCAGGAGTGATCCTGCTAGTCCGAATATAAACATCGTTGTACCAATTGGTAATGGCGCGATCCCACCATCTACCAAAAAATGGCCAGTACCTACAGATGAGCGCAACCCTACAAGTGACACCGATACCAACAGTCCATATAAACTAAGAGACAATAAAAAGTAAATCCACCGTCTTCGACTAACTTGCTTCAGTTCGGGGATAATCTGCTGTTTGTTGCCAAGTAGCAGAGCGATAACCCCAACTGTGGCAAAGATGGAGTACAGCGAATACGCGGTGAAGGTGACAGCGACCAAAGATATCGTCAGCCATAGCTTTGCTTTAACGGATGCTGACGATAAGCAACTACCGACCGTGATTAAAACCAATAGAGTCGCAAAGTTTGATGCGAAATAGCCACTAAACCAAATATGGCTCGGATATCCCAAAATCACAACCCCAATTACAAGCACCGAGCTACCAATAACGCGAAAAAATGAATTCTCAGTTCTCAATACTATTTTCAAGGAGACGAACACGAATGAAATAGGAAGCAAGATCGTTGCAGCCGCAAAAATCCGGATGGAATCGCCTATTTGGAGACCCGAAATACCAGTAACTGCTGCAAGCATCGCTAAAGCGCCAAGAGCCCCCGACGGTGCCATAGCAAATAAATTTGAAGGAGTTGTTGAATCGGTTACTCCAAACCAAAAATGACCACTGCTAAGAATACTTCTGAAAAACACCAGGTGACCATAGTTGTCATATCCAAAACCCAAAAACGACACAATAGAGCTGAGGCGTTGAAAAAAGATAAGTGAAACGGTCGTAGTAATGAATATTGGGAACCGTGCGATTCGGATGAAATTTGTTGTAAAAAACCCTGAGCAAGAATAAGACAGTGCAATAAAGATCGACGTGTACATCACTAATATGATTACGCTCGGATGTATCGGCGAAACAAATTGACCGAATGTGTAAACAGTTTGAGAAATCGTAATCCATCCACATACTAAAAGACCAATAACAAATAACGAATCGAATTTCTCTCGCAATAGGTGATGGATCGCTGATACCAATATTGCCAGACAAAGTAAACTTGGAAGAAAGATTCCGCGGAGAGCGCTTATCGCCCCAATCACACAAATGACGAATGTTGGGATTATCTGATAAGAAAAACTTCGACCAAAAATCGGCATGTAATTAAAGTTACCACTGCTTAGGTTTAGAAATTGTTTGTACAGACCTGTAAACCAGTAATGCCACGGCCTCTAAAGGCGCAATGAATTTTAGGTCTACTGCGAAAACATTAAGTGGTTAAAACTTACTCTTTGTGCTGTGGCTTATTGTGCGTACGAGACAAGACTCTCTGCTTCTTTTTACCAAAACATCTAAGGGAAACGTTGCCGAACAAAACTTAAAGTTTCTTTCATACGAAGAAGTACGGAATTGAGAATTGAAACAATAAACCACAGTGACTCAGCTTCCTATTCTTAATTTACTTTTTGAAACCAGTTATAATGAGGTCAAATTAGAAAAAGACTCAGAATATATCCGTTGTGGTCTCTTCTAAATTTGCAACTATTGGTGTTTGATTGCAATAAACTGTTCTGTATGACGATCCAAGTTGCGGCTCAATTGATCTCAAAGGCTCTTACAGACGTCAATGACCAAAAGGACGATGGAACGCGAATAATTGATGATCCATCTACAAGGCTTCTTGGTGACGATGGCGTGATCGATTCGTTGGCATTTGCATTTCTTATAGTGACTATCGAACAATATGCTCTTGACGATTTAGACAAAGAAATTATTATATTTGATGACGAAGTGATGGAAATGGATTTTGATGCAACCAATAACCCATTTTCGACAATTGGTTCACTCATTCTATTTGTTTCGAGTAAATTGTCATGAATGAAAAAATTGCTCTTGTTTCAGGGGCAAGTCGGAGCCTCGGGGCCGAGTTGGTCGAGCTATTAATTAACGATGGTTATTTTGTCATTGGAATTGCTCGGTCACCGATAGAAACATGGGAAATTCAGCCGGCCGAAAACTTTTACGCCCATCAATGCGATGTAACAGACGAATCCCAAGTAAAGCGACTTTTTTCATTAATTCGCAAGGAATACCAATTTATTGATGTTCTTATAAACAATGCAGCCGTGTTTAGTGCCGAATTAATCCAAGGAACTACCTCACGCCGATTTTTGAATGTCTTGGATACAAATCTTGTTGGCACAATGTTGGTTACTCGCGAAGCAGCAAAACTGATGCGAAGCAGAAATTATGGACGTGTTGTTACAATTAGTTCCATTGCGAGCACAACTCGGATACCAGGAAATGCAATTTATGGAATATCTAAGCGTGCGGTAGAAGGATTGATGTCCGATTTTGCAACGGAATTTCGGGAGATGGGAATTACTTTCAATAGCGTAGCGATTTCTTTTATTGAGGGAACAAGCATGGTTGGCGCTTTGGGGTCTGATGCCCGAATCAAGTACGAGTCACGACTACTTGTGCAGCGTCCACTAACTTCCATTGAGATTTTTCATGCTGTGCAATTCTTTGCTTCGAGTTTGTCCGGATCTCTAACGGGACAGGTTCTGGCCTTAGGTAGCCCCGAGTAACTGTAAATTTAATGGAAGTTATTCGTGTAGGCGGTGGGCCTTGGAAGCAAAATTGCTTCCTAGTTATATGTGGCAATACGGCGATTCTGGTGGACCCGGGTGGTCAATCCAATGAGATACTAGAAACCTTGCAAAATCGACAAATTGAGTTAACTGCGGTTCTGAATACGCATGGACATTTTGACCACATCGGAGCAGTTCAAGATATTCTCGACCAAACAGACGGAAAATTCTATATAAGCGCTCAAGAAGTCCCCATAATGAACTCTTCAAACCTACTGAGATTCATATTCAAATCTAAGGAAAAATTTAGAATTCCAAAGGAATTTATCAACTTAGATGAGTTGCCACGAATGACTAAAATTGGGGGCATCAGTATTGAGTTTCTGCCGACACCAGGACACACTCCGGGTGGATATTGTTTTGTTCTCGCAAATCATATTTTTTCAGGAGACACAGTGCTGAGTAGCATGCCAGGATCCGCAGAACTTCCAGGGGGCAATTTGGAAGATTTACGAAATTCACTTGCTCTACTCCAAACCCTACCTAGAGATTTAACCATACATCCAGGTCATGGGAGAGATGGGAAGCTTGGCGATGCATTGGATGCATCCATAGCATGGTTGAATGCACAAGATGCAAACCATGTTTAGACAACTCTGCTACCAGTTGCTTTATTCGGAGTTAACTCCCCACGCATATTTCACAACAAATTCAAATTTTGAAGTGACATGATAGAGCCTGACAAAATCAACCCAGAATCACACTTTTCTTTGAATGCGAACTGGGATACCTACTCTGAATCTTTAAAAAAACTTAAGATGCTTGACGGGCGTGACTTAAAAAACTCCACCCCACTAAAAATAGTTCTCGGAGGCAACGCCAACGTAGATTTTTTGGTACCTGGGTTAACTACCCAGTTGCTAAACGAGGGATTCAACCCGTCCGTTTCAAAAATTGTAATGAACAGTTGGATACAGGAAACCTTCAATGAGGATCAAGACGCTGATGCCTGGGTCATCTGGTTTTCTGGAATGGGAGCAACCCAAGGCGGTATCGGTCGATTTGATATAGATGTCGAGGAATTGGCAGCAGCAACAAACCGGCTACTCAAAAATGGTTGTTCGGTCCTAATCATTCTTCCCGAACCGATTGCAATGGAAGATGACCCATTCTCAATGTTTACAAAATGGAGAAGGGGTCTTGTTTCGGATCTAGAAAATCGACTTTCCAAGGATGTGATTTTGATTTCTATCGAGCATCTTGTGGTGAGAATTGGGATGGAAAGATGGTACGCACCACGATATTGGGAACAGGCGAAGCTACCGTGCCACCCAGACGCTGCAACTTTAGTTGGTGTGGAAATTGGCGCTACCTTGACGCGACTAATTCGTCCAATTGTTAAGGCTGTAGTTGTGGATTTAGATGACACACTATGGGGAGGACTAGTCGGCGAGGTCGGACCAGAGGGTCTTAATATTGATGCGTCGGGAACAGGTCGATCTTTTCTTGCTATGCAAAGATTCTTGCTAGATCTCACACGATGTGGGATTGCTTTGGCTGTGGTAAGCAAAAACGATATAGAGCAAGCGAAAAGACCTTTTAACGAACTAAGTGAAATGATACTTCGATTAAATGACTTTGTCATGTTCGATGCCACTTGGGAGCCTAAGTTCAACGCAATTGAGCGATTAGCAAAACAACTAAACATAGGTGTTGACTCAATTTGCTTTTTGGATGATTCCGAACAAGAGAGAAGTGAGGCAAAAGCAATGATTCCATCGCTTATTGTTCCGTCTTTGCCGGTAAATCCAAGTGCAAGAGTTGAGTATCTAACTAAGTCTCGATTGTTTATGACACCCAAGTATTCAGAAGAGGACAGGCTTCGAATTCAGTTTTTCCAGCGTGATGAGATCCCAGTTGGAACCAACTTAGAAAGTTATCTCAGCAACTTAAACATGGAAATAGATGCGCTACCAGTTATTGGTAACAGCTTTGATCGATCATTATCGCTATTGCATAAAACAAACCAATTCAACCTGTCACTGTGGCGGCCTTCACGCATTGAACTGCATAATTTTGCATCCCATGAGAACAACTATGCATTTGCCTTCCAGCTGAAAGATCGCTTGGGGGATGTCGGAATCACCTCAGTCCTTCTTGCAGACAGCCACCTCGACCATCTCACCGTACGTGCCTGGGTCGTGTCATGTCGGGTTTTCAGTCGTGGATTCGAATGGGCCACTATTGCTCATCTATCCAAATGGTTAGAGACAAGATCTATTCGGACTATTTCATTTGACTATGTAGAGGGACCTCGAAATAAAATGGTGACTGACGTTCTTACAAAAATGGGCCTCAATCCAAATAAATTGGGGAATTTGGTAGAACAACTTAAAGTCGAGAACTTAATAATTCCTAATCATCAGATTAGAGTTAAATCGTGAAACAGAATGACGTCATCACAAGCAACATCACGGTTGTATTTAGATTAATTCTTGACAATCCCGAACTCGAGCTAGTGCCGTCAATGAAGATGGGTGACTCAGCCGAGTGGGACTCATTTGTTCATATAAACCTCATTATCGCGCTCGAATCCGAGTTTGACATTGAGTTTGATTCCGAAGAGATTGGTTCACTTCTGTCAGTTGATCAAATAGTAAATGCGGTAACTGAAAAGGTATTTGAGAAGAGCAGGTTTTGACTTCTTCCAAATTTCACAATTTAGTTTATGAAATTACCCCTGAAGCGATCATACGATTCGTCGAATTCTCACAAATAGAGTATCAATCTGGAGGCCCAACCAGTATTTCCGTTGTTGCTTGGCGGCATCTGACAAATCCTTCTGGTAGATCAGTTGCTGTGGAAATCGAGAATGATCTGAGTTTAATTGGCAGGATTTGGGTTCAATTTAATCATTGGATTGTGAATGGAAAGGAAATCAAAGTAGCAAGCCCGATCGATTTTTTGATCCATCCCGAGTTTCGAAGGCTCCAAGTATTTTTAAGTCTTTTTAGAAATGGAATTCAAGTTTCAAATAAAAACGCTGATCTAACGTTACATACCTCCAACCCACTAACTGACGGACTGTACCGTGACTTGATGAGACAAGTACCAGTCACTGAATTAGATGGTGCACTTTTCCCACTCCGGCCTTTTGCTCTAATTATCAAAAAGCGCAGCTGCGGACTTTCCCAATTCATTACGTTTGGAGATTTCTCTTTCTCTAAGCTCGTACGCATAGCTTGCAAAGTATTTGCTCCACTCGGTGTTACCTTTGCGAGCGAGCCAACAGTAGACGAACAGAAGGTGCTTATACAGAAATTTCAAAAAGATGAATGTATTTCGCGCAGGCGTTCACCAAACGACCGAGCATGGCGGTTTGAGGGTGCTGGAGATTTTAATTATCGAGTTCAATGGATCAAGAAAGGCAAATCATTTATCGGATATGTTGCTTGGACAGATAGATTAATTGACCGCGTTCATGGTCGATTCATTGTGGATATTGTTCTTATAGATAGTCCGAGTTGGCTTACAACTACTTCCATCTGGTTGAAGCTTGCAGTTCTTACACTCCAAGACGAGATTCATGCTCTATTTTTCTTTTACAACAAAAGAAATGCCAAACTAAGGCAAATTGCATCACTTCCTATGTTGACAGTAAGTAGATCTCGTCTCCCCCAGCAAGTACCAATTTTTTTAAGGTTCCCGGAAACGGATCAGCATGATCTTAAGAACTTAGACTGGTCTACTGGTTATTTTGTATTGTCCGATTTGGATTTATTTTAGGAGCGAAATGTCTCTAACTTCTGTTTCCGGGGTTGCAATTCGCGGGGTTTCGGCTGTTGTCCCCAAAAGTGTGCTTGCAAACGACCAAATTGGGGAACTAGCAAACCAAAGCTATGTTCGCAACCTTAGCGATATGGTCGGAGTTGTAGAAAGACGCATTGTTCAGGAGGATGAATTTAGCTCAGACTTGGGTGCAGAGGCTGTGAGATTGTTACTCACACGACTTCAGTGGGATCCATCCTCTATTGACTTGCTTGTGGTTGCAACTCAAACCCCCGACAGATTGTTTCCTGGTGTTTCATTCGAAATCCACCGAGACTTAAAACTTCCCTCTACTTGTACTGTTTTTGATATTAATCTCGGCTGTTCAGCATTCACCCATGGCATTTGGATCATTTCCACACTTTTACGTGGTTTGGGTAAAAGGGCTATTTTGGTGAACGTCGACACTATGAGTAGGACAATCGCACCGTCAGATTTAGGAAACCAAGTTTTGTTTGGTGACGCGGGGACAGCGACAGCGTTCGAAATTGACGATGCAGCCTCACCGATTTATGCGATAACTATGAGCGATGGAAAGGGCACGGAATCGGTGTGCCTACCGAACTCGGGTATGAGCGTGAATTTAAAAACTCCAAGTCACTTCGTGATAAACGGTCCCGCAGTACTCGGACTCGCACTGCGAACAGTACCGAAACTGATTGAGGCACTACTCATTCATGCAAAGATCGAGAAGCAATCTATTGGAATGGTTGTACCACATCAAGCCAATTTATTTATTCTTGATAAACTCATAGATCGATTATCTTTGCAACCCCACAAGGTTGTCATAGGTATGAAAAACTTTGGCAACACAAGTTCAGCATCAATACCGCTTGCAATGTGCGGGTCAGAGAACCAAGTAAATTCACTCGAGCGAGAATTGAGTTTGCTAATTGGATTCGGAACCGGTTTCTCCCTGAGCGCTGTAATTGCTGACCTTAGATCAACAATTTTCTGTGGAGTAGTTAACCTAAGTGAAAGATGATCTAGTTATTGATGACTCTCGGCAACAGTCTTTTGCGGCATTGTCGGGGGATTTCAATCCATTACATGTCGATTCAGTTGCGGCACGGCGAAGTCAATTCGGTGGTTCCGTAGTACACGGTATCCATATCATTCTGCTCGTACTTGAAAACATTGAGGTCACTCACAATCACTGCATTCAAGAAATGGAAGTCAGTTTTCGATCGGCTATTAGAGTCGGCGAATCGTTTCACATTACGCGACACATTTTGGGTAATTCAATTTCCTTTCAAGTGATTGCAGGCAATCGCCTATGTGTTGTTGGGAAAGTTCGAATGGAGAAGGCCATGAATAGAGGTTCTGCCGGAGAGAACAGCTATTTGGCTGGTGTTGCAACCGAGACTACAAAGTTGGAAGATTTAGGCAAAGGAGAAGCCACTGAAAATGGAGGATTTAACCATGATGAACTACGGCGGTTATTTCCCACTCTTTCATTAACGCTCGACGATTTTGATATTGACTTCCTACTCACAGTTACTCGAATAATTGGAATGAGATGCCCGGGTACCTTCGCATTGTTTCGTGGATTTTCATGGAATCGTATTCACATTTCAAAAAATTACCCGACGACATATTTAGTTCATGGTATAGATTCCCGATTTAGCATGCTCAAACTTCTAATTAGAGGTGGCCCAATTGAGGTTCGAGCTGATGTCATACTTCGCAAACCACCAGTAAAGCAGATTTCATCTTCTTCCATGCGAGAAGTCATACGGGTTGATGAGTTTGCGGATATAAGAGCAATCGTTATTGGTGGTTCTCGGGGATTAGGGGAATTGACAGTTAATGCGTTAGCCGCAGGCTCAGCGAAAATACTTTTTACTTACTTCAAAGGTGAAAATGATGCCAAGATACTTCTAGATTCAACCAGCCCTCACACAGTTAATATGCAATTTGATGTGAACATTCAGGACCCATCTGCCATTAATAGAATGATCGAATTTGGTCCCACCCATCTTTTTTATTTTGCGACACCACACATTGCCAAGCAGACCGATCACGCATGGAATCAGAGTTTGTATAACGATTTCATTACAACTTATGTAGACCAATTTAATTCGCTAATTAATTCACTTGATCTCTCCGCTATCTTCGTGCCATCAAGTACCTTTATAACGTCAAATGAAACTGGATTTGCTGAATATATAAAAGCAAAGACTGCTACTGAAGATTTTTGTGATAGCTGGCGTTCTCAACATCCAAACGTAAATTTGGTTGTCGAGAGACTTCCACCACTTGTAACCGATCAAACATCGGGAAAAATGGGAAATAACTCTGAAAAGAACTTGGACGTATTGATTCCGATTATTAAAAAAATACTTCTGGCATCTATCTAGATGTTGACTAGGGTATGAAAATTTTGAGTTGACTATTAAATTCGTTGTCGTTTACAAGTTCATCAAACGCAATACCACCACCGCCTAATGACAAAACTCTCTCTAGCATGAGATGTCGTCTTAAGAATATGAGTTTTGAAAATATCCATGAACTCTCTCTGATCTTTTCAAATTTGGCTTCAATATCAAAGTCGTACGGATGACAATAGGCCCACTCCCCTTCACGATGTTTCCCAATAAATCGAGCCAGACGTAGTACTGGGTCTGGGATTAGACGGAGGTAAGCACCTCCTAATAACGGAAGTCGAATGGGTCCTATTCCAAAAGTGGGAACCGGAAACTCGATAAGCCCGCACTTCCATAGAAAAGGCTCTCTCGGTGCTCCAGGGAACCCAGCTTGAGGATTCCATGCAGGCAACACACTGGATGAATAACTAAATCCATTTTCTAAGATAATCTCCGGGGCCCACAAAGTTTGTCGTGTTAGTGAAAAATAAGGTGCGCGAAAGCCCTTGACTTCCTTACCAAGAACGTCCTCAAGTGTATTTTTTCCATCAACTAATTCCTTATGAAATTTGTGAGACCCTATTTCCGATAAGAGTTCATGCGTGTACCCATGTAAACCTATTTCGTGGCCAGCGTAAGACAGCATTCGTATCTCGTTTTGCCATACAGGTGCCAGGGATCCAACTATAAAAAAAGTTGCCTTTGTATTTGTTTCACTGAGTGCGTTAAGCAACGGCTCCAAAGACCGGGCAAAATCAGGATCCGTTACCGAGCCTGTAATATTTTCTACATCAATAGTTATACGAATTGGCAATTAGTGACCTTCAACTCTGTCCCAAATTCTACAGTTTTGATCAGCGTTCATTTCCCGTCCCACTATCACCCTTAACTCTCTTCCCTCTGCTCGAGATCTCGATCTTCGGCACAAGTAATATCTTCTGCGGTACTTTGTATTTTGCTAGATGCTCTTGGCAGTGTTTTCTTATTTTCAATTTTATACCATCGTGTTCGACACCTTCAGCTAGAACCACGCTAGCAACAACTATCTGACCTAAAAGTGGATGTTTTTCTCCAAATACCTGAACCTCGAAAATTTCTGGAAGTCGTAAGATTTCCTCTTCAACTTCGATCGGCAAAACCTTCTGTCCGCCAACATTTATCTGATCCGAGTCTCTACCTATAAATTTGAAGAACTTTCCATCTTGAATCACTTGATCTTTGGTATTGAACCATCCATCAACAAAATCATTGGTTCCTTCGGTACCTAAATATCCAAGCATCGCAAATTCAGATTTAATCCAAAGAATGCCATCAACAACTTTCGTCTCAAATCCATTTCCCCCTATCTCCAGCCTGGTTGACTCATTGGATTCAGAACGACTCGCCAATACACCTACTTCGGTAAGACCATAAGTTTGATGCAAGAGTACATTAGGAAATGCTCGGTTTATTCTTTCAAGTAAATGCTTGTTAATTGGCTCAGTGCCGTACGTAATTTTCGTTAAACTAGTCAAATCATATCGCTTGTGGAAATTTGACATAATGATAAGCGAGAGAAAAGAAGGAGTTGTGGGGAGAAGTGTGACTTGAAAGTTTTGGATAGTTAAACAAATCTTTTCTGCAGTGCGCGATTCAACTTCAATAACCGTGCTTTCCGATGCGAGCATTCCGAAAATTGTGTTGAATCCTCCAAAATGATCAAACATCAACATCGGAATCGATCTGAAATGCTTTTGGGATGGTTTAAATCTCTGCACAACCCTATTTAGATCATGCAATATTGCCTTAGGTTTCCCCGAAGTACCTGAGGAAAAAAGCACCAGTCCAGCATGATGAGATTCCATCAGTTTATGGAATAGCGGGTTGTCTCGCTTAATGGATCTCATCTCAATCAACTGATCGCTCGGATCTAGTGAATTGTCTAACTTGATGAGCCAGTCACACCCAGATATCTCTAGTGCTGAGTCAATTTCAACTATTGATTCATGGCTAAACGGGATAATAATGTTCCGATTTGAAAGAAGTGCTAATACTAATGACGTACCAATGGCCGAAAAGTCTCCAATAACTGCGACTTTGGCTTCTGGTGAAATACCGGAATTTGAAAGACACCTTTCCCACTCATTAACCAACTCGAAAAATTGTCGATAGGTGATCTTGCCCCGTTGACCAACAAAGATTTCTCTTGACGAGTGGGTTAGTTCTTTCCATGGCAATTCTCCAATGGATTCCACCTCTACCACAGAACTTCAGCTTTCGGGTTTAGTGTTTGTGAAACGAAATCATAAGGAACCAATAACATTATCCCCCACGAAAAACTCAACCAGATTAGCCTGGCTGTCGATCTCTCACTCATTGGAAATCCTATCTCGAAATCATGTTCTATTTCAACAGCAGTCAGACCAGCAGCACTCACGTTAATAGTTTTCACGATTCCAACTATTTATGGGTTAATTTAATCACCTCAACTTTATTTGAACACGATTCACGAGGTCGGTAACAGCCTAGTGGGGTTACTTCATATTTGGGCTTGCACCATATGTTTGTATTGGACAATGCAAATTCGGAGGCTTTAACACGTCAACGGAGTAGTGCCGTGTTATTTAGGATAAGTAGTGTTGTCTTGTGGCGGCAACTACCCTTCAAGTTCTTTTTTGTACCCTCATTGGTCTGTGCTCCACGATTTTGATCTATCGGGTGGCACGACGCGGACTACTCAACTTTAGGTACACAGTTGGTTGGCTCTTGTTGAGCACCTTTGGAATTATGGCAGGGATAATCATTCCGCTTATTACTCCAATCGCCAATTTCTTGGCGATAACGCCAGCAGCCTTGCTTGCAATCGGTGGCATCATCCTTCTCGTAATCATCTGTGTTCAGTTGTCGATCAGTATCTCGGGGCTTCACGAGCGCCAGCGCAGATTGACTGAGGAGCTGGCACACTTGCGACAAACCGTTGACACAATTGAACGTGGTGAAACAAGATGAGTCGACAGTTGCTGACTCGGCAAAATGTGATCATTGTGGTTCCGGCATTGAATGAAGCAGCATCAATTGGTGAAGTTTTGAGATCCCTGAAAGAACATAACTATCGAACAGTCGTAGTCAGTGATGGGTCTGTAGACGCCACTGCTTCAATCGCCCGTGCGAGTGGTGTGGATGTTCTTGATCTTGCAATCAACTTGGGTGTGGGTGGTGCATTACGCGCAGGATTTCAATATGCGTGCAGACATGGCTATGAAGCCGTGATCCAAGTTGACGCTGACGGACAACACCCCGTAAGTCATATTGACAAACTAATTGCAGCTGCCAATGAGCTGAATGCCGACATGGTGGTCGGAAGCAGATTTGCTGATGGAGATCCAACGATGTCGATAAACGGCATTCGTCGGATAACTATGAGGGTCTTGGCGAGGTCGGCTTCACGCGCAACACGATCGACAATCACTGATTCAACTTCTGGATTTCGATTGATTCGACAGCCTCTGCTTGGTCGATTTTCTCATGTATTTGCTTCGAATTATTTGGGTGATACGTACGAAGCACTCATTGCAGCTGGCCGCGCAGGGTTTGTGGTCAGAGAGATTTCGGCTCCAATTCGGGAACGTTCAATTGGCGAATCGAGCTCGTCAACGATGCAGTCTTTCTTGCAAACAATAAAAGTATTTACAGTTGCACTCTTGCAACTACACACTCGAATCTGATCAAACTTCTAGACGTTTGTCAGTCCCGTTTTGTTGCAAAGAACTTACTTAGCAACTCTTTTGATTCTGACTCACAAACCCCGTGCACAACAGCAGGGTTGTGATTGAGGCGAGGATCACTACATACGTTGTACAGGCTTCCGGTCGCACCACCCTTGAAGTCTGCTGTTGCATAGACAACAGTTTCTACTCGCGAATTGATCAAGGCTCCAGCACACATAACGCATGGCTCAAGTGTGACAACAAGCGTGCAATCATTTAACCGCCAGCGACCAAGTGCGATTGATGCATCTCTTAACGCAAGGATTTCGGCATGCGCTGTTGGATCACCTGTTGCTTCGCGCTCATTGTGTCGAGCTGCAATGATTTGACCGTTCTGCACAACGACTGCACCAACTGGCACATCACCAGAATCATTGGCAAGTTGAGCCTGCTGCAGAGCAACCTGCATGGCTTGTTCGTAATTGATACCCATGGCGGAGGAGGTGGGATTCGAACCCACGGAGACTTGCGCCTCACACGCTTTCCAAGCGTGCCGATTCGGCCGCTCTCGCACCCCCCCTCGTATTACAA
>Ga0214919_10004045_pt1 | contig 21611 bp, 20 predicted proteins | sample LL1503_MetaG_FD_177994 | JGI IMG/M metagenome (GOLD analysis project Ga0214919, IMG submission 177994) | Freshwater microbial communities from Lake Lanier, Atlanta, Georgia, United States - LL-1503 | ecosystem: Environmental > Aquatic > Freshwater > Lake | place: USA: Georgia | collected... | reverse complement strand
ATTGCAGCGCAAGGTGGATCCTTGGCCCTCAATCAGTGACACCAACCCCTGTACAACCTTGCCGGTGCCGCCCATCGCAAAGTGCACGCCCCACTGCCGTTCAAGATGATTGATGAGCGTGAGGATAGAGGTGGTAGTAAACGGGTTGCCGCCGATCAACAACGGGTGAAAGCTGAACACTGTGCGCAGGCGTTCATCGCGCAGAAAGCTGGCCACCAGTCCATAGACCGAGCGATGGCTGCGCAGCCGTACCAGATCCGGCGCGATGCGCAGCATGGTGGCGATGGAGTGAAAAGGGATATCCACCAGCTGCGTGAAACCCACATCAAACACCGCTTTGGAATGCGCCATAAAGCGCTCGTAGCCGGGTAGATCGTCGGGACAGAACCGCGCCACTTCTTCGCGCATGCGCTGCGGATCACCCCAGTAGTCAAACGCCTCGCCGTCGTCGAAGCGAATGCGATAGAACGGCGCCATGGGTCGCAGATCGATGTCGTCGGCCATGCGTTTGCCGCACAGTGCCCACAGCTCTTCCAGCAAGAAGGGCGCAGTGATGATGGTGGGGCCACCGTCGAAGGTATAGCCGTCCTGTTTGTACACATAGGCGCGACCGCCCGGTGCATCGAGCTTTTCTAGGACCGTGACGCGATAGCCGCGGGCGCCCAGACGTATGGCCGCGGCCAGTCCGCCAAAGCCGGATCCGATCACGACGGCATGGGGTGTTTGATCTGCTGCGCTCATGCGCTGTTCCTTGTAGAGGTTAGATGCAGGTCGCTTGCAACGCTGTGTGCTGCCAGTCGACCCGACAGTGTTGCCATGGGCAGGCCCGCACCCGGATGTGCGGAGCCGCCTGCCAGATATAGCCCTGCGATGCGACTGCGGGAACCGGGGCGGGCAAAGCTGGCCATCGGACCATGATTGGCCCGGCCATAGAGCGCACCACCGGTGCCCGGGAACAACTGGTTGAACTGTTGCGGTGAAGTGGGGGTGCAGTGGTCTATGGATAAGTGCAGACCACAGTCGGCCATCAGCGCCAAGCTACGTGCGGCGATGTCATCGACCTGTGTAGGGGACCAGTCTTGGCTGTCGCCGTTGGCTGGAGCATTGACCAGCAACAGCATGCGCTCGGCTGTGTCGTTGGGCGGTGGCGCTGCGCCGCGATCCTGAGCACACAGATACACCGTCGGTTGGTCGCAGATACGCTGTGCACCAAAGATTGACTTGAACTCTGCAGCGTAGTCGGCGGCGAAGAACACGTTGTGATGATCCAGAGCAAAGCCGCGGGCGCGCGCCTGCACACACCAGGTTAATGCAGAGAGCGAGCGTTGCGCTGCAGTGGTGGGTGCAGTGGCGCCGGCCACATCGGGTCCCAATAAACCACTGGCCAGTGCGGCGCTGTCACCGTTGAACACCACTGCATCGCAGGGCAGGTGTTCGCCGTCGGCCAGTTGTATGCCGCATACGCGCTGACCTTGCAACACGATGCGTGCAACATCGCTGTTGCAGCGATAGTGCGCACCGTGTTTTTCGCCCAGTGCTTGCAGGGTGGTGGCGATGCGTTTCATGCCGCCTTGCACCGTCCACACACCTTCCTGCTCTACATGGGCGATGAGCATCAGCGTGGCCGGTGCCAGCAGCGGCGAAGATCCGACATAGGTGGCATAGCGACCAAACAGTTGTCGCAAGCGCGGATCTGCAAAGTACTCATGCAGTGAGGCCGACAGGGTTTGCAGTGGCGTGGTACGCCACATCGCTGCCAGGTTGCTCAGGCCCGCGCGCCATAGCAGCGCTGGCGCAGAAGGGCGTTGTGCGGCAATGAACGGATCACGCAGGGTTTGGTAGATGTCGCGGCTGCGCTGGCAAAAACGCCGATAGCCCTCGGCATCGGCTGGCCCTGCGAAGCGCGCAATGGCGTCGCAGCTGCGTTGTACATCGGCAAACAAATCCAGTGTGCCGCCCTCACACCACGCATGGCGGGCCAGCACCGGCAGCGGCTGCAAGGGCAACAGCTCATCTAATCGGGCGCCGGCATCGGCCAGCAGAGATTCGAACACCCAGCGCATGGTGAACACGGTGGGGCCGCCGTCGATCAGCGCATCGCCTGCAGCCACCTGCCGCAATTTGCCGCCGACGCTGCTGGCGCGCTCCAGAACCTGTACCTGAAAACCCTGGCGAGCCAGATCCAGTGCCGCCGCCAAGCCGCCTACGCCGGCACCGATGACGATGACTCGCGGCGCAGGCGCAGACATTACGCAGACCTTGGGTCGCTATGGCGGCGCGCAGGTGAGACGCGTGCCTGATGGTAGAGAATGAGTATCAGCCCGACAGTCAGCGGTATGGCCCATAGCACCGGGTGCAGAGCCAAGGCGGGAAAGGTATGCACAGCCCCGAAGGCCATGAACGCCGTGTACACCGAGATACCGGCACCGACCAGCGCTTTAATGTGTTCCTTGAGCCAGTCCACCGGGCCGGGTTGGCGCTTATAGAGGAACCACAGGTTGGTGCCGACAGTAGCCCAGCCGATAGCGGTCATGCCCAGCAGCAGTGGTTGGCCAATGCGTAGTCCCTGCCAGGCGCAGTTGAGCCCGGCCAGAAACGTAACCGCCTGCAGCAGCAGCGTGCGCCATTCTAAATTGCGCTCATGGGCGCGCTTGTTGCGGGCGCTCTGCCAGCCGTACCAGACCAGATTCAGCGTCAGCAGCGCCAGACCCAGCATCAGCCAGCCGAATACGGCGCGGATCATTTCTGGATCCGAAAACACCGGGTGGGTGGCCAACTGTGGATGGGTCGCCTGGGGCGCAATCAGCGTAGACAGGCTCATCAGCAGTGCCGAGGTGCCGGTCAGCAGCAGGGCGATGACGAAGACTTTGCCGATACGCCGGTGCAGGGGAGTGCCTTTGCCCAGGGCAATAGGCCCCCAGAAGGCCACCAGACCGACAGTCCCAGTGACGATGTGCGCGGTGACAAAGACCGGGAACAGGCTGGCGGCAGACATGTGTTGCTTGTAGTGGACAGTCGATCTGTAAGCTAGCATGGACACCCGAGACCAGCAACGAAACGCCCCTGTGACCCAGTCCGATTCTGCCGCTGCCCGTTATTGCCCGCCGCGACCGTCCGCGCTGTCGCCGGTCGTGTCGTTGCTGCGCATGCTGGCCGACGGCGAGGGGGATCTGCTGAGCCTGTTGCCGGCTTCGGCCTATCGCGTACCGATCGGCCCACTGGGCTATTCGCGTCGCCAGATCGTGGTCGTTAACGATCCGCAGTTGTACCGTCCCATCCTCAATGACCCGGGCGGCATCTTTCCCAAGAACGATTTGATGGTGGACGCCTTGGCCCCGCTGGTGGGGGATTCGATGTTTGTCTCCAGCGGTCATCGCTGGCGGCAGCAGCGACGCATGATCGAGCCGGCCTTGTCGCAGTTGCGAGTGGGCCAAGCGTTTGCGTCGATGTCGGCGGCCATTGATGACTATGAGCAGCGACTGTGCGCGCACGCTGCCAGCGCGCAGCCGTTGTCGCTGGACGTGGCCATGAGTCACCTGACGGCTGACATCATCTGCCGTACGGTGTTTTCCAGCTCGTTGGACTCGGGTATCTCGCGTCAGGTGTTTGAGAGCTTCAAGGTGTTCGAGCGCAGCGTGGCGCAGGTCGAGATCAAGCGTTTGATCTGGGATCGCGCTTGGCAACCTGCGCCGCAGCGCCCGCAGGTGCTCGACGCTTGCGCCACGATTCGCGGCTGTTTGGGGCAGTTGTTGGACCCGCATCTCAATGACCCCGCTGCATACAACGACATCTGTACCGCGTTGATGGGTGCGGTGGATCCACAGGAAGGCTATCGATTCACTCGCGAAGAGTTGCTGGATCAGTTGGGCGTGATGTTCTTGGCTGGGCACGAGACCACGGCCAGTGTGCTGATCTGGGTGTTCTTCGTGTTATCGCAGCAACCGCAGTTGCTGCAGCGCGTGCGCGCTGAGGTGCAGCAGGTGGTGGGCAGTGGGCCCGTGTTGTTTGAACACATTCGCCAGCTCAGTCTGGTGCGCAATGTGTTTCGCGAGGCGCTGCGCTTGTATCCACCCATTACGTTCATTCCGCGCGTGGCCAATCAGGACACACACATCGGCAGCTATGCGGTGAAGCGCGGTGCGATGGTGATGATCTCGCCCTGGACCATTCACCGCAATGAATCGTTGTGGCCGGATGCGCATCGCTTCGACCCGGATCGCTTTGATGCAACTCGCGAGCAAGAGCAGGTGGCCGGTGCTTATCTGCCGTTTGGTTTGGGTCCGCGGGTATGCGCCGGTGCTGCGTTTGCCAATACCGAAGCGGTACTCATTCTGGCGCGACTGGTGCGTCGCTTTGATCTGGTGCCGTTGGCGCCGCAGCGTGTGCGCCCGGTGGCGCGCCTGACGACGCGACCTCGCGAACCGATCGTGTGCCGCGTCACCTTGCGCGGCAGTGCCGCATGAAGCCTACGGTGCTGTTGACCTTGGGTCGTTTGCCCAAGGCGCTGGACCTGGCCCGTGGCTTTGCCCGCGAAGGCTGGCGCGTGATTGTGGCCGAGCCCTTCAAGTGGCATTTGACCGGCGCGTCGCGCGCAGTGGCTCGCAGCTATCAAGTCACGGCGCCGGCAGTCGATCCGCTGGCCTACCGGCGTGACTTGTTACGCATCATCGCCGCAGAGGGCGTGCAGCGTGTGGTGCCAGTCTCTGAAGAGATCTTGCATGTGGCAGGTCTGCATGGGCAGTTGCCTCCAGGCGTGCACCTGCATGCCGAGTCGCAGCAACAGTTGCTGGCGCTGCATGACAAACGGCGCTTCATAGAGTTGTGTGGTCAGTACGGTGTGGCTGCACCGGCGACGGCGCTGTTGGGTGAGTCATTCGCCGCTGAGTTGGCACGTGATGCGGATTACGTCATCAAGCCGGTGTACTCCTGCTCCGGTCGCGGCTTACAGTTGTGCGCCGCGGGTACTGCGCTGCCCACCGCCGACCCCTTGCAACCGCAGGTTGTACAACGGCAACTCAAAGGTCAGTTGCTCAGCACGTTTTCCTTGGCGCATGCCGGACGCACGCGCATGACGGTGGTCTATCGCGGTGTGGTCATGTCTGGCTCCGTGGCAGTGTGTTTTGAGCGTGTGACCGAGGCGGATCCTGTCCATGCCAAGGTGCTGGCCTGGGTCGAGCGCTTTGTTGCGGCGTCGGGCTTTAGCGGCTTCATCTCCTTCGATCTGATCGACGACGCGCAGGCGGGTGTGAGTGGCATTGAGTGCAACCCGCGCGCCACCAGTGGCCTGCACTTTATCGATGCCGCGCAGCTGGCTCGTGCGCTAATTGATCCGCACACTGACCTGAATCAGGCGCTGCGCCCGCTGTTGCATATGCAGCAGTTCTATCCCTGCCTGACCGAAGTGCAGCGCGTCATGTTTGCCCGTAATGGCAGCTTTAGCCGGGGGCTTGCGTATTTGCGCAGCGCTCGCGATGTGACTTGGGCCTGGCGCGATCCGCTGCCCTTTATCACCCAGCCGCTTACGGCCTCGCAGATCATCCTGCTGGCCCTGCGCCACAAGGCTACTTTCGGGGAGGTGTCGATGCTGGATTTGAGCTGGTATCCGGCTGCGCTGTTATGAGCTTGGAACCTAAATGACAGAGCGTTTGTGCGTGACCTTCCTTAGGATGCGCAACTGAACTGACCAGAGAGAGTTGAGAGCGATGGCGGCGATTGGTACTGAGACCGTAACTTGGGTTCATCATTGGAACGACAGCCTGTTTTCGTTCCGCACGACCCGCGATCCGGGGTTCCGTTTTGAGAACGGGCATTTCGTCATGCTGGGCCTAGAAGTCAACGGCCGCCCCTTGCTGCGCGCCTATTCCATTGCCAGCCCCAATTGGGAAGAGCATTTGGAGTTCTTCAGCATCAAGGTGCCCGATGGCCCTCTCACGTCACGTCTGCAGCACCTGCAGGTGGGTGACAGTGTGCTGGTGAGTCGCAAGCCCACCGGCACCTTGGTCATTCATGACCTCAAGCCTGGTCGTCACTTGTATCTGCTCAGTTCCGGCACTGGATTGGCGCCGTTCATGAGCATCATTCAGGACCCCGAGACCTATGAGCGTTTCGAAAAGGTCGTGGTGACTCATGGTGTGCGCCAGGTGAATGACTTGGCATATCGCCAATTCATCACGACCGAATTGCCAGCGCATGAGCTGCTTGGCGAGATGGTCGGTGCCCAGCTCCTCTATCACCCGACCGTGACGCGTGAAGACTTTGTTATGCGCGGCCGGTTGACCGATCAGATCATCAGCGGTGACTTGGCCAGTGCAGTGGGATTGCCGCCGCTGGATCCGGCGCAGGATCGCTTCATGATCTGCGGCAGTGCACCCATGCTGCGCGAGTGCTCTGACCTGCTGGATGCGCGAGGCTTTGTTGGCTCGCCGCGTACCGGTGAGACTGGCGACTATGTGATTGAGCGCGCTTTCGTCGAGAAGTAGGCGATCAGCCGTTCTGCGGCACTTCCACCCAAGTGTGATCGCCCAGCCAACGCACCTGTGCGATGTACTGGTAGTCGGCCGGCGAGGCGCTGCTCCAGTCGTTGGGGCCTAGTCGGCTCAGCAGCGTTTTGTTCTGTGCAGTGTCCTGCACCAGCCAGTAGGCTTGGCCGTGATAGACCTGAAACTTGTACTCGGCGCCATGCACCATGTCGGTGATTTCGAGTCGGCGCTTAAGGTCCGCTGCCTGACGTTGCAGCACCGTCACCATTTCCATGATGCGGTCGTATTCCTGCTGGGCGTGCATACGTGCCACGTTCAGCATGATGTCTTTCTGTTTGGTCACCTCGACCAGCTCGAACTTCTGCCCGCCCAGTTCCATGGGGTAGGGCAGCATGTTGCGGCGGGCCGGGTCGTCGTCTTCGAAGCGCATAGGTGCAAAGAATGCCAGAATCCGGGCTCAAAAATAAGGCTGCCGTCATGTCCACACACATCGTGAACACCAATTCAACACGCCGCGTGCTGCTGGCCAGCCTTGCCGGTACCACGATTGAGTTTTTTGATTTCTACATCTACGCCACGGCTGCCGTGCTGGTGTTCCCCAAGCTGTTCTTTCCGGCGGGCGACGCCGCTGCTGCCACGTTGCAGTCCTTGGCCACCTTCGCTCTGGCGTTTTTTGCTCGCCCGATCGGCTCGGCCCTGTTCGGGCACTTTGGTGATCGTATTGGCCGCAAGGCCACGCTGGTGGCGGCACTGCTGACCATGGGGCTGTCGACGGTGATCATTGGCCTGTTGCCGGGCTACCAACAAATTGGTATCTGGGCGCCGTTGTTGCTGGCGCTGTGCCGGTTTGGCCAAGGCTTGGGTCTTGGCGGCGAGTGGGGTGGGGCGGTATTGCTGGCCATCGAGAACGCGCCGCCGGGTAAGCGCGCCTGGTACGGCATGTTCCCGCAGTTGGGCGCACCTATTGGTTTCTTCTGCTCAACGGGCATCTTTTTATTGCTCAGCGCCTGGTTTGATGACGCGAGCTTTTTAGAGTGGGGCTGGCGCATCCCGTTTCTGCTCAGCACGCTGTTGGTGTTGGTGGGCCTGTATGTGCGCTTGCAGCTGACCGAGACGCCGGCCTTTGAACAGGCCATCCGCAACAACGAGCGCGTCAAAGTGCCAGTGCTAGAAGTCCTGCGCAGTCATCCGCGTGCACTGGTCATGGGCACTTTCGCTGGTATGGCCACCTTCATGTTGTTCTATCTGATGACCGTGTTCTCGCTCAGCTGGGGCACCAGTCAGTTGCACTTTGAACGCAGCAGCTTCCTGTGGTTGCAGCTGGCAGGTGTGGTCTGCTTCGGCATCACCGTGCCGCTGTCGGCCTGGTGGGCGCAGCACTGGGGCACTCGACGGGTGCTGGTTGCTGCCACTTTGGCCATCACGGCATTTGGCTTGGTGTTCCCGCCGTTGTTTGGCAGTGGCAGCTCCTGGGGTGTTGCTGCATCGCTGTGTCTGGGTCTGTCGCTGATGGGCATGACCTACGGCCCGGTCGGCACTGCCATGGCCGGCTTGTTCCCCACGGCTATCCGTTACACCGGCACGTCGCTGGTGTTTAACTTGGCCGGTATCTTTGGGGCTTCGTTAGCGCCTTACATTGCCACCTGGTTGGCCACCCACTATGGCTTGTGGGCCGTGGGTGGTTACGTGATGGCCACAGGACTTGTGACGTTGGGTGCGTTGCTTGCGTTGCCAGCGCCGGCTGTGGCCGACGTGGAGACACCCGTTTGAAGCAGACCTTGGTGGCGGGTGCGCCCGGCCAGAAAGAATTCATCGCGCTGGTGGCTTTCACCATGGCGCTCATTTCGCTCTCCATCGATAACCTGTTGCCGGCGTTTGCGCCAATCCGCAGTGAGTTCGGTATCGCCAGCGCTAATGCGCTGCAACTGATCGTCACGGTCTACATGCTCGGTTCTGCACCCATGCAGATCGTTTACGGCACGCTTGCCGATGTTGTCGGCCGGCGGCCGACGCTGCTGGTGGGTCTTATTTTGTATGCCATCGGCGCAACCATCGGTGTGTTGGCGCAGGACTACACACAGCTGCTGGCCGGTCGCGTGGTGCAGGGCATGGGCGCTGCCGCTATTCAAGTGCTGGCCGTAGCACTGATCCGGGATCGCTACGAAGGCGGCGACATGGCGCGCGTGCTGTCGCTGGTATTCATGGTGTTCATCATGGTGCCGGTCGTTGCGCCGGCGCTTGGCAGCTTGTTCATCTACCTGTGGGGTTGGCGCTCGGTGTTTGTCAGCATGCTGGTGATGGCTCTGGCCGCAGGCGTGTGGTTCGGTCTGCGTATGCCCGAGACTCTGCATCCCGAACACAAACGTCAATTCTCTATGCAGCAGCTGTGGCAAGGCATTGTCCTGACCTTTGCGCAGCGCAGTGCGATCGGTCATTCACTGGCCATTGCCTTGTTCATGGGCTGTCTGATGACTTACATCAGTTCGTCGCAGCAGATCTTCGAGACCGAGGTCTATGCCTTGGGTCGATGGTTCCCCGCGGCGTTTGGAGGCATTGCTGCGGTGATGGGACTGGCGTTCTTTGCCAACTCACATCTGGTGCGCTCGTTTGGTATGCACCGCCTGTCACATCTGTGTCTGCTGTTGTTTGTCGGTATCTCTGGCTTGATGTGTGCCGCAGTGCTGCTGTGGGATGGCAAGCCGCCCCTTTGGTTGTTTGTTGCGTTGCTGTCGACAATCCAGTTTCTGATGTGCCTGACTATGCCCAACTTCAATGCGATCGCCATGGAGCCGCTCGGTGCGGTCGCCGGCACCGCCTCGGCCGTCATGGGCGTGCTGACTACCTTGGGTGGCGCGCTTATCGGTATCTTGGTCGGCGCAAACTTTGACGGCACGCTGCGGCCGCTGGGCATTACCTATTTTGTCTGCGCGGTGTTGGCGCTGTTGTGCGTGTTGTGGGGTGTGCGTGGCAAGTTGCATCTGAGGCGCGCATGACCTGCATCTATGGAATCCGCAGTTGCGACACCATGAAAAAAGCTCGCGACTGGCTGGCTGCACAGGGTGTCGACTGTCAGTTTCACGATTACAAACTGCAAGGCATAGACAGCGCGCACTTGCAGCGCTGGTGTGCAGTGCTGGGGTGGGAGACGGTGCTCAACCGCGCTGGCACCACGTTTCGTAAGTTGACTGCGGCGCAGCGTGATGGGCTTGATGAAGCGCGTGCTATCGAGCTGATGCAGGCGCAGCCGTCGCTGATCAAGCGCCCCATGCTCGAGCACGGCGACCATGTGCTGGCGGGTTTTAAGCCCGAGCGCTATGCCACGGTGTTTGGTAAAACTGTGTGATGGCGCTGCCCACCGACATCGACTACATGCGCCGTGCCATCGATTTGGCACGTGCGGCCGGCGCGGCCGGTGAAGTGCCCGTCGGCGCTGTGGTGGTCAGTGGTGGTCGCATTGTGGGCGAGGGCGCCAATAGACCCATCGCCGCTCACGATCCGACTGCTCATGCAGAGATCATTGCGCTGCGCGCTGCAGGTGCCACGCTGGGCAGCTATCGTCTCAATGAGGCTGTGTTGTATGTGACGCTAGAGCCCTGCGCGATGTGCGCTGCGGCCATGGTGCACGCACGGGTGCGGCGCGTGGTGTTCGGTGCGTTTGATCCCAAAGCCGGCGCGGCCGGCAGCCTCATCGATTTATTTCGACTGCAAGGTCTTAACCACCGGGTGGATGCCTTCGGTGGTGTGCTTGCCGACGAGTGCAGCGCGCTGCTAAGCGACTTTTTCGAGGCGCGCCGGGGCGATCCTTCCTGAACGGCGGCTAAGTTTAGGACTCGCGCTTGAGCGTTTGATAGCGCGCATGCACGCGATGCCACAGGGGCCCCGGAAGGCCCGTGCCGACGTTGCGATCATCCAGTCGCGTGACCGGTTGTACTTCGCGCGTTGCGGACGCCAACCAGATTTCGTCGGCCGAACGCAATTGCGCTTCGGTGATGTCTTCGCTGCGATGCTCAATGCCCAGAGATTCAGCGATCTCTATAACCACACCGCGTGTGGTGCCTGGCAACAGCCGGTGTGAGTTGGGTGGCGTGAGCAGCTGTCCACCCGAGATCACATGCACAGTCGAAGCGCTGCCTTCGGTCAGCTTGCCGTCGCGCAACAAAATTGCTTCGCTGGCACCGGCTTCAGCAGCCTGCTGGCGCAGCAGAATGTTGGCCAACAGCGCTACCGATTTAATATCGCAACGCGCCCAGCGCGTGTCTGCTGTGGTGATGCATTGGAGACCTTCGGTGAACACCTCTGCGGGCGTCTGCGGCCAAGGTGAGCAGTAGGCAAACACTGTCGGCGTTAAGCCCTGCGGCGGAACATGGTTGCGACCGGCCTCATGTCCGCGTGACACCTGCAGATACACATACTGGTCGCCACTTCCATTGGCACTGACCAGTTGATCAAGGTGCTCGCGCCATTGTGCGCGGCTGTAAGGATCTGCAATGCGCAGGGCCGCCAGACTGCGCGAGAGTCGTTCGGCATGAGCCTGAAAGCGGAACAGCCGTCCGTCATAGACTGGGATCACTTCGTAAACGCCATCACCGAACAGGAAGCTGCGATCCAGCGGCGAGATGCGCGCCTGATTCAACGGCATCTGCACGCCATCGAGCAGGCACAAGTCAAAGGGCTGGCTCATTGTGTGACTACTGCAGCCATAGCTTGATGCTGTCGACCAGTCCGGCGAAGAAACCGCTTTCTGTGGCTTGCGCCAGCGTGATCAACGGCGCCCGCGCGACCACTTCAGTGCCGGATTTGATGGTCAGTTCACCCACAGTGGTGCCTGCGGCAATGGGGGCCGTCAGCTTGGCGTTAACGGTGACATTCTTCTCAATGCCCACGCCTTGGCCACGGGCGACGGTTGCGTAGATGTCCCGTGCAGTTCCTACGGGGACAAACTCTTCAGCGCTCTTCCATACATGGGGTTTGAGCACGAGGCGGTTGCCTTCTTGCAGCTTGAGCGTTTCATAAAACGTGAAGCCATAATTGAGCAAGGCAGCGCTGGCGTCCTCGCGATCCTTGACGCTGTCCGAGCCCAGCACCACAGCGATCAGTCGCATACCGCCGCGCTTGGCCGAGCTGACCAAGCAGTAGCGCGCGCTGTCGGTATGACCGGTTTTGATGCCATCGACTGTTGGATCTTTGCCCAGCAAGCCGTTGCGATTCTGCTGACGGATGCCGTTCCAGATAAATTCACGCAGTGAATAAATTTTGTAGTCTTGAGGGAAATCCCGAATCAACGCTTGGCCCATGATGGCCAAGTCAAACGCACTCGAGCGATGTGTGGGCGCCGGGCCACCCCAGCTGTTTTCGAAGTGTGTGTCCTTCATGCCCAGACGTGCTGCTTGCTGGTTCATCATGTCGACAAACGCAGGCTCGGTACCTGCCACGCGCTCAGCCAGTGCAATGGTGGCATCGTTACCCGATTGCACGATCATGCCCTTGATGAGCACGTCGGCTGGTACACGGGAGCCCACCTTCACAAAGGTACGTGAACCTTCCGATCGCCAGGCGTGTTCGCTGATGATGATGTCTTCGTCCAGACGCAGTCGCTTGTCACGGATCGCGGCGAACACCAGGTAGCCGGTCATCAGCTTGGTGATGCTGGCCGGTTCCATTGAATCGTGGGCGCGTTGGCCTGCCAGCACACGGCCGGTGCTGTAATCGATGAGCACGTAGGCGCTGGTTGGCACAGCAGGTGGCGGCGGCACTGCTAACGCAGCAGCAGGTCCGGTCGGCGGTGGCGGCGGCGTGACCAATTGTGGGGCTTGGGCCAGTGCTGCGGCTGCGACCAGCACAGCGGCGATACTGATAAGAACAGTGCGAGGGGTATTCATCAGGCTGGTATCTCCGCGGACACGCTGTCGGTCATTCGGTGGCAAGTCGGCCCTCGACGCCCAGCGTCGAAAGCCTGGTGATCATTTGGTCATAACCGGTCACATCGGCCACCGGGCCGATACGCACGCGCCACAGTTTGCCGTCCTTACCGGGATTGCGCAGCGTGACATCGGCTATGCCTGCGTCTTTAAGCCGCGCAACCAAGCGCGCCGCATTGTCTTCCACAGCAAAGGCGCCGGCTTGCACATACCAGCCGCGCGTTGCGCTCAGTGGCGGCGGTGGTGGGGCCGGTACGGCTGCTGCGGTGATTGTGTTTTGTCCAGGCGCCAGCGCCTCAACCTCAACAAACGCTGTGCCGCTGCGCAGCATGTCTAGCTTCCAAGCTGCGGTGTAGCTCAAGTCGATGATGCGGTTGTCCACGAAGGGACCGCGATCATTGACGCGGACCACCACACTGCGACCGTTACTGAGATTGGTAACGCGCACATAGGCGGGGATGGGCAAGGTCTTATGAGCGGCGGTCATTGCATACATGTCGTAGGCATCGCCGTTGGAAGTGGCTTTGGCATGAAAGTTGGGGCCATACCAAGAGGCGACGCCGCGCTCTTTGTAACCAGTATCGGTTGTCATCACAGCATAGCGTTTGCCCAGCACTTCATAGGTCGGTGGGTTGCCGCGGCGCGTGCGTGGCTCGGCGCGCGGCACTGCATCGGGAATGGCGGCCAAGTTGGGCGGTGGTGCGGGCACGGCGCCCGATGCAGGCGGCTGGGTGGGCACAGCGACGGGTCTGCTGGGAGCTTTGCGTTGCGGCGAGCTGCCGCAGGCGACTAGCGTCAACAGCAGTGCACTGACCAGCAGCGGGCGTGTGTTCATGGCGAAGGTTCTCGTGCGTTCATACCGGCTCGTAATGCCAATGCTAGATCGTGTACGGCCATGGCATAGCGCGGACTGCGGTTGTAGCGCGTGATGACCCAGAAATTCTTGAAACCCACGCGCCACTCCATGCTGTCTGCCTGTTCGGCCGGCACCAGTACGGCAGCAGTGGTGTTGTCCGCTGCAGTGTCGACGCTGTAGCCGCGGTCTTTAATGGCTCCCAGCGTGTCGTTCAATACGAGTTGAAATTCAAACGGGTCATCGGCTTCCCGATCGATCCGGGTCTCGGCCATGACTGGTTGCCCGGCTTGCCAACCGTGCGCCACCAGAAAGTTGGCGATGCTGGCAGTAATGTCGCCCCAGTCTTCCCATAAATCGGGTGCGCCGCTGGCCTGCTGATCGACCGCATAGCTGCGGTAACTGGACGGCATGAATTGTGGTGCGCCCATGGCACCGGCATAGGAGCCACGCAGGCTGCGCGCATCGCGCTGGGTCTCGCGCGCAAGCAACAGCAGTTGTTCCAATTCGCTGCGAAAGTAAGCGCCGCGAGCAGGGTAGTCAAAGCCCAGTGTCGTCAGTGCATCCAGCACGCGATAGCGGCCGGTGATGCGCCCCCACTGGGTCTCAACGCCCAAGATCGCCACTAGATATTCGGCGGGTACGCCGCGCTCTTGCTCGACACGCGCCAACAAATCGCGATGGCTCTGCCAGAACTGTAATCCTGCGGTGAGGCGTGCCTGATCAAGAAATCGACTGCGGTATTGCCACCACGGCATCACCTGCTCGGCAGGACGCTGCATGGCTTCCAGAATGGCCGGTTGGCGACGCGCATCGGCGAGCAGTGCGCGGATGTCCTCTGCCGGTAGGTTGTTGCGAGCCGCTGTGTTGGTGATGAAGGCGGTGATGTCGGCGCGCTGCAGGTCGAAGGCCGTAGTGGGCGCTGCGGCCAGCGCCGGCGCCAACCAAGCCTGCAGTAAGCAGGCGATGGCGCAAAGTCGTCCTGCGCTCATGTCATGACCCCACCAGTTTACGGTGTGAGTACAGCGCCATCAGGATGCCGAAGCCGGCAAGCAACGTCACCATTGACGTGCCGCCATAACTGACCAAGGGCAAAGGCACGCCCACTACTGGCAGCAGCCCGCACACCATGCCGGTGTTGATGAAGACATACACGAAGAAGGTCAGCGCGAGACTGGATCCGAGCAGCCGCGCAAACGTATCTTGCATGTGCGTGGCCAGATAGAGCGCGCGTCCGACCACGAACAGATACATCATGACCAGCACCAGCATGCCCAGCAAACCGAACTCTTCGCCGATGACCGCGAAGATGAAGTCGGTGTGTCGCTCGGGTAGATACTCTAGTTGTGATTGGCTGCCGTTCATCCAACCCTTGCCAAATACGCCGCCGGAGCCAATGGCAATCTGCGACTGGATAATGTGATAGCCCGCACCCAACGGATCGTTCTGCGGATCGATGAACGTAAACACGCGTTGGCGTTGGTAGTCGTGCAGCAACGTCCAACCAAACCACGCCCCGCTCACGCCCACCAAAGCCAGTGCGGCAAGTACGAGCAGCGGCACGCCAGCCATCAGCACAACCAACGCGCCGCCGATCAGAATGAGCAGCGCAGTGCCCAAGTCCGGTTGTATAGCGGTCAGACCCACGGGCACCAGAATGATTGCTGCAGTGACGGACAGCGTGCCCAAGCCCAAAGGCAGCGGGCGCTCTTGTAGATACCAAGCAACCAGCAGTGGCACGGCGATCTTCATAATCTCCGATGGTTGGAAGCGGACGAAGCCCAGGTCCAGCCATCGCTGCGCGCCTTTGCCGATGTAACCCGATGCATCAACCACGAGCAGCAGCAGCACGCCTGCGGCATACAACCAAGGCGCGGCATTACGTAGTGTGTTGAGGCGCAATTGCGCCACTGCAACCATGGCCGCTGTGCCCAGTCCCATGCGCAACAGTGTGCGCAGGATCATGTCGCTGTTCTGGCCTGACGCGCTGTACAGCACGATGAGCCCGTAGCAGGCCACCATTGCCAAGCCGATCAGCAGCGGACCATCCAGCTTTAAGGCCAGCAGGATGCGTGTCGCGATCGTAAGGGTGCGGCGAGCCGAGGGCGATTCAACTTGCGGAAAACTCATGGCTTGGCCTGTAGTGCAGCAGTGACAGCGGGCGCAGCTGCGACCAGCTGTGGCAGCAGGTAGGCATCTAGCACTTTGCGTGCAATGGGCCCGGCTGCTGCAGCGCCGAAGCCACCGTTCTCAACCAGAACGACCAATGCGATGCGGGGCTTTTCAACGGGTGCAAAGGCGATGAACCAAGAGTGGTCACGCAATCTTTCCGAGACGTTCTTTTCAACGTATTTTTCGTTGGCGCCGACCGAGAACACCTGTGCGGTGCCGGTCTTGCCGGCAATGGAATAAATGGCGCCATTGCCTACGCCGCGTCCGGTGCCGCGACTCATGGTGCCCATCATGCCGTTGAACACATGATTCCAGTCGGCTTCCGGGATGCCTTCAACTGTCGGCAGCGCCTGTGGCGTCACGACTGTAGCCTGACCGGTTTCGGCATTGCGCATGCCAGTGACCAGTCGCGGTTTGAAGCTGCGGCCGCGCGATGCGACCGTTGCCACCATATGCGCCTGCTGCATCGGCGTGACAGTCAGATAGCCTTGGCCGATACCGAAATTGACGGTCTCGCCGGGAAACCACACTTGATCCTGTCGGCGCTTGAAGCGCTGTTTCTTCCATTCACGTGACGGCAGGATGCCGGACTGCTCGCCGGCGATGTCGATGCCCGTAGGCTTGCCATAGCCAAAGGGTTCGAGGAACTGCGCAATATTGTCGACGCCCAGTTGATTGGCGAGGCTATAGAAGTACACATCACAGGAGACCGCGATGGCGTCTTCAAGGTTGACTGCACCGTGACGACCACTGCGACCTTCCCGGAACGGTCTGCTGCTGCCCGGCAAATAGAATTCACCGCTGCAGAAGCGCGAGTTCTCGGGTGCAACCGTGCCGTAGTGCAGGCCTGCAAGGGCAATCACCGGCTTGACCGTCGAGCCCGGCGGATAGGTGCCACGCAGCGCGCGGTTGAACAGCGGTCGGTCGATGTCTGTTTCAAGGTTGCGATATTCGGCACGCGTCAGACCGCGCCCAAACAGACCTGGATCAAAGCCGGGTTGGCTGGCGAGTACCAGTACATCGCCGTTGGCAGGATCCAGCGCAACCACTACACCGCGACGCCCTCGCAGTGCCTGCTCTGCGGCCTGCTGCGCCACCAGATCTAGCGATAAGATGAGATCTGCGCCGGCCTTGGGGGCTCGTGAGCGCAAGTCTGGCGCCAGCCCGCCCTGTGCTTGCACCGAGCGGCCTTGCGCGTTGACCAGCACCTCGCGAAAGCCGTTGGTGCCGTGCAGCTCTTTTTCGCGGGCACTTTCAACGCCGAGCTTGCCGATCAAGGTGGTGCCGGCATAGGCCGAACGATCGATGCGCGGCAGATCTGCCTCGCCGATGGCCGCCACATAGCCCAGCGCATGCACGGCCAGATCTCCATTGGGATAGAAGCGCGTCAAACGTGTGCGGATGTCGACACCGGGGAACTGATGACGGTGCACAGCGAAGCGTGCGATTTCTTCTTCGCTCATGCGCAGCCGGATGGGTACTGCTTCGAAGCCGCGTCGCGCCCGCACTAGGCGACGGATGTCATCGACTTCATCGGCAGGGATCAGTTGCAACTGGGCCAGCCCGCGCAGTGTGGTGGCCAGGTCTGGCACTTGTTCGCGGATCAGTTCGAGTTGATAAGCTGCCTGATTTTCGGCGAGCACTTTGCCATTGCGATCCAAGATCAGTCCGCGATTGGCAGGGATCGGCTCTAGTCTTGCGCGATTGCCCTGTGACAACTGCAGGTAGTAGTCGTGGCGCAGCACTTGCAACAAAAACAACCTGCCGGTCAGTACCAGTGCTGCAACGGCTACCAAAGACACGGCCAGCACGACGCGACGCTGAAAGGCGTGCTGTTCGCGCTGCGGGTTTTTGATGCTGACCGGGCCGGCCATGGTGCAGTCCTGCCTAGCGCGGCGCGTGGGTGCGGCCGAGGAGGCCGGCAATCACCGGCCATACAGCGGCGCCAGTGAAGGGCGGCAGCCAGCGCAGCACGGTGTTGAGGGGATGTCCGCTCCAACCGTCGATGGCCCACAGCACCAATTCATAGAGCAGCAGCGCCACCAGCACCAGCAGACTCTGTTCGAAGATTGGTTTGGCCCGCATGATCAGATGCAGCCGAACGGCCAGATAGGTGACCAGCGATAACGCCAGTGCGTGCTGGCCCAGCTGCGCGCCTTGCAGCACGTCTAGCAGCAGACCACAGAAAAAGCCGATGAAGATGCCCCCGGTGGCTGGCGACATGGTTGACCAATAGAGCACTACTAGCACCAGCAGCGGCGGTCGCAGCAACGACAACCACAGGGGCAGCGGTGCCAGCATGAGCAGCAGTGCAGCCAGCGACGTAGCTGCAACCAGCAACACTGAAATGCGCTGTTGTTCGCGCAGCGTCATCGCTTACCTGCCTTGGTTGCTGGTGCTGCGGGCATTTCGCCTTCACCACTGTCGACACCAACAGGATCGTCTGCTGTGGCTTCGCTATCGGCGGCATCTACCGGTGCACCCAGCGTGACCTGTGGCAGCGTATCGCTGGCCACTGGTGCCACCGGGGCTGCCGAATGTGTGGGATCAAACCACAGCAGCAGTGTTTCGCGATCGCGTTCGAGCGTAGCCAGTGGTTTGGCGCGCACCTGTGTAAGCAGCAACACGGGATCACGCTTGATACCGGTGACGGTGGCCACGGGATAGCCGGCAGGGAACACGCCACCGAGTCCTGACGTGATCAGCAGATCGCCTGCCTTGACGTCCGAATTGACGGGCAGATAAGGCAGCAACAGTTCGCCACTGTTACCGGCACCAACGGCAATGGAGCGCAGACCATTGCGTGCGATCTGCACGGGTACTGCATGTTCCGGATCGGTGAGTAGTATCAGTTCGGAGGCCTGCGGACCGACGCGCGTCAATTGACCCAGCAACCCGCGCGCATCCACCACGGCTTGACCCTGGAATGCGCCATCACGCTTGCCCTTGTTGAGCATGAGTCGCTGTTTGAGTGGATTGAGCTCGACGCTGATCACCTCGGCAGCCAGATGCCTTGTGACCAATGCAGGCAGCGCTTGAGTGAGCGCTCGTAACTGTGCGTTTTCGTGTTCCAACGCTTCGAGGCGCAGCGCATTGACGTCGACTTCTGCGTTGCGCTGCTGCAAGCGGGCGACTTCGGCGCGCAGGCTGTCGCGACTTTCCAGCGCGTCACCGATCTGTTCGAGTCCTACGCGCGGCGCATCGACCAGCCATTGCAAGGGATAGAGCGAACCTTGCATCCAATAGCGTAGCGACTGCAGCCAGCTATCGCGCTGGTCGTAGTAGAGGCAGACGACTGACAGCACCGCGAACAGCACGAAGCGCGGGCCGGGCGCACTGTCGCGGCTGGGAGTTTGATGACGGCTACGGCCGACGAAGGCCACTCCAGCTCCCGGCTCAGTCGAGGCCGAAGTGACCGGGGCCCAGCTCGTCCATCAGTTCGAGGATCTTGCCACCACCGCGCGCGACGCAGGTCAGCGGATCCTCGGCGATGATGACCGGCAGGCCTGTCTCTTCGACCAGTAGCTTGTCGATATCGCGCAGCAACGCGCCGCCACCGGTGAGTACGATGCCGCGCTCGAAGACGTCGGAGCCTAGCTCTGGCGGTGTTTGCTCCAGCGCCTGCTTAACGGCTTTGACGATGCCTTGCAGTGGCTCTTGCAGCGCTTCGAGAATTTCGTTGCTGTTGAGCGTAAACGAGCGTGGCACACCTTCGGAGAGGTTGCGGCCACGCACGGATATCTCGCGCACCTGCTGGCCAGGGTAGGCCGAGCCGATGAGGATCTTGATGCGCTCGGCCGTGGCTTCACCGATGAGGATGCCGTAGTTGCGACGCACATAGTCGCTGATGGCTTCGTCGAAGCGATCGCCACCAATGCGCACCGAACTGGCATACACAATGCCGTTGAGCGATAGGACCGCAACTTCTGACGTGCCACCGCCGATGTCGAGCACCATCGAGCCGCGCGCTTCGCCGGTCGGCAGACCCGCGCCCACTGCAGCAGCCATGGGCTCTGTGACGATGGCGACATTGCGTGCGCCGGCGCCTTCGGCCGATTCACGGATAGCGCGCTTTTCAACTTGCGTGGCGCCGAAGGGCACACAGACCAACACGCGCGGTGACGGTTGGAGGAAGCGATTGCCGTGCACCTTCTTGATGAAGTACTGCAGCATCTTTTCGGTGAACGTGAAGTCGGCGATAACGCCGTCTTTCATGGGGCGCACGGCATTGATGTGCCCCGGCGTGCGACCGACCATGCTCTTGGCTTCGGCACCGACCGCTACGATGACTTTACCGCCCCGCGTGGGCTCGTCCTGAATGGCAACTACGGAGGGCTCGTTGAGTACGATGCCCTTGCCGCGCACGTAGATCAGCGTGTTGGCCGTTCCTAAGTCGATGGAAAGGTCGCTGGAAAAATAGCCGCGCAGGCGTTTGAACATGAAGTACCCGGCCTCGGAATGAGTGGGAAAGGAGGGGGGAAATAAGGTGCGCTAATCTATCAATCGAGACGACACGCCGCAAGGCGACGTGTATCCTTTGTGGCTGTATTTCTAGGGGCTTAAAGCCCCAAGGTCGCAAGGCCTCCCACCAGCACCCGGGCTGAAACTATGAGTCTCTCACCCAAACAGATCGAAGGCATCGCGCATCTGGCGCGTCTTGAGCTCGACGCCGCGGAAATCCCCCGCTACGTCGACAGTCTCTCCAGCATTCTGGGCCTTGTCAGCGAGCTCGAGCGCGTTAATACCGACGGCATCGCGCCCATGGCGCATCCGCTGGAAGGTCAGGTACAGCGCCTTCGCGCCGATGCGGTCAGTTCGCCTAATTTGCGTGAGCTGTTGCAGAACAATGCGCCGCAGGTGGAAGCCGGTCTTTATGTGGTTCCTAAGGTGATCGAATGACCGCCCCCACTCTGGCCGCCCTGTCGGCCGGGCTCAAGGCCCGCCAGTACTCCAGCGTCGAGCTCACTCGCGCCGCCTTGGCGCGTGTCGAGCGCAGCCAGCCCCAGCTCAACGCACTGGTTACGGTCACAGCCGAGTCGGCTCTGGCCGCTGCTGCTGCTGCCGATCAGCGCATTGCCGCCGGTACCGCCGGCCCGCTGACCGGCGTGCCGATGATCCACAAGGACATCTTCTGCACGGCCGGGGTGCGCACCACCTGCGGCTCGCGCATGCTGTCCAACTTCATTTCGCCCTACGACGCGCACATCGTCACGCTGCTGGCCGACGCCGGCATGGTCATGGTAGGCAAAGCCAATATGGACGAGTTCGCCATGGGCTCGTCCAACGAAACCAGCTATTTCGGTCCGGTGAGCAATCCTTGGGATATCACCCGAGTGCCGGGCGGCTCGTCGGGTGGTTCAGCTGCTGCAGTGGCTGCGCGGCTGGCGCCATTGGCTACAGCTTCAGACACTGGCGGCTCGATTCGTCAGCCTGCGGCGCTATGCGGCGTTACCGGCATCAAGCCCACCTACGGTCGCGTGTCGCGCTACGGCATGATCGCCTTTGCTTCCAGCCTCGATCAGGCCGGCGTCATCACCGTGTCGGCCGAAGATGCGGCCATGACCTTGCAGGCCATGTCAGGTTACGACCGGCGCGATTCGACCAGCATCGATGCTCCCGTGCCCGACTATGTGGCCGAGTTACAGCAGCCGTTGGCCGGGTTGCGCATCGGCATCCTCAAAGAGTTTTTTGGCGAGGGCTTGTCTGCGGCCATCGAAGGCCCGGTGCGCGAGGCACTGGCCACCTGGCAGCGATTGGGCGCCACCGTGCGTGAAGTTAGTCTGCCTAGCCTGCCGCTGTCGGTGCCCACTTACTACGTGGTCGCGCCGGCCGAGGCCTCGTCCAATTTGGCGCGCTTTGATGGCGTGCGCTTTGGGCATCGCTGCGATAAGCCGCGCGATTTGATCGATCTGTACAAGCGCTCACGTGCTGAGGGCTTCGGCGCCGAGGTCAAGCGCCGCATCATGACCGGCACCTATGTGCTGTCAGCCGGCTATTACGACGCTTACTACCTCAAGGCTCAGCGCGTGCGCTCGCTCATCAGCGACGACTTCCGCCGCGCGTTCACCGAGGTTGATCTGCTGTTGGGGCCCACCACGCCCACCACGGCCTTTGGCTTGGGCGACAAGACCAGCGACCCGATCACGATGTACCTCAACGATATCTATACCATCGGCGCAAACATGGCCG
>Ga0214919_10004043_pt1 | contig 21614 bp, 24 predicted proteins | sample LL1503_MetaG_FD_177994 | JGI IMG/M metagenome (GOLD analysis project Ga0214919, IMG submission 177994) | Freshwater microbial communities from Lake Lanier, Atlanta, Georgia, United States - LL-1503 | ecosystem: Environmental > Aquatic > Freshwater > Lake | place: USA: Georgia | collected... | reverse complement strand
TCTTTATCCAAGTTTACCAATGCTTTAGCGTCATCAACACTCATTTTGTTCACAGGTATTTTAGTCATGTTAGATACAACATCATAAACATCCTCAAGACTAATCTTTTGTTTGTCTTTTTGCATTTCTTCTTCAAACTTGGCCTTTTCGGTCTCAAGTTTATCTAACAATTTTTTCTCTTTATCTCTCAATTGAGCAGCCTGTTCATAGTTTTGTTTCTTCACAACCTCAACTTTTTGTTGACGGATTTCAGCCGCTTTCTTTTTCAATTCTTCAATAGCTTCAGGCACCTTCAACTCAGTTTGCATACGGGCTCCGACTTCATCAAGAATATCAAAAGCTTTATCAGGGAATTCACGGTCTGTGATGTAACGGTCAGCCAATTTCACACAGGTTTCAATTACTTCATCAGTGTAAGTAACCTTGTGAAAATTTTCATATTTTTCACGAATGTTCTTGAGGATTTGAATGGTTTCCACAACTGATGAAGGTTCTACCATTACTTTTTGGAATCTGCGTTCAAGAGCTCCGTCTTTTTCAATGTTCTTTCTGAATTCATCCAATGTGGTTGCTCCAATACATTGAAGTTCTCCGCGAGAAAGGGCGGGTTTGAAAATGTTGGAACCGTCCATAGAACCTGCAGAGTTTCCTGAACCAACCAATGTGTGGATTTCATCAATGAATACAATGATGTTAGGATTAGCTTGTAACTCTTCAATAATAACTTTCATTCTTTCTTCAAATTGTCCACGGTATTTTGTACCAGCAACAACTGAAGTTAAGTCCAAGTTGACAATTCTTTTATCCACTAAATTACGGGGACATTCACCACTAACAATTTTCATTGCCAAACCTTCTACAATTGCAGTCTTACCACAACCAGGTTCACCAATGATGATAGGGTTATTCTTTTTTCTACGGGATAGAATTTGAGCAATTCTCAAAATCTCTCTGTCACGTCCAATGACAGGGTCTAATTTACCTTCAGCGGCAAGTTTATTCAAATCACGGCTAAAGTTGTCCAAAACAGGCGTACTGCTGTCAGAGGACTGTTTTTGCTTTTTACTCATTTTGTCGTCATCATCCATTAAGTCATGCATAGTTTATATGTTTTTACAAAGATGTATCAAAATTTATACTCCACCAAATATTTTGACAAATTGTCATTATATTTTTTTTTATCTGTCATGTTGACATTTTTGGTTTCTAAAGAACTGAAATAATTACAGAAGGGATGTGGTGGCATCATACTTGATTCCTACAAATATAAATAATAAATTTTCAAATAAAAAACTAAAACTATGATTTACGGAAGTTCAGAATTTAATGAATTACTTGACACATTCTTCAACAACAGAGGAAGAAATTACAATTACACCTCTACGGTGGTTAAAAATGATTCAGAAGGGGAAACCTATGAAATTAATCACACAAAAGATGGGGCTTATCTTTTCTTTGATGCACCTGGATTTAACAAAACAAATTTGAAAGCTGAAATGGAAGATGGTGTTTTACACATTGAAGGTAAGAGAACTTACAAATTAAATGGAGAGGAAAAAACAAGGTCTATTAACAAACAGTTTAAAATAGGTGAAGGATATAATCCAAGCTCAATTGAAGCAACAATTGAAGATGGTTTGTTGACAGTCTTTGTACCAAACTTTCAAAAACAAGATAAAAAAAGAATTAGTATCCTCTAATAATCAACACCGCGATTTTTTAACCCTCACCACTTTTGGTGGGGGTTTTGTATTTATATTGTATGAAGCCGTATGAAACATTTTTACATGACCGAGTTGGATTGAGACGTTTACTTGACATTTATTTAGAGTTGAGAAAACATCTGCAGGAACTCGGATTCAGTGAAAAAGATTTGGAACAACCTCCAATGTATACACCCAAGATGATGACATTATATAATCTATTCGGTAACACACAAAAGGCTTTATTTCAGCAAGTTAAAGATTATGGTTTTGATATAGAAAGGAATGAATTTAATGACTTCCTAAACCCATTACTTCAAAAAATAAATGAAATTACACCTCTAAAAGATGGGAATAATTAAAGAAGAAATCAAAGGGACGAAGATTATTAATGAAATTAAATCTTCAAATATTAAGAAAACTGAATATGATACCGAAAGTCAATTGTTGATTACAGAATTTAACAATGGACTAAAATATCAGTATGAGAAAGTGCCACACCAAGTGTATACGGCTTTTAGAAAAGCTGAATCACAAGGTAAATTTTTTACAACCGAAATATCAAAAAAATATACCTATAAAAAAGTATAACACCTTGAGTATTTATTGAGGATGAATAATTTACAAAAAATCCTTGATAGTTTTTCAGTCAAAGAAACTTTGAACCCAAAGGTTTGGGAAAATCCCGATGACCCAAGTAGTGCCACAATGGTACCAAAAGTAAGAAAAGCTCTCATGAAAATTGCCGAAGAGTTTATTGATTATCTTGGAGAAGATGTTTTTGTGGAAGATGTGGTTTTAACAGGTTCATTAGCAAATTTTAATTGGTCAGAATTTTCAGACTTCGATTTACACGTCCATGTAGAGTTACAACAGTATGAGGAGGATGCTGAGCTTTACAAAGAACTATATAATTTGAAAAAACAAATCTTCAATGACAAACATGATATCAAAATCTATGGATATGATGTTGAATTGTATGCTCAAGACACTGAAGAAACTCATTATAGTTCGGGTGTATATTCAATAATGAACAACGAATGGATTAGTGAGCCAAGTAGAATGGAAAATAAAGTTGACCAAGAAGTTCTTAAACACAAAATTAAAACTTGGACTGACAAGATTGAATCGGCGGTTGAAGATGGTGATAATGATAAGTTAGATACCTTAAAAACCAAATTAAAAGAGTATAGAAACTCAGGTCTTGAAAAGGATGGTGAACTTTCTTACGAAAATTTGGTCTTCAAATTCCTCAGAAGGTCAGGACACATTCAAAAATTGTTTGACACTTTGAACAAAACTTTGGATAAAGAACTGTCAGTTGAAAGACAAATTCAAGAAACACTTAAATAATTAGGTATAATCGTATATTTATAAAGAAAAATTAGATGGCTTTAGTTACATATCTTTTAGGTGCTTGTGGTGGCGGCCCCGCAATCTTAATTGATTTTGATAGTTCATCATTACCTGCGGTTAATGGTAACTATTATTTAACCTTCACAGGCGGGACTACAGAAGGTTGTTATGACATTATTGATAATGCAGAACCAGCAACAGGTGTTGATAAAGTTTTAACAATGTCAGTTGATTATGGTGATTGTGCAACTTGTCAAGCGGTTGTGACTCCAACGCCAACAGTAACTCAAACACCTACACGAACACCATCAGTTACTCCAACGTCAACAATAACTCCATCAGTTTCACCGTCAGTAACTCCAACAAAATCACAAACACCTACACCGAGTGTGACTACAACACAAACGGTAACTCCAAGTGTTACACCGACCAAATCAGTAACACCAACTCCGAGTGTGACAACAACTCAAACACCAACAAATTCACAAACGCCAACACCAACTGGAACTCCAGCTGTAACTCCAACTAATACAGCAACTAAATCACCTACACCTTCAGTAACAGCAACACAAACAAATACTCCAAGTGTTACAGGAACTCATACCCCTACACCAACAACAACTCCGACACCAACCCCAACACCTCCAGGTTTTTGGAGAATTGTAGACTGTCTCGGTACTCCATCAATTGTTGAAATTTCAGGAGTTTCACCAACTATTGGACAGATGTATTTGTTTACATTTGATAATAACAATTTGGATTATAACTGTTATTATGTAACCGATACAAGTTATGGACCAATTATCAGTACAGCAATTTATGCTGATGGTCCGTTCACAGATTGTGCGGAATGTGGCGTTGTATATACAGGAACTTCAGTGAACCAATTTTATGAGTATACTGCAGCGATGGAAGGTTCAATGAGTGGTGGTACTCTACCTCCAGGAACACAAGTACCTCATCCAGGATTTGCAACTGAAAACGGAATTGCAGTTCAACTAAACGCTGTTTTAATTGGAGGATTTAACGGATTAAACAACTAAAAAAAATTATAAATTTATAGATATGGGAGACTTAAAACCAATAGGAAGTGAAAAACTGACTGGTCAAGAAAAACTTAAAAGAATAATGGAAATTGCTAGATTCAATGAAGTTATTCCTGAGCAAATCAATGAAACTGCCAAACAAGAATATTCTGTTAGCTTAGCAGATGGTACTGACTATCAAATTGTTAAAGAAAAACAAGGATATATTATAAAGAAATCAATTTCAGAATCTGAAACTGATTATATTGAACCAATGAAAAATAGAAAATACTATTCTTCATATTCTCAAGCATTAAAAAGATTAAACTTACTTGCTGGTGAGTTAAACCGTTTGAATGAAAATGAAGAAGGTGTTTCCTTATTTGGTGAACAAAAAAAATTTGTTTTAAAAACACCTAAACCAGCACCTGAAGAAGTACCAGCTCCTGTTGAAGCAGCACCAATGGCACCTCCTCCAGTTCCTTCTCCTGAACTCCCTCCCTCTCCCATAGGGGATGAAGCTCCTGCAGAAGGTGGTGAAGAAGCACCAATGCCTGACATGGGAATGGATGCGGGTGTTGAAGATGCAGGTTCCGATGAGGCTGGAATGGAAGATATGGAAAAAGACGCTGAAGAAAAAGTGACTTTCAAAACAATCCAAAAACTTACAGGAAAGTTAACACAAAAAATTAGAACATTAGATAATGAAGAAGGAATGACTTCTGAAAATATCAAATATGTTATTAATATGATTTTATCTTCTTTAGATTTAAAAAATCTTTCAGAAGAAGATAAAGAAGACATTATGTCCAAATTTGAGGAAGCTGAAGAAAGGGAAGAAGGTTCTGAAGTAGGTGGTGAAGAGGAAGTATCGGCTGACATTGAAAGTCCTGAGGGAGATGTTGAAATGAGTGCAGAAATGCCTGTTGAGACTGAAGTAAAAGAAACTCCTTCATATGGTGCAATCATGGACCATATCTTTGGTGAATCAAAAGTTGACAAAGTAATTTCAAAATATTTTGAAGTAACAAAAAAAGAAATTTTAGAAAACAGAGAAAGAAAAGCACAAAAAACAATTCAAAAAATTTCAGAAGTAAAAAAGCAAATGAAAGAGGTTGTTAAATTAACTGAAACAATTGAACAAGAGTTAGCTTCAAAGAAATTCTTGGAAGAGAATTCAGGTGCTAAAATTGTTGGTAAAACTAACAAAAATAATCTTGTCTTTGAAAATAAAGGAAAACAAGTAAAGATATCACCTGAAGGATTGTTAGTATGAACAAATTGATTTACGTAAATGGTTTAGGACCCAACTATAAAGGGGACAATCTTTACGAGTTCATATTCTCTGATACGGATGATGTTTGGGGAGACTCTTGGGATAGTAAACCATCTAATGGGTATCCAACTCCTCCCGAATTGAAATATATTAAAAAAGTAGGAGTTCTGAGGAATACTGATGTTAAATTGGAATTGATTCAGAACTCCGATTTTTTTTGTATGATAGATGCAATGGATGATGTGGTTGCTTTAGCCTGGGAGACAGAAGAATATGAAGGACAAAAAAGATTAGTCTTTAGATTTGGAACTCCTGAACAAGAAATAAAAGACAAACTCTATGAAAGAGATTTGGTTTTAGAATTTGAAAAGAAAGTAGTTTATGAAAATTAATAAAAAAGCATTGAGACTAATTGATAAAGGTTTATCAGCCAATACAGTTTCAAAACTGAGTGAATCTCAAATTGATGTTTTATATTCAAAGATGTTGAATGAACAACCTCAACCACAAGTAGTTAATAAAACTGTGAAACAAATTGTATTACCCTCAGGTTCTCAAACAACTGTAGGAGGTGTTTCAGTTTCAAATGTCGGAGGAAAAACAACAGTTACGCCAACAACTGAGTCAGATTTAGGGGAGGATGTTGATGTAGATGATTCTATTGAAAAAGAAAGTGGTTTTGACCCCTACGCAGGTAATAGTGTAGGAAATGATGATGGTCCATCCAAAGATGATGGATTCGGTGGAGGAGATGATGGTATGGGTATGTTTGAGAAAGAAATGAAAGAAGAAAAAGAATCCCAAAAGAAAAATCCTTACGCAATTTGTACAGCTCAATTAGGTAAAGAATTTGGAACAACTAAAAGGAGCGAGTGGACAAAGGGACAAATGAAAAAATATGAAAGTTGTAAAGCTGATGTAGAAAAATCTTTGAAAGAAGGGAAAAATCCTGTATCTTTGTTTTTAGAAAATGAAATTATGAGAATTGTTGAAAGAAATATTCCACCGAGAATTACAAAGGGTGAATTAGTTAATTACTTGTCTGAAGCTCCTGCAACTGCACCCACAAAACCAAAAACAAAACCAGGTACTAAACCTTCCGAAAAACCAAAAAAACCAGGTCATCCTTTAAAGAACCCAAACCCTGGTGAAAAACCAGCTCCAAAGGCGGGTAAAGTTACACCTGAAATGGCGAAAGATGAAGTAATTGATACAATTTTGAAATTATTAAACAATGGCTAAGATTAAAGAACAAATAGATTATAAAGGAAGACCTGAAAGAATGGACCCTAATTTGGAAAGAAAGTTGAGAGACAAGGAAGGTCTTTTTGCTCAAAACCCTGCAATGAAAAAAGGGGTTGAAGATGTTCAAAGATTAGTTACCTCAAGATTTCTAAAAGTTGCGCAAAAATTAAAACAAATAAGAGGTCTTGAAAATTTAAATCCAAGAACCATCCAAAATATATACATGGAGGAAATGGCCAAAGTTCCAATGGTTATGAGTATTGAGGCCAGACACAGAGAAGAGTTGGAGAATTTGGCTATTCAAGCCGGTTTGGATGAAACCGAAATCCCGCAAGGATGGGTAGATATTGAAGCCCGTCTTAATAGACAGCCAATAGATGTTTCAAACTTCAGATATAATCCTGAGGAGGAACCTGAGGAGGATGAAGAAGAAAAAAAACAAAAATTATCATTCCAATCTTTTGATGTAGAAGATTTGACAGATGAAGAAGTTTTGGAATTAGAAAAGCACAAAAGAAACATTATCAATGCTTTAATTCAAGGAGCAGCAAAGAAAGGGCATTATGCTTTTCAGAAACCTGAAATCAAAGAACAATTAGATGCTATTGACCAAAGATTATATCCTGCTTACTTAGGTATTATGGCGGTTAATGACATGTTATACTTTACAATGGAACAAGCAATTGAAATGATGTCTCAAACAGGTCAAGGAGTTGCTGGTAAAGTAGAATTAGACCCTGATGATGAAGATGAAGATGGTGAAGAAGGTGGAGGAGAAGAACAAAATGAAAGTGACACAAAAATTGTTGCTGATGGAATGATTTTCCCTATTCTTTGTCATGAAATTATCAAGGGGATTGAAGAAGCAAAAGGTAGACATGGTTTACCACAAGATGCTGATTTGAGACAAAAAGTTCAGGGACAAACGGATATTTTATCTAATGAGCCGATGCAATTAAGAATCGGACCTGAAATCACTGAAAAACTTAGAGAAGCTCTACCAGACGCGATGTTTGAAGATTCAAACAAAGGTCTAATAAACTGGTTCCATATCTTGTTATACCAAATTCCAGCACAAGAATTTTTGGAAATCATAGGAAATGCCATCGCAGAAGATTCATCTAAAAACAAAAAAGCTACTGCAAAATTTGAGGAAATCATGAAAGAAGCTAAAGAAATGAAAATGGAATATGAATCTTTTCAAGATGAAAATTCAGATAGTTCAGATTCGGATGACGAAGATGATGATGATGGTTTAGATGATTTTCTCGGTAGTTTAGGTATATCAAGACCTAAATAAATTTCTTAGTGACCAAAGAACAATTAATTATAGAAGTTACAAAGTGCATGAGAAATACACCTTATGCACTCCGTACTTATTTACAGACATATGATAACACAGTATCAAAATATGTCCCACTAGATTTATTCCCTGACCAAGTTAGCCTTATTGAAGATTATGATGCTCATAATGAAAATATTGCATTAAAATACAGACAAGCTGGAGTTTCTACGGTAACGGCAGCTTGGGCATCAAAAAAATTAGTTTTCGCAAAAAAACAAAAGCCTGAAAAAATTCTAATCATTGCAAATAAGTTGGACACATCAGTTGAGATGGCTAATAAAATTAGGAGTTTTACAGAACAATGGCCAGCATGGGTTGGGGTTGGATTTTCAGCTGAAAAAAACTCACAAAGACATTTCAAATTAACAAATGACTGTGAGGTTAAAGCCGTAGCAACTTCAAAAGACGCATTACGTGGTTATACTCCGACCATTCTTATTTTCGATGAGGCGGCGTTCATTGAGGCTGACAATGACTTCTGGTCTGCCTGTATGGCCTCACTCTCTACAGGTGGTAAGGTGATTGTTGTATCTACTCCAAACGGATATGACCCAATTTACTATGAAATTTATGACCAAGCATTAAGAGGAATGAATGAGTTCAAAATCTCTGAGATGTATTGGTATCGTGACCCAAGATATACAAAAGACTTGTATATGGTTAAGACAAATGATTTGGTTCATTTTTTACTTAATAGAGAAGATTATCCTGAAGGAACTGTTGTTGATTTATCAATTGACAATCCATATGAAAGAGACCATAGTATCACAACAGATTATATTCAGAAAGGTTACAAACCTTGTTCTGCGTGGTTTGAGGGTATGGTAAAAAAATTGAAATTTGACAGAAGAAAAGTAGCTCAGGAGTTGGAATGTAACTTTTTAGGTTCGGGTGATAACGTTTTTGAGTCTGATTTAATGCAAAATATTGCGAAAAACCAACTTAGAGAACCATCAGCCAAATTGATGGGAGGGTCGCTTTGGATTTTTAAAGAACCTGTAGGTGGTCACAAATATGTGATGGGTGTGGATGTTTCAAGAGGAGACTCTGAAGATTTTTCTTGTATTCAAATTATTGATTTTGATGAGAGAGAACAGGTTTTGGAATATGTAGGTAAAGTTCCACCTGATATTACTGCGGAAATCGCATATAAATGGGGAACAATGTACAATGCGTTTTGTGTTGTGGATTTGACAGGAGGTATGGGAGTTTCAACCGCCAGAAAGCTTCAAGAGTTAAATTATCAAGGAGGATTTTATATTGACAACATTGACCCAAAAAATAAATGGAAGTGGGACCCAAAATTAAATGAAAAAATTCCTGGAATAAATTTCAATGCAAAAAGAGTTCAAATTATTGCTTCTTTAGAGGAAGCCGTGAGACATGAATTTAAAATTTATTCTCATAGATTATATAATGAAATGAATACGTTCATTTATATAAATGGAAGACCCGACCATCAGAAAGGACATCATGATGATTGTATCATGGGTATTTCTATGGCAATTTATGTTGCGGAAAAATCATTCCAATCTTTACAGAAAAATCTCAATCATACCAAGGCAATGTTAAATTCATGGACCTCTGTTATGAATGAGAACAAAAATACATCAGATTATTTCAATCCTTTGGTTCCACAAATGGGTAGACAAAGTCCAATTAATCAAGGTCCATCCCGAGCCGATTACCAAAAATATGGGTGGTTATTTGGTGCCAAATAACTATTTATATTATCAAGGTAATAAGTAAAATTGTAATATGGCAGAACAGAACATGACGGTTTGGCAGAGATTGTCCAAAACATTCGGACCCAATTCTTTATTAAATCAAGATTATCCAACTTTCAAGTTTGATAAAAAAGAATTGTTGCGTACAACAAGTAGACAAGAATATGAGACTGAAAAACTTCAAGCTCAACAAACTTTTTACTTGGCCAATCAATGGGCGAAAGTTGAGAATAACCTTTATTCTCAAGCAATTTATTATGAGCCAACAAGATTGTCTGCACAATATGACTATGAATCTATGGAGTATACTCCAGAAATTTCTGCCGCTTTGGACATTTATGCTGAAGAATCTACAACAACAAATGAAGATGGTTTCATTCTACAAATCTATTCTGAATCAAAAAGGATAAAAGGAGTTTTAGCTGATTTGTTTAATAACAATTTAGATATCAACACCAACTTGCCAATGTGGACAAGAAACACATGTAAGTATGGAGACAACTTTGTTTATTTAAAATTAGACCCTGAAAAAGGAGTTACAGGAGTTCAACAATTACCAACAATTGAAATTGAAAGACATGAGGTTGGTGTGAGTCAAAAAATTTCTGTAGATATTACTAAAGAATTAGACAAAGATAAAAAAGCCTTACATTTCACATGGAAGAACAAAAACATGGAATTTCAATCATGGGAAATTGCTCACTTTAGATTGTTAGGTGATGATAGAAAACTTCCTTATGGAACTTCTATGTTGGAAAAAGCAAGAAGAACTTGGAAACAACTTTTACTTTGTGAAGATGCAATGTTAATCTACAGAACTTCAAGAGCACCTGAAAGAAGAATCTTCAAAGTGTTTGTTGGAAACATGAATGATGATGATGTTGAAGCATATGTACAACGTGTAGCCAATAAGTTTAAAAGAGAACAGATTGTTGATAGTAAAACAGGTAATGTGGATATGAGGTTCAACCAAATGGCGGTTGACCAAGATTATTTCGTTCCCGTTAGAGACCCAGCAGCGCCGAGTCCTATTGATACTTTACCAGGTGCTCAAAATTTATCTGAAATTGCTGATATTGAATATATCCAAAAGAAATTATTAACTGCTCTTCGCGTACCAAAAGCATTTTTAGGATTTGAGGAAGTTGTTGGTGATGGAAAAAATTTGGCTTTACAAGATATTAGATTTGCCCGTACAATCAACAGAATCCAAAAGAGTATGTTGCAAGAACTTAATAAGATTGCAATTGTCCATCTTTTCCTACTGGGTTTTGAAGATGAATTACAAAACTTTACATTAGGTTTAACAAATCCATCAACTCAAGCTGATTTACTTAAAGTTGATGTGTGGAAAGAAAAAATCTTGCTTTACAAAGATTTGGTTGCAGACCCAGGAAATGGGATTCAAGCAACTTCTTCTACATGGGCTAAAAAACATATCTTCGGATGGTCAGATGAAGAAATTAGATTGGATTTACAACAACAAAGAATTGAAAGAGCTGTTGGTGAAGAGCTTAAAGCAACACCTACAGTCATCACTAAGACAGGAATATTTGATAATATTGACAAACTTTACGGTAGTGCATCGGGAGCAACACCTTCAGCAGGTGCGGCAACTACACCAGGCGGAACTGAGGAGTTAGGAGCACCTCCACCACCAGCGGGAGGAGCGGAGGAAGTTGGGGCGGGAGCACCACCTCCACCAGGTCCTGAAGCGGGAGCAGAAGCGGCACCTGAAACGGGCGCGGCACCTGCGGGTACAGTTCCAGAATCAAGACTTGATAACTTGAATATTTTAATAGAAAACAACCTAATTGATGGTGATAAATTCATTGATTTAGGACACGCACAAGAATCTTTAGGAGAAATTTCAAAAGAATTGGATAAGTTACTAAATTCCTAATATTTATTAAAAAATATTCAGATGACCTTCGGAACAATTAAATCCATAATTGAAAAAAATCTTCTTGAGTCCTACAAAAATGAAAAAGATTTCAAGAAATCTTTGAGAGAGTTCAAGCAAAATGTATTGAATGATAAATCTATCTCAAAAGCTTACTCATTGTATGACCAATTGAGTACACCTCAAGGTCTTTCCGAATCGGATGCAAAAGAATTTTTAGAAGAAGGAATTTCTTTATTATCAAAAATTTTACCTTCAATTAAGTTACCTAAAACTTTAGAAGAAAATGTTGAAAACAAATATTCTGATATTGATTTATTAGTTAACACAAATCAACTTAATTTACATGAAAGGATTAATGCAAAGAAAAATATTATTTCTTTGATTACTTCTAAGCCTAATTCTATAAAGGAATCAATCAATATTCCTATAAAATCAATGGTGAATATCGCAAACCAAACTTTAAGAACTTATATTGAAACACTTGATGAAAATTCAAAAAAAGAATTTTTTCAATTAATATCTGAAGATTCAAATTCTTTGGAAACAAAGTTTGAAACATTGAAAGAAAGTACTATCAACAAACTTCAATCAATTTTGGAAAAAGAAGAAGAATTTGAGTTGAAAACAAAAATATCTGAAACTATTGATAGACTGAAGGGTGAAAAATTTGACCAAGTTAATTTCCTTAAATTGAAAAATTTAGAAGAGTCAATCTAAGATTGTTTTTTTTTCTGAATATAAATTGCCTTTAATAACTCTTTTCTTTTTACCACTGACTTTTTGGTAAACTCTTTTTTATCAAAAAGTTTTTGATTTTGTTTTGTCTTAATAACCTTAGACTTCAATGTTTTGAGAGCTTTTTCAATATTCTCTCCGTTTTTAATTTGAATTATTAGCATATCTTACATATATCTTAAAAAGGTCAAAAATTTTTGACTATCACTGTTATATGTCTTATTTTTTATAAAATAAACATTTATAACAATGAAAATTAATGAAAAAAGGAAAAAGTGTAAAGTTGAATTTATACAACCCTATCAAATCAGTTTACGGAACAGTAGATTCTAAAAATTTAAAATCAATCTATATTAACATTCAATCATGGATTACACCCAAAAATGAAAATGACAATTGGAATAGAATAGTTGGGAACTTGAGTAGAGAAATTAAACATTCAGTATTCAATTCCATAAACCAAAAAATCTTTCAAGAAAAAAGTATTGTAGATTTAGATTTAAGAACAAGCGGAATCTCCGAGGGTAAAAAATCATTTTTTAATTTAGAAGTCAATCTTTATACGGTTTCAGAAATTGACTTCAAATCCTTAGAAATAAAAGAATCGGTCAAACAAATTGTTAAAAACATTTTCAAGAATAATATAAAAAGCAATAGATATTTTGATTTCTCCTTATCCAAAAAAACAGAATAGAGAATAAACTTATGGATACAGTATATTTATCATAAAAGATTAGATGAAAAATTTGAGAATTTTAGAGGCTAATGAACTTGGTCATGGTATCCTAATTGAAATGGACGCAGGTTGGGTTTCCCCAAAAGATGAACATAACGCTGAAATCTTAAAAGAAGCGGCAAATTTAGACTACAGAAATCCATTTGAATTTTACGCAGTTTTACAAAAATACAACACCCCTAATAGAAATGGTAGATTTTATCCTGAACCTATTTTAAAGAGAGAGGCTGAAAATTATAAAAAAGCTATTGCCAAAGGTTTATCAACTTCTGAATTAAATCACCCTGAATCATCACTGATTGATTTAGATAGAGTTTCTCATCTTATCACCGACATTTGGTGGGATAGAAATATCCTAATGGGAAAATTAAAATTGTTAACTTCTCCTGGTTTTCATGAAAGAGGAATTGTTTCAACAAAAGGTGACCAAGCAGCAAATTTAATGAGACAAGGAGTTACACTTGGAATATCTTCAAGAGGAGTAGGTTCATTAAAAAAAGTTGGAGAAAGAAATGAAGTACAAGATGATTTTGAATTAATATGTTTTGATTTAGTATCATCACCATCAACTCCTGGAGCCTATTTATTTTCTAATCCTGAAGATAGAGACAAATATGAAGAAAACTTAGACGAAGAAAAAAAGATGAAACAACAACAATCTTCTTCAGGTTCAATGGACAAGTCTCTTGACTTAATGAAAAAATTGAACGATTTTTTAGGAAAATAACTTTATGGACGAAAAATATTTTGTAGCAAAAATTCAGTATGATTTACCTGATGAGAATTCAGGAAAGATAAAAAAAATTAGAGAAGAAAAACTTGTTAAGGGTTTTTCCGTGACAGATGTGGAAGCTAAAGTCACCAAAAGATATGAGGGGTTTACTCATGATTGGAGAATAACCTCAGTTTCAGAAAGTAAAATTGATGAAGTAATTGAATAAGTGGTCTTTGACCACTTTTTTTATTTAAGAACATATTTATTGTAAACACAAAAAATATGTTATTTAACTGCTCATTACAATCTTCAGGGTCACCTCTTATAAAATTATTAAGTGGAAACACACTTGGTGAATGCGTCGCATATCTTGAAGGTGCGGGCGATACAATTCTTGGAATTACTACATTAAGCATCAACTTGATTCCTAATAACATTTCTTCCGAAGACTCTTACACTGTCACATTAAAAGATAATGTTTCAAGTGTGCAGTCTAATTATTTGATTTATGATACATATGCTAACGTAAATTCTTGGATTGATAACCAATCAGGAAAATCGGTTTTAAACATAGGATATCAAAAAAGACAGTTTGTACAAATATAAAAATCAACTTTTTTATTCTTTGCCACTATTTATTAGTTAAATAATTAATTTTTTCATGCAAGAAACTAAAAAAAATCCAGTTGAAGAGGCACTTATTCAAATGAAAAATGTTGAAGAAGCTATAGCCGAAAATGCAAAAGGAATACTTGCTTCTACTATGAAGGAAGAAATCAATCAATTAGTAAAAGAATCTCTATCTGAACAAGATGAAGATGAGGTTGAAACAGAAGTATCTGTAGATGATGATTCTATGGGTATGGATAATGATGAAGATGAAATGGACACAACTCTTGATATAGATGATGTGGACATGGATTCGGATGAAACTCCAATAGATTTAACAGACGCTTCAGACGAAGAAATTCTAAAGGTATTCAAAGCTATGGGTGAACAAGATGGTATCATCGTAAAAAAAGATGGTGAAAATGTTCATTTAAAAGACAATGATGCTGATGTAGAATATCTCGTAAAGCTTGGCGAATCAGAGGAAAAATCAAAAACAAACAAAATGAAAATTAAAGAAAGTATGGATTCAAATTTTGATGACTCTGAAAGTCAAGACGGAGCTTCAGCTGATGAAATTATCAATGCTATTTTTGGCAAAGGTAATATGGAAGAAGCTGATGACGTAGATGAAGACTGGGGCAGCAAAAAACATGAGTTTAAAAGACGTGATGGTCACAAACTTGGTGATGTTGACGGACACTACAAAGACTATGAAGTGGATGAAGCTGACGACCAAGAAGATGAATCTTATATGGATGAAGCTGAAAACATGGATGAGATTGTCTATGAAATCCAATTTGATGAAGCTGACGACCAAGAAGATGAATCTTATATGGATGAAGCTGACGACCAAGAAGATGAATCTTATATGGATGAAGCTGATTACATGAATGAGGCCGAAGATGATTTGGATGAGTCATACAATCCTAATTCTGTTTCGGAAGGAAAAAAATTATCAATGAAAAACCCTAAAGGTGTTGGACTTGGTCATGGTCCGAAATTCTCATATGAAAAGTCTGGTAAAGGCGGATTCAAAGAGGATAAAAAAGAAGGTCCTAAAACAATGGGAACAGGAAAGGCTAAGTTTGAATACAAGAAGGGTGCAAATATGGAAGGAGAATCAAAAGTTGTTAAGAAGGCAGAAACTAAAGAAGCTGCAAGAACTTTTGGAAACGGTTCAAAAAAAGGTAGAGGTTTAAGAAAGGCTATTTCTGATAACAGAAACTATGTTTATGGTAAAGGAAATGTTCATTCAGAATCTCTTGAGGCTGAAGTGAAAATGTTAAGAGAAAAGAATGAAGAATATAGAAAAGCATTAAATGTTTTCAGAGAAAAACTTAATGAAGTTGCTATCTTCAACTCAAACTTAGCATACGCTACAAGATTATTTACTGAGCATTCAACAACTAAAAAAGAAAAAATCAATATCCTAAGAAGATTTGATGATGTTGAAACTCTTAAAGAATCTAAAAATCTTTACAAGTCATTGAAAGATGAATTAGCGAAAGTTGAAACTAAAACAGTTAATGAGTCAGTAGAAAAAACTATCAATAACACAGTTTCTTCAGGTTCAGCTACAACTTTAATTGAATCTAAAACGTATGAGAATCCTCAATTCTTAAGAATGAAGGATTTGATGACAAAAATAAAATAAATAAAACAAAAAAAATACTAAAATGGGAGCATTATTAGAATCAGGTCTTGTTGGTAACATCGGTCTTAAGCACCTTAAAGTTATCAAAGAAGACACAATCAACAAATGGGACAAATTAGGATTCCTTGAGGGTCTTAAAGGTCACATGAGAGAAAACGTTGCTCAATTGTATGAAAACCAAGCTTCTTATTTAATTAATGAGGCATCATCTACATCTGACACAGGTGCATTTGAAACAGTTGTTTTCCCAATTGTTAGAAGAGTATTCTCTAAATTATTAGCAAATGACATCGTATCTGTACAAGCTATGAACTTACCAATCGGTAAATTGTTCTATTTTGTACCTAACATCCAAAGTTATGACCCAACTGCACCAGCAGGTTATTCAGAGCATTATGCACCTTACGGAGCACCAAATGGTCCAACATCTCCAAACGCAGGTTACAATTATAACGATGGTAGAGACCTTTATGATAGATTTTATGAAGGTAATGAACCAGCATTAGACCCTCCAGGTTTATTTGACTATTCAAAAGGTTCTTTCACTGCTGTTACTTCTGCAGTTACTTCTGTTGTTACAGCACAGTGGAACAACACAACTTTAAACCTTGAACCAGCAGCTTATGCTTTGACTGATTACAGAAAAGTATTAGTTATCATGTCAGGTTTCGCATCTGACGGAGCAGGTAAATTAATTGGTCCTGATGGTAACCCAATCGACACAGAATCATTCTTGTCTGATTTGACTATCTATGGTGTTTCAACAAACACAACTACTGCAGGTGGTGGTCCTTACTTATTCAGAGTTGTAACTCAAAGATATGGTAAAGGTATCGTTCAATACGGTAACAACAACGCAACAGCGGTATTCCCTAACTCATTAACAGATGGCGGTCAGTATGACAACATTTGTGATGTTAACGGTCAAATTTATCTTGAAATCGACCTTCAAGTTCCAGTATGTATCACATGTGGTGGTTCTATGGACGGTTACACAGGTTCAACTTTCTCATCTTCTACAGCGACTAACAACGCGTTCTCAGCAACTTATAGATTATATAAGAACTTAGAATTCGAAGATAAGATTGGTGAGGTTTCATTTGACCTTATGTCAGTAACAGTTTCTGTAACTGAAAGAAAATTAAGAGCTCAATGGTCACCTGAAATGGCTCAGGACGTTGCAGCATTCCACAACATTGACGCTGAAGCTGAATTAACAGCTTTATTGTCTGAGCAAGTTGCGGCTGAAATTGATAGAGAAATCTTGAGAGACCTTAGAAAAGGTGCAGCATGGAACTTAAGATGGGATTACAACGGATGGAAGAGATTAGGTGGTAACGCTCAACCTTACACTCAAAAAGACTGGAACCAAACATTGATTACAGCAATCAACCAATTGTCAGCACAAATCCACAAATCTACTTTGAGAGGTGGTGCTAACTGGATTGTTGTTTCATCTGAAGTTTCAGCAGTATTTGATGATTTGGAATATTTCCACGTATCAAACGCGGCTCCAGAGCAAGACCAATACAACATGGGTATTGAAAGAGTAGGTACTTTAGCTGGTAGATACCAAGTTTATAGAGACCCTTACTTCCCACCAAACCAAGTGTTGATTGGACATAAAGGTACATCATTGTTAGATACAGGTTATATCTACGCACCATATGTACCATTACAATTGACTCCAACAATGTACAATCCATTCAACTTCACACCAATCAAAGGTATCATGACTAGATACGCTAAGAAAATGGTGAACAACAGATTCTACGGAAGAATCACAGTTGATGGAATTAGAACATTTGACTTGAAAGAGTTAAGATAATCTGGTCCAAACCAAAATATCAAAAGGGTCCTCAAAAAGGACCCTTTTTTTTATTTTATTAACTATTTATATTAAAGTGCAATAATGATTAAACAATCATGGAATTTGAATATTGATGAAAAATTAAGAATACTTAGTTTACATGAGACTGCAACCAAAAATCTATATTTGATAAAAGAACAAACAGTTCAAACAAAGTCATTAGAACCAAAAAAGTTTGTTTTACCAAATAACTCTTTTGGCGGAGGTAAGTATCTCAATTTTGACAGAGCAGCCGTTGATGGTGTTATAAATCAATTGAATCAATATCTAAAGGGGTACCCACAAAATCAAAAAATTAATGTTGAAGTAGAAGCTTCTGAATCTAAGGTTACAAACTATGATAGGGAAAAATTTCCTTCCACAGGTAATGCAGTAATTGACTATAGTGATGATAAAAAAATGCCTGCAGGTTCTTTATCTAAACTACGTGGAGAAACTTTGAAAAAATATCTTGAAACCAAATTACCCAAAAATGTTTCAATAACAATAAAAGATTTAGGTGCTCAGGGACCTGATTGGAAAATACCACAAGGAAAGACACCGTCTGAGGTTGCAAAATTAGCCAATGACCCGAAATATACACAGTATCAATATGTTTCTTTTAACATTGTTGGTAGTGGTGAGTCTCAAGAAGAAATTTGTGATTTAGGATTTTCTATCATTGTTGATTATAGAAAAGAATGGTGTAGAAAAGATGATGATAGTAAATGTCATAGATGTAACAATGCTGTATTCAGAATGTGGGCAAACGGTATACAGTTAACAACTAAAGATGGTGACGTGAATATCAATCTTAACAATGACATAGGTTCTGATAAAAGTGGACCTTCAGTTGTAGTTGAACTTGTTGTTAGTAAAGAACAGAAAAAACTAATTTTAGAAGAAAACCCTGAGGAAATTTTAATAACTTACGGTTGTGCATTAGAAGATTGTCACAGTGACCCAGCTCACGTAACAATTCTGAATAGTAAAGGTCAAGTTTTGTTACCTGGTACATTTCTAACTACAGGTAATGTTCGAATGTCAAATAAAAACGCCCCTGTAAAATTGCTCAAGTTAGATAAGTGCGGTAAGGTTATTTCAGTTGCAGGTCAAGAAGGAATGGAACCGGATATTATAAAACCGACTCCTAAAATAAAGAGGTATAAAATAGTTGATTATGGTAAAAGTTTATATGAACTTTATCAACTAATAGGTAGTGACGGTTTGATTCGTGTGCCTCAAGACAAAGCAGAATATTTCAAATATGTTATCAAACAAATAAATGGTAAAACATGGGATGAAGCCTTAGACGCTTTGGGTATTGAAGGATGGGCAAAAAGAGACTTCAAAAAATACTTAAAATCTTTACAAAGTGGTCAGTAGTAAACTGTTACACTTATTTCGCTCAAATTTTTTTTTCTATTTATTGAAATCATATATTCGGAGACTGGTAATCTATGTCTACCTGAAACAACTTTTTTATCTTTCATTTCTGTAACATTATCTGTGGAAACTTGAATGGAAAAATAATAATTTTTTCTACTTTGTATTTTATTTAGAGTTTTTTCAGAAATCCAAACTATGGAATCATTTTCAACGTCAAGTTCCTTCAAACAATCAACATAAAGAATTTTTTCAAATGCGGTCATTTTGTTGAAAACACTTTCATTCATTGGCCCAGAATATTTGAAATCCTGTGAAAAACTTTGGAGTGTTAATAAGATTACTATGAGACACAAATAAATTTTTTTCATAAAAAGTATTTGAGCAAATATAGGTTTTTTCTTTAAGAAAAAAAATTATTCTCTATATTTAAATGTAGATTTTAGTTTATCAGTCCCCAGTCTAAATGACTGTAGAGTATTCACGGATACAAAGGTATTGGTAACGTAGTCATAAGCTAATATAAAATTTAAAAAAATGAATTACGCAACACAAGTGGGCAAACCGACTGCGCACATTACAAAGAAAAAGTCCCGTCTAAAGGTCTATAATGGCCACATTGTCTTCTTAAATGATAAAGACAATTTTGAATTTGAAATTCACAATCCTAAACAAAAATCGGTTCTCTGTAAGATTAAATTAAATGGTGAATACATTTCCACAAGTGGTGTTGTATTAAGACCAGGTCAGAGAGTGTTTTTAGAACGTTTCCTTGACACCAATAATAAGTTTGAGTTCAGTACCTACAAAGTCAAAGATACCTCTGAAAACAGGTCTGCAATTGATTTAAATGGGGACGTATTAATTGAATTCTATGATGAACAAGAAGTAAGAAACAATTTTTTTGTTTTGAATAATAGAACAACATACGGTAGTGGATTAACTTATGGAGAAAGAAGTGGTGATTATATTCCAAAGTTTGGAACTACAATAAGTACAACAGGTGGTGTAGGATATAACACAACTACAACAACTTACAATACTTCAAATGCAAATTATACAAGTTCAGTAACAATGGACTCTTTTGGTGAATTTGAACCATCAAGTATTTTAAGAAGTAAGTCAAAGAAAAAATCAATTGAAACTGGTAGAATTGAAAAGGGTGAAAAATCAAATCAAACTTTTACCAATTCACACGAACAATTTAACTATTACACCACACACATAATCCAATTTAAGATTCAACCAACAAGTACAAAAAATATTAATGTTGAAGAAATAAGACAATATTGTACTGAATGTGGAACCAAGACAAAGAAGAATTATAAATTCTGTCCGTCTTGTGGAAACAAGTTATAAATAAAAAGGGTCCCGTGAGACCCTTTTTTTATTCTGACTTCAAACCTTGATTGAGAAGTCTTAACGCTTTTGAAAGTAATTCACTTTCTTGGAGTGTAAATAAATTTGAATTGTGACCATATTGGATGGCTTGCATTATATAAAAAAAAGATTGTTCAAAATTCATATTATCAATTAATGAATCAACATCCTCGGTTTTATAAATTGCAATACTTCCTAATAAAAATTTAATCGGTGTTTTTTCAGATTCCATAACAATATTTAAGATATTTATAATAGTATGAAAAAAAATCAAATAAATGAAGCCACAGGAAGTTCAAGTTCAGGAAAATTCAAGGTACCTATAGTTTTGGCACCCCAACTTTGGAAAGACAATGAACTTGGACCTTACACTGAACCTGTATATCATTATAAAAATGCTGAGTTAGCTTATGAAGAGGCTGATGGTGATTACAAAGAATCTCCTGAAGAAAGACACCGTAAAGAAGCTATGACAGATAAAGTGGCTGCAGTTGATAGATATTTAAAACAATTCTATATGTACCAAAATGATGATGAGGGAAGTAGTATTGGTGAATTGGAAACGGAACCTGGTGGAAAAATTGAAGAACAATTGATTAAAGAGGACTTGGCTGTTTGGTTTGGTACTAAGAAAAAGCCAAAAGGAAGTAAACAACCTAAAGGACCTTGGGTTAATATTTGTAGAAAAGTTAATGGAAAACATCCACCTTGTGGAAGACCTCAGGCGGAAGACAAAGGTTATCCGAAATGTAGAGCCGTGGGTGTTGCAGCTAAAATGTCTCCATCACAAAAAAGAGCCGCTTGTCAACAAAAGAGAAAAGCAGAAAAAACACATTCAAAATCTGGCACAGGTAACAAACCTAAGATGACACATTATGAACCAAAAAATGAAGGGATTAAAGAATTGATAAAAAAAGTTCTTAGAGAAAATTTTAATCAAGTTTCTTCAAAATAGTTTGTAATG
>Ga0214919_10004042_pt1 | contig 21616 bp, 29 predicted proteins | sample LL1503_MetaG_FD_177994 | JGI IMG/M metagenome (GOLD analysis project Ga0214919, IMG submission 177994) | Freshwater microbial communities from Lake Lanier, Atlanta, Georgia, United States - LL-1503 | ecosystem: Environmental > Aquatic > Freshwater > Lake | place: USA: Georgia | collected... | reverse complement strand
GGTTCTTTAGCCTTATCTCTTAAAAGTAAACTCAAGTCATCCTCTTCTGCAAGATATACCACCATCTTTCTCTTATCGCAGCATTCTTTATTAGCATACACATCTACTCTCTTCCAAGCTAAATAATCACTTGGTAAAGATGAGTCATAATAAAGATCTCTTTTTCCTAAAGAAAGATTTTCTAATACAAGTAATCTTTGAAGATCATCTTTTCTTCTGTTACTAGATTCATCTCCTTCTTTAAAAGCATTAGTTCCATGTAGCTGTCTTCTCACCCATTCTACCTGAGCTTTATTAAATGCCTCAACTATTTGCCAACATTGAATGTTGTCATAGTCTTGAGAATCTAATTTATTGAGACGCTGCTTAACTTTTATTTCAATAGTGCTATTTAACATTACTAGTCATTTAAAGTTCTTCTTGGGCGGTTGGCATATTTGATTCCTGCAGCTGCTGCAGCTGTACCAACAACTACTGCTTGTTTAATTCTTTTTTTCTTTTGAGGAGTCATTGGTTTTTTAGCAGAAGTTGTTTTGTTTACTTTTTGCACATTTGCTTTTTGAGCATTCAATTCATCCATCAATCTTTTTTCTTCTGATACTACAGGTTTAGTTGCTTCTTTAGCTTTTTTAGCAGCATTCACACTTCTTGTATATCCGGTTTTTGCTGCAGTAATTCCTTTACTAACTGACTTAGTATTTTTAATAGCTTTACTACCAGATGTAATAGCTCTTACAACAGGTTTAATCATTTTACCCATCATAGCTTTTGGAAGTTCTTTTTTCTTTGCCATAATTATTTCTTTTTTGCCATTGCTTTAAATGTCTTAGCCAAAGCTTTTCTCTTTGGTGTACAAGTAGGTTTAGACATTGGAGTGCAGTAACCCTTATGTTTAGGGTTAACTGCTTTTTGAATCCAATTCTTATCTTTTTTCTCAGCCATGATTAGCATTTCTTTTTAGTTGCACCACCCATCTTTTTCTTGCTCATTTTAGCACCAGCAATTCTATCAGCAGCAGTAGCTTTAGGATTTTTATCTACACCAGCTTTAACAGATAGCATACCAAATGCAGAACCACCTTTTTTAAAGCTTGGTCTTTCAGATACACATCCACCTGTAGCAGATCTAACTGTACCTGGAGGACATGAATGTTTAACAGCAGTTACTTTAGAACCACCTTTTTTCATAGACTCCATACCTTGCATATTTGGTCCTGTAGAACCAGCATTAGGAATTCCATATATTTGTCCTTTTGGTGTAGCAGAACCAACAGTAGTCTTCATTGTAGACCCACCTTTTTGCATCTTAGTTCCACCACATTTCATACACTTTGCCATATTATATAAGTTTTAACAATTCCATTTTTTTAAAGCTAGTGCCTTTCTTGTAGGCCTTCCCTTCTCATCTTTCATAGGTCCATCAACCCCTGACATTCTAGCACAAAAACTTTTTCTTCTCTTAGCATCTTTACTATCTGGATCAAGCTTTGATGGCTTAGTAGTAACAGCCATTTTTAATTTGCTTCCTGGATTTTCTTTTCTGTAGGAAGCAACGCCTTTAGCATTAAGACCACCTGTCTTATTTTTACCTTCTTTTCTAGTCCATGCAGCTGTCTTTGCCATAGTTATTAATTTTATAAACCTGCTAAAAATGATGTAGTTAAATCTACCCATCCACCAACACTATTATATTTTTTAAATGATGTAACATTAATATAAGCATTATATCCATCATCTGTATTAATAAATGTTCCTGAACAATAAAATACATCAATTCCTGTTCCAACATTAGCACCAATTATTCCTGTTGCACCTGTTAAAAAAGCATCTGAAGCTAATCTTATTTTTTCAGTAGCATAAACCATTTTAGCTCCATAAGTTGTTATAGCTGCAAGAGCCGCTTTAAATGGAAATAGTATAGCACATAGAGTATAGTTTTGATAATCATTTGGAAAGTTTGTTACAACTGGAGCAACAGCATTTGCTGCTACCCATGTAATTGCTGTAGCAACTGCACCACAAGTATTATCCGTTAAAGATTGCGTTTCACTCTTTCCTCTTCTCCAAATCCTTCCTACACTACCTGTTCTTGATATTCCAATATGTGGTGTATTAATCATAAACAAACCACCATTTGTACTTGTTGTAATATGTGATCCCCAAGCTTGTATACCTAATATACCTGTGTGAGGATAACCAGCTAAACCACCTGCCATGAATGCACCTAAAAACTGATTCTGAGATGCAGGAGTCTGACCAATGTTTGAAATATCTGAATAAATAGGACCATCTATATCATCAGAACAAATTGAATCTGATAAAACTATATTATCTGGTGAGTAACCTTTTTCTTGTATAAAAGATTTAGCATAATCACCAAATCTTTGAACATTAACTGCTCCAGGATAAGTTACTTTAACTGTAGTATCATAGTCTACAGGATTAATTGTATTTCTTTCAACACCTTCTACAACAGGAAACCAATCTCCTGATACCGGTTTAATACTAGAAAGAATTAAAGCACCAGGTACAACAGTATCTGTTTTTGGATTTTTTAATGCATAAGGAGTTAATTTTGCCATGACTATTTCTTTTTTGTTGTTACTTTAATCTTCTTCTCTTGTTTTAGCATTGCCGCTGTAGGTTTCTTTCCAGAACCTTTATTATCACGGATGTTATCCCAGAGACCTCTCTGGGAAACACTACCGTCTTTTCTTTTCAGCATTTGCTTTTTCATTTCTTTTTAGCTATTGTTTTTTTAACAGGTCCTCCTTTTTTATACCCTCTAGAACCTGTTTCTTTATTCATACTACCTAAAGTAAATTCTACTTTACCGTTAGGTATCATTGAAGTAGGTTCAGAATTAATGTCCGGAGATGTAAAACCTGTAGGTTGTGATTGCATAATAGATTGTGGTCTACTATTAGTACTATTACCAGACCTGCCGTCAACTGATGAGTTATTAAAACTACCTTTATTATAAGAACCTTTATTATAACTGTCAACTGTATTAGCTACATTATTGTTATTACCAAATACACTTTTAACCTTACTTCTTGCAGTACCTAGCACTTTAGAAATTCTATTAGATCTTTCTGTTCTTTTATCAGCTAAAGAATCATAACCTTGTGCTTGAGCTTTAGTATTTTTTGCAGTAGCTCTGTCTATTTTTCTTTTTTGTCTTTCTTCAAAAGTAGGAAGACCTAAAATACCAGATCCACCAAATTGTGCTTTTGCTAAAGGTTTCTTAGCTGTAGTAGCTTTTTTGATAGGTTTACTTGTTGCCATGGTTATTTTCTTTTTAATGTTCTTACAGGAGGTTTAACTAAAGTTCTAGCTGGAGCTTTACCTGCAGTAACAATTCCTCCTAGTGCTTTAATTTGTTCTTGTGCATGTTTTGCAACATGACTCATCATTTTAGGATCTTTTCTAATTTCATCAGCTCTCTTCAAAGTAGATAAGGCAGATTCAATTTCCCATCTGTCCATTTCCTTCTTTGCAGGAGTTGCAATTGCTTTAGTTACTTTTGCCATGACTATTTCTTTTTAAATAATTTTTTAAAAAATGATTTAATTTTAGTAGACAATGATACTGACTCAACAACTTTTTCTTCAACTTCTTTAACTAATTCTTCTAAAGATTCTTTGTATTCAGAAATAATTTTAGTTGTTTCATATACAGCATTCTCAACTACTGGCAATACTTCTTCAGCAATTGCTTCAACTTCTTTAACAACTTCTTTTACAATTTTTTTTCTTGAAGCTCTTGGAGTCTTTACTTTCTCAACAACTGCTACCTCTACTTTTTTCTTTGCCATAATATTAAAATAAAATTAAGCATCCCCTTATTTAGAAGGAGATGCTGATTTAGGAGCTTTAGAAATTCCACCTACTTTTCCTTTTGGAGATTTGATTGCTTGTACAGCTTTGTTTGTACCACCTACTTTACCTGTTGGAGTTTTTGTAGCTCCCATTAGTTTCTTAGATTTAGTACCAGTTACATTTGCAGATTTCATTTTTATTTTATTTTTAAGAGTTCCAATATTTTTCACAAGCCATGTTCAAGTCTTTTAAAATATCCTCATTTAAAGGATTTTTTAAGTGCTCTAATACATCAGAAACATTCCTACCTAACAACGCGTTAGTTTTGGTATGATAGATATAACCATCAGCCTTATTAACAATATACTTAAAAAATATGGAATCTCTAACAATTGATTTAATTTTTAATGTTTCCATATCTAAAGTTGCTACATCCATAAATGTTTTAGCAGCTCTTTCTTTATTATTTTCACCACCTTCTCCATTAATATATATATCCATGTTTTCATAGATTACATCATTTGGTGTAGATTTTCTATATTGTGTACTGTTAATATCTACAACTTTTGCAATGTAGAATAACTTAGTACTATTTTTGTCAAATAATTTTTGTAGTTCAGATAGAGCTTTGTTACGTAATTTTTTATACTCTGTTCTTACCATTACAGTTTCCTCTTCTTTATCTAAGTAAAACTTTGGTGGAACAGCTTTTGCTCTTGCATCTTCCAAACTTTTTGAAACTAATGAGAATCCTCCAGCTTCAATTGCATATAATTTAATTCTGTCATAAGGGTCTTTTGGATCTAAGAACGTAGGTTCATTACCGCAAGAAATAAAAATTCTATTCCAGAATTCAGAATTGTTTGGTCTTAGTAAAGTTACTTTAGCCCAAAACTCTTTGTCATCAACATCAATAACATTAGCTGCTAGTTCTTGTTCTAACTCTGCAACTGCTGCTCTGATCTCTCTTACTCTAGCTTCTTTTTGTGCTATAGGAAGTAATTTGATTTCTGGAGCAAACTCATTTAATCCAGTTATATATCTTACTACACCATTGTTATCTAAACAAGCTAGTTGTTCATTATGTGTTACCCCATCAAATAAACTCATACCATAGTCTTCTAATCCCATGTTAGAAGCAGAGTTATCAAAGTAAGGTCTTACAGCAATAGCTGTTTTTTTAACTGAGCCTTTTCCGGTCTCAACCATTGTGAAATTTTCCATTGTTTTGTTGGTTTTTGTTTGTGTAAAATTAATTAAAAAAAATAGGTAGAGGAAATTAATCCCCTACCTATTCTAGGTATTATTAGAATGATCCGCCAGTGATTGGGTTTCTCATAACAATTTTTAATACTTTAGTTGGATCTTTAACCCAAATAGCAGGCATTGTTTGAGACATCATTACACGGTATCCATTGAACTGACCTGAAGATTGGAACCCTTGAGTTCTACCCATGTAATCCATAGTACCATTTTGATACCACCATTTCAATTGATTATCCCAAGATAATTTCAATAAGTAGATGTTATCATTTGTATTATCAGTGATATCAAAGATAATGAATGAATAAGAAGATAATGGGAAACCATCAATGATTGGGTTTTCAATATCATTTGTGTGAACATTATCAAATGCTGGATTCAATACAAATTTCACGTTAGCCAAGAATGGGATAACATATGAAGTGTATGCAAATCCAAAGTTTAAGTCCATACCTTTACCAGTGATTGCACCGATATCAGCAGCTTGGATCAATAAACCTGAAGATACTGCTTCACGTTTGATAGCCTCATTTACCATTCTCATACCACCCATACCAGTTTGTACAACTAGAGAGCGTTTTGGATCTGGACCTTGGAATTCAACTTTACCATTAAAGAAGTTGTAAATCTCACCACGGAATAAATCCAATGAGAAATTATTCTTGTTGTAGATTCTTTTGAAAGAGTTATCTAACTGTTTCCAAAGACCCACTGACAATCTTAAATCATCTGGACCATCTTGTTTGATTCTACCACCTTGTCCCCACATTAAGTAAGTCTCAATATCTTGAGCTATTTTAGACAAGTGAGCAGATTCCATTTGTGTTAAGAAAGTTCTAGATAAATCACCATTGTCAAAAGCTTTTTTAACTTTGTCTTTACCTAATGTCTTAACCATATCATCTAAGCTACTGATTGAAGGATCATTTAAGTTTGTATCAAATGTTCTCCAGATCTCAGTTACAGGAACTGTACCATCTGCATTCATACCACCTTTGATCATCAAATCTGCTCTAGAAGAAATAGAGTAGTGAACATGAGCTTCAGCACCTCCTACAAAGTTGTAGAATTCACGGAAACCAGCTCTAGTTTGGATGTCGGAGAATCTCTCACCATATTCACCACGAGCTGAACCTTTACGGAATACTTTAGTACCATTAGATAAGTACTTGTTATCCAAGAACTTGAAGTTATCATTGTTTACTAACTGTACGGTATAGATAAATCCATCACCTACAGGTAAGATATCTTCAGCTGTTACATAAAGTTCAACACCGTTGTATTTGTCATAGGTGAACATATCACCATGTCCAAACTCACGTCTGTTTAATTTAATTCTGAATGTTGATCCCTCAATTCCTTTGAACTCATTATCCGGTTCAATGTCTTCAATAATGTAAGGAAGATCAATAGATACAGGAGTCTGCCATCTATATTCACCTCTTGCATTGTCTACCATAATTACATTCTTTCCACCGAAAGAAGACATTTGGTACAAAGGCATTTCAACTTTTTGGGACATAGCCCATAAGTCAACCGGACCTAAATCCATTGGTTGAGCATCTTTCAACATGTTTACTAAGTGGTAGGAATCTACGTGTGAACTTGCATTGTATGCAGTATCACGCAGAAATATACCATTGTTTAAAACTGGAGTTGCCATTTATATTTATTTATTAGTTACTAATTAAAATGTACGTCTGAATATATTTGTATTCTGACGCTGTATTGTTTTTTGTGGATTATTTGAAGATGGTCTATCTTCTCCTAAACCGGTATTAGTTGAAGAACTAGATAATTTTCTAGACTCTTCAGTTTTCAAGCTTCTTACTGTTTTTTCTACAGCAGCTTTAGAACCTTGCTCTTTTATTCTACTTCTGTATCCTTCAGGATCTTGAAGTAACCAAAGTGCTTCAGCAATTAAACCATGGTTAGGTTCTACAAACTGATACTTTTCTAACAAGTGTCCTAACAAGTTTGTATTCTTACCAGATATAGAAGGATAGTTTGGTTGTACTAATCCTGAGTAAAGAACACTTTGTGTTTTCTTATCAAGTTTAACTCCCGCAATTTCTCCTGCTGCAAGTGTATTGTATACACTATCTGTATAAGCTTTTGCTTGTTTTGTTTGTTGTTCTTTTTTATGTTCTTGCTCAGCTAATTGTCTTGCAACAATTTCTTCTTGCATTCTGTCTAACTTAGGTTTAAACTGATTAGCTTTTTGTTCAAGCTTATTCATGTCCGCCCAATCTTGAATCTCTGATTCAATTTCTTCTGCGTTTCCAAAGTTAGTAGCCCAAAGATATTGTCTAGCAATTTCTTCTTGGTCATGTTCATTAGTAGGATCTAAATCAATAATCTCTTCTACATGAGCAAGAGTTCTGAAAAGACCTTTTAAATCTTGTCCACCGTCAGCTACATACTTAGCCGCAATTTGAAGTTCTTCAGGAAGAGCATTAAAAAATTCTTTAGGAACTTTTGCCTTTACAGCATTTTCTCTTTCTTGGAAGTTTGCTTCAAACAATTCTCTGAAGTCTTTAGTACTATACTCTTCTAATGATTTATCATCATCAAAAGGAATAAGTGTACCTTCTTCAATCATTTTTTGAGCTAAATCATAAAGACCATCTTTATCTACTTTTGGTCTTCCATTCTTAGTACTAGCTTCTTCATTCTGACTAATAAGATTATCTAACTCAGCAATAGTTTCTTCAACTTCTGCTTTGTCTTCTACAGCTTGAGCTTTTTCTTGAGCTGTTGTAGGCTTGTTGTCAAGGAACGAGGTGTCAATGTTTTCAGCACTGAACATAGTTTTTGGTTTTTCCTCTGCTTTACCATCTTCTGGTGTCATGATGTTTGCAGCTCCGGGATTACCAAATAGTTCATCAATGTTAACATCAACTTGTTCTACCGTTGTAGAGTCTTGAATTTGATCTTCAAGATTAGTTGCTTCTTTATTCATCTTGTTGGTTTTAGTTTATAATTTAATATAAGCAATAAACTTGAAAAATTTAAACACTCTTAAAAATTTTTGGGCACTATATAGCTAACCCTATTCTTTTTTATCATATTTGTTTTTATTCTCTCTTGCAATTGCTAGTTGTTTATCTGCTATTTCTTTCTGAGCTTGTATTTTTTCTCTTTCAATTTGAGTTTTTGTAGAATCATTATTCATTCTATTTACTTCTTTTTCTCTTTGTAGATTCATTTGATCTTGGAACTGTTCAGAATTTCTGATATCTTTCATTGCATCTATATAATCAGATTGCATGTTTTTATCAATATCTGTCATAGCTCCCATACCAGCAGCTCTAATTTCAGCAACAAGAATATCTCTTTGTCTATTCTTCTCATCTCTTAATTCATTTGCATCAAGCTCCATTTTCTTTTGTCTTTCTTGAGACTCCATTTGTTGTTGTTGCATTTGTTGTTGTTGCTGTTGTTCTTCTTGTTTTTGTTTGTTTTGTTTTTCTTCTGCTGCTTTAAGAGTATTGTTTACTTCAGATACTGTATCTGCTTGCACAAGTTTCCCTAAATCATATATTGTTGCACCAGTAGTATTATTAGTCATAGCCATTTGTTTTAATTGCTCTAGCACGGCTCTATGATTTGCTGTGGTACTACAAAAGATATTAAGATCTCTCATTAATAAATCTGTACCATTTATTTCAAAGTTTACTTTCTCATCATCAGAAGTCATGTATGAAAGTCTAGCTGATGGTTTTGTTGAGTGATAGTACTGTGCAAGGTCTGTTCTCATGGTATGCACTCTAGGCATTAAGTAATCACAGTGTTGCATAAAGAATATTTCTGTCTGAGCATAAGATGCTGAAGCAGCTTGCTCAACTCCAGTAGCAGTCATTTGTGATAACTGTTGACCCATCCTTTGAGGATTAACACCAATTACATCATAAGCTTGTTGCTTAAAGTGCTCAGCTAATTTAATTCTTGACATTAACCTTTCTGTTTGTGAAAGATCTAATTTTTGAAAGTGTTGGAAGTTAAGAGGGTTTTCTGTATTGCTTATTGAGGTATCCAATGGAAGCATCTGGAAATTCTTCATTGCCACATATGCTTTTGCTAAGTTATTCTTACCCCAGTCTTCACCCATTGAATGTCTTGGTAATGAATTCTGATCAAGTAAGATTACTGTTCCTAACTCATCTACTAGTATATCTGCAATTTGATTATTTACAATATTGTATCCAATCTGATATGGTTTCATTAAGTCTAGTAATGCTGTTGACTTAGTATTTCTATCAGAGAATACTGCTCCTTCTACAGGAAGTTTACATCCATATAAACTATTGTCTCCTTTAAATTGGAATCTTAAAGGTCCAATATGGTTTTTATCTACACCAATATAGATTGGAGAGAAACCACCAGGATTATTCATACCCCAGAATGAAGGAATATTTGGTCCAATTTTTACACCACCCCAAACTTCATTAATCCATATCCAGTCAATATGTTCTCCATATACAAGATTCTCTTTAGTTTTATTCTTAAATAATCTTGTATCATAAATTGGATTGTCAGTTACTTTATAATCTTCAGTAATGATTTCATTGATAACTTCACCATTGTCTTTTACTTTAGTCAAGTGTCCAACTTTTCTTTGAGACTTCCAGTAACCTGTTGTTACTCTTAATAAATAAGCAGTACCTTGGTCATAATAATCTTCACCTTCAGAAAGAATCTGATTAATAATATCTCCACCATCATATACAGATCCAGCCATCATTGTGGTATACTGTCTGTATGCTAATGAAGGCATGTTAGTATTCCACTCATGTGACTTAGTAGCATCATAGAATGTACCATCATTTTGACCTCCTATTGCATAACCTGCAGATCTGATTGGATAAACAGCTTCTAATGCTTCATGTTGTTCTGCTGTAAGAACATATCCGTACTTATCAATTACATCAGCAACAGTTAACATATCTACTTTTCCAACCCAGTTACCTTGAGATATATATCTTGCATCTGGAGATTTGTGATAGAAAGTTACAGGTGGATTCCAAAGTTCTACATCATAATCATCTTCCATCATTCTGAAATGCCAGAACTCTCTATCTGTAATAAGCATATCTCTGAATCCTCTTTCTTCAAGTTCATCCATATGGAATCTCTCTACGTCTACTTTATGTTGATGAGAAGCCCATTGTTCTACAAGTGATTTGTAATCCTTCTTAAAGAACTGCTCAATTTGTGGTAATGATTTTAAATTTTCTGGCGCTAGTTGTTGCTGTGCTTCGGGAGATTCTGGATTCATACCTTGTTCCATTAAAGCAGCTTGTATTTGAGTACTTGCTTCAGCCATTAATGTATCCTCAACCATCTTTCTTTTTTGCTCCATCATCTCATTATATGAGAATTCATCAATAGCTCTGTAAGTAAGTTTGGTAGATCTTTTAGCAAATTCAGCTACAAGAACATTAATAACATTTGGGATAATTGGATAGAATTTTAACTCTAAGGCAGACCAGTCTTCTCTAGTTAATACATCAACAATATCTTTCATTTCATTGTTTTCTTCAACTATATAATCTGACTTATCTATAATACCTTTAGCCAGCTTATAGTTCTTCATAAGTCTGCGCGCATTTCTACGGATTTGTTTTAGTCCGTTCCATTCTAACCAATCAAGATTCCAAGCAGCCCACTCATCATCTTTTTCTTTTTTAGGAATAAATTGCAACGGTTGGGTAATACTACCCATCCTATTATGAGAAGCCTTAGCTCCTTTTTTGAGCTGCATAGCGTTAAAAACCTGCATATTATAAAAATTTTAAATTAAATTTATTTGTTTTAATAAGTCTAGTCATATGACTAGGAGATTTTTCAAAAACTTTTGCAACATCTTGAATAGAGTTATAAATTATATTATTTGTTAAATCTATAACTTTCTTTCTTGTTTTTGAATAAATTTTTTCTTTTTCTTCTTCTGATTTAATACGGCCTTTTTGTGCTTTACTAATTATATCTTTTTGTTTATCTGAAATAGTTTTAGCATAATTGGGATTGTTAGAACCTGTCATATAATGTATCATTTTTTCTCTTTTTTCCAAAGACCATTTTTTTCCAAACATTGGATTTTTTTCACCTTTTTTTGAGTCAGATATTTTTTGTATAACTTCACTATTTGGTTGAAATAAACCCTCTCCCCCCATTGTTAAATTTGTAAGTTTTATATTACATTTTTTATAAAAACTAATAAATTCTATTTCTTTTTGACAAGCTTCTTCCCATGTTAAATCATCCAACATTATATCAATTGTGTAACTTGTTTTTTTAATTACATGTTTCCAATGTTGATTTCTGTTATGTTTTGAGTTAGCTCTTTTATAACTGTTATCAGAACCTATACCAATATAAAATGGTAAATTAGTATCCAACCTGACATGTCTATATAAATAAGGCATAACTATCTTATATTTTTAAATGGAGATCTATTTATATTTTTTCCTCCTGATGAACTACCTGCACTCCTACCCATATGACGGAAAGGACTACTACTTAATTTATACAAATTTTCTGACTTTTGCAAGTTTTTAGCCGTATCATCCATGATAACTCTTTTACTATAACCTCTATTAGCTTGCTGAATTCTCATGAAAGCAACCATTGCACAGAAGGCAACAAGTCTATCCACATTGACTCCATCTGAGTATGCAGCCATTTCTTTTAATAACATAATGTCTGGTATTCTTTCAATACCATATTTAGTTCTTACAATAGTACCATCAGATTTAGTTTCTACATCAAGTTCTTCTTTAGTGTACTCAATAGCATAACTTAGTAAGTGAGCTTTAAATAATGTTCCAGTATTCTTCCAACCATACTCCTGATACACTGAATTATTAGATCCCAGGTCTTTTAAGAACATTATTTGACTTTTTGGTACTAAGTACTTCTGCTTCTTTCTAGAGATCATATACTGAATAAATAATGAGATGTTATTCTCAATTACTGTCCAGGCATTATACCACTCAATAATTGTCTCCAGTCTTTGGTGTGTTTTGTTAATATCATCAAACCTTCCGCACCATGCAGCTACAATCTTATCTGGTTCTATGTATGTTTCAGTTTCTATACCGGTAACCTTTGTTACTTCTACAGGAGCTTTCATAATATAGATAGAACATAATGATTCAGATGTGGTTGTTTTACCCTCAGCTACGGGGTCAATACTTGCATAGTACATACCAAAGCTAGGATTCTCTACTGGTCTTTCCCATACTACAAGAACTCCTGTTTTATCTTCGGTGTTTTTTGTAATTGGAAATTCTATAATAGGTCTTTTGTTACTGTGCTCAGGAAGTATTTTACCGTTGGCATCTCTGCCTAATTCTAAAAATTCATAAGCATATTCTTTATCCTCAATTCTTCTTTGTTGTGCTGTTACAAGATGCATTGGGAACTTAGATATAGTTCTGTTAGCAAAAGCTTCTTCAATGTTTCTAGGATGCTGAGAAATCCTCAACTGATATGTTTCCGGAGCAAGTTCTTTTTTCCATTTTTCAAACTGATCATCTAGTGCTTCTAATGCTTCTTGTACTTTTGAATTACCAAAGTTATCAATGTATGGTGGCATAGACCATTGTTCAGGAATGAATAACCCGGATCTTCCTACAGAACCTTTATTATCTAGTAAGTCTGTTTCTACAGAATAGATATCATTTTCCTTTGGGTAAAGAATCATTTTTCTCAATGGTTCACACTGAGATAAATCCCCTACAGATCCTGCTGCTATAAATACACCAGTAGTAGTTAAACCAGATCTCATGGCTGGGCGCATGTACTCATAAGTATTATCCATCCTTGGAGCAATCCCTGCTTCTTCATGAAAGAAGTATTTAACCGGACCCCCTACACCATTTGTTGGATCTTTTTCAAATGACATACCTTGGATAGTACCTTTAAGACCTACTTCTGTTTTTCTGTCTCCTCTTCTTACCTCAATCTTCTGTTGCCACATCATTACCTTGTCTGGAGACATTGGTCTATACCATGCTGTATGTTCATTAAGAAAAGCCGCGTACTCTTGTAAAAATTTCCAAGATCCTTTCTCATTGATGTAGTCTTTAAGACTGGCACCAATCTTTAGAGTAACCCCTTCTTCAAACCATTGTTGGTTAAGAAGCTTAGCCATGTGATAATAAGAAGAAGCTATCTGTCTTTTTTTAAGAATAGCAATGTGATTATAGTTTAGTTCTGCTAGTATCTCATATAGAGCCATGTGATACTGAGCATCCCGGATATCAGCAAAACCAAACTTTTGTATTTCTTTGTTAAAGATAGGTAGAAAGTTTAACCACATATAGTAGTCTCTAGTCATATACCACACCTTACCTTTTTCTTTAATAAGAACACCTCTTCTGCATTTTGCTTTTTGGTCATCCCAGTATGCAATAAAATCTTTGGATTTAAAAGGAGCAGTACAGTAAACTTTGTCTTTATTAAACTTAGTTGACTCTTGTGTAAATAAACTTGTGGTAGTATCATTAAACTCATACTTACCAGGTTCTTTAAAAACATTGGTTAGCAAGTATTCATAGAATTCTTCTCTGGAATTAAAGTCAGTAGAAGTCCATGTACCATTATCCCATGTAGGTATGTCTTGATATATTTCTCTCATATATTTATTCTTTTATAATGAAACCACTCAGGAGGTTTAGTAGTACCATTTAAATATCTTCTTACAGTACTAAAAGGTGTATTAAGATGTTCTGATAGTTCTTTACCTGAACCAAATATATTATTTGTTTTTATACATATAATAGGTTTAGCATTATAATGTTTACCACCTTTTATTGAATTGCTTATTTTTAGTTTAGTTTCATCAGTTAGCAGTTTACCTTTTCTACATTCACTCAATTTAAGTTTAGAATTTTCATTATGCTTTTTACCTAACCATCTTGTGTTACCTTTGGCTTTTAAAGAAATTTTCAATTTACTTTCCTCAGTGTGACATTGACCATAAAAAGGATTTGTTACACCTTTGGTTAATTTAATGTATCTTTCTCTTATTTGTGCATAAGTTCTTGAAGAAGGTTTATATCTTACATTTTGTTTTGTTGTTAACATATTCCATAAAGCCGTTTGCATTGCTGGAGAATCCGGATAAATATAACTCAATAATAAATGTGCTACATAATGTTCCTTGGGAGTTAATAAAACAATATTAGGATGATTTATATTTCTACAATCACCTTCACCACCAAAAGATTTAGGTTTAATATGATGTGCTTCAAAATAAACTAGATCAGATTTGTTTCTATTTTCCAATCTAGCTTTAAGTATTAGTTTATCATATATGTGTTTATAATCCATAACTTTTTGATTATTAATATATTAACTATCATATGATAAACCAATTCCTCCGCGCACTTTGCTGGATTGTTCATCTTGTAAATCTTTGTATACACCTTTAAAAGAAGCTCTGATATCATTAAAACTTTTAGCAGCTGCAATTAGAGAGTTAAAGTTTCCATCTCTACCAGTTGTAAACTGACTTGTTTCCATATATCTACCTAATCTATCTAGCATAGATGCAATACCTTTATATGCTCTAGATGTTGGAGTTTCATACATTCTTTGACAAAATAACAAACCAATAGCAATGTCATCATCTTCTGTAGAAAACTCTGCTTCTATTTCTTGAAGTATAATAGATTCTTTATCTATTTCAGGTGTATTAAAAAAAGGATTCATATCCGGATTAGGACATGTCATGTAAAACAAGTACTGATATATCTTTAAGTGTTCATCTGGATAATTATCCATAATATCTTTTAAAGCTTTTAGTGTATAACAATGTTCAGTGGGAATTACCACACCATTTTGAACATCAAACAATCTTACTAACATATTATTTCTTTTTAATTACTATTTTGTTGTCTTTGATATAATGCATTAAAGCATTAACCTCATCTACAAGATACGGAATTACCATGGGAATTACATCTTTTATTACAGGATCTCCATTGTGATCTAGTTTAATAACTGGATATCCATACTCATCTTCTGAATCAACTTCAAACAAAACATGATGAATAAACATTTTTCCTGGTTTTAATTTAGGATTATGTTTAAGCATGATGTACATGTAGATACTTAACTGAATTGCATAATGATTAAAGTTACAATCATCTAAACCATCTAAGGGGAATTGTAATTTATCTGAAGCTCCTTCCCAGTTTACAAAAGACTCTTTCTTGATTTCTTTATTTGTCTTGTAGTCAATGATATTTATTTTACCATTTACTACCTCAACTAAATCTGACTGACCACATATACCTGCAGATTTAAGATATACCATATGTTCAGGATAAACTCCTTCTTCTAGCTTCTGACTAGGTGCAAGTTTTATACCACTTTCTGTTGTTTCATTAGGAATGAATATTGGTATGTTCTTCCCGTCAACTTCAAGAGATGATAATGCACAAAGATCTGCTTCTCTCTGGTTATGATAATATGTTCCCATAGTCACAGCTCTTTCAGATTCAGTTTCCCAAATCTCTTGTATTTTCTTTGGCTCAATACCAAACCATTTAGATCTCTTGTTTTTAGAAACTTTTGTAGCAATAGACTTAGCATCAAAAGGTTTTTTAAAGTGAGCAACTAATGTTGTTACACTTATCCAATTAACTTTATCTTCAGCTTCTAAGCTTTTGTAAGTATGATCTGTTGCACTAAAGTATATACTCATCTTATTTAAGTTTATCTAGTTTGTCTTCATCTTCTTCTGATACTACAGCTTTCCATCTCAAGTCAGGACAGTCTGATGAAAGAGATCTTACTTTAAATTTTAATGAACATCCACATAATTGACAACATGGTTGTGATCCTGTTAAAGCACAAGAATCACCAACATCATCTTTTCTTACACATGCATTACAATGCTGCATTCTAGCTGCAGCTATCTCCTCAACAAATCTATCTCTTATAATGGAATTCTTAACACCTTCCATGATTTGGGTTCTATTCTTCCAAATCTCCTTTAAGTTTGGTTTCATCTTTAGATTTTTTAAAGTTAATTTTTCTTTCTTCTTCTTTAACAATCATCTCATGTAGATTCTTCATTGCCTCAACTTTTATTTCTAAAACTTTTTTATGTTGGTATGCGGCAAATGTTGATGTGTCATGAGTGATTAATTTTGTTTCAATAGTTTCAATACCTTTTTTAACAGCATATGGTTTAGCAACAAATTGTCCTAAACCATCTACATTAATTCTAGGATGAGATAAGTTAGTAAGATTTTTCTTTAATGTTTTATATACATAATCCATTAAGTCTTCTACTAAATTATGATCAACTTCTAATTCCTCAGAAATTGTTTTATACAGGTTTACTGCTTTCTTCGGATTCATAACCTAATAATTTATAATCAAGTAAAATTGTACCTGCTGTTTGTATTTTCAATGCTGGATTTAACATCACTTGTTTTTTATTACTTGGATCTTTTACTATCAATCCATTCTTCTCAGCTTTGTTTATGCAATTTCTAACAGTTTGTGGAGACTTAAATATCCAGTCTTCATCAGAAGATGCATCATAACAAAAATGAGTAAGCTCTATTGGTTGGTTAAAACTTAATAGAGTTAAACAGTTTAGATCAGATTCACTCATCACTATACGGTTAATATAGCAATGAGTAAGAATCTGAAATTTAACCACATCCCATTTAGGCATCTTAACCTTTTTCTGAACTTGGTTAACTGTTGCCATTCTTATGATTTTTTAAGTTTTCTTTCTGCTGTAGGAGGAGTTTGTTCCGCAGTTTCTTTTTCATCTTTCTTTTTTTCAGGATCATCGTCACGGTCACTAGTATCTTGCTCTTGCTGAGCTGCCATAATATTAGCCCACTGAATTTGAATAGTTGCTCTTTTAAATCTTGCTTCTTCAATTTCAGTTAAGAACTTTTCATACTTACTTTGTGATTCTAAATAAGGTAATGAATCATCATAGAATGCTTTCATTTCTTCTTTTCTTGCAGCTAACTCCTCTTGAGTTAATTCTTGCTCTTCATGTTGGTTTGACATAATTTATACTTTTTAAGTTTAAACAAAGATACTAATAAAGTTTAAATCTCTGATGTTTAAATTAAAAAATCCAGATACTTAGAGCACCTGGATTATAGTAATGTGTGTTACGGTAATGAGTATTACCTATTCTTAATTGTAAAGTTTAATATTGTAAGTGAATAAAACACTCTAGTAACATCTATCTCTACACTAAATAAATCAAGACTTGATAGTCTTAATTTTAAAATTAACTTATCCCACTGTTTAGTTGGGGATTTCCAATTGTTTCTAAATTTCATACTTCAAATTCATTTAATAAAACATAAGTAATTTTTTTCTGAGGTTTTAATAATTTGATCCATTCTAAATGTTTTTGCTTGTCATTAACAACCTGACAACCAGCAGACCAACTTCCAATATTTTCCTGAAGACCTTTAAAGTTGTTGTCATAAGTAGCAGCATGGAAGTTAATACCATAACCAGAACCTTTAATAGGAATCCCAATTTCTTCTGATTTTCCATCCATATCTCCATCACGGAATACAATAAAGTTTCCTACTTGTTTTAATGCAGGCATCTTACCCATGTGTAAACCATAAGTCCACACATCATAATACCATTCATCTGATTTAACTATTGCTGCTCCTGCTTTGTTGTATTTAAGGAAACCACCTTCTAAAATTGGAGTACCAGGATTTGTTGTACCAGATGTAACACCAACAAAAGAAGCTTCATTAAACAAATAAAATTTATCATCAAATTTGTTTGGTGCATCTTCATTTGATCTTATACCAAGTATCCAATATCCTTTTGGGAGAGTTGTAAATGATTTTAATGACTTAACTTTATTTAAAAGTTGTACATCATTATATGTTCTTACATTAATCATAAAATTCTATTTTATTTCTGTTGATGAATCATCAACTGTAAACTGAGACATTGCTGCTAACAAGCCTCCACCAAATGCTGCATAACCACCTGCTGTTATGATTGCTACTGGTAATGCTACGGGAGCTGTAGCTAATACTGTTCCTATTGCTGTTAAAATTAAACCTACTCTTTGTACTTTCTTCCAAAACTTAGGTGTAGGTGCATTAAATCTTTCTTTTAAACTTAACTCTTTCATATGTTTATTTATTGATTACAAACTGTCTTACAGCATCTGAAAGCTCACTTACGTTTCTTGCAAGATTTTTTATTTCTAACTGTGTTTGTTCTTGGATAGCTTGATATTTAAGTCTTGCTTCTTGCTCAACTAATTCAATCTTTCCTTTTAATTTACCAAGTTCTTCAGCATGATGTTGAGCTCCCTTTAGTAAAATTTCAATGTCTTTTCTTGTATCATTATAGGTATTCTTTAAAAAGAAACCAAAAGCAGTAATAATTGTTGCTGCTATGAATATTACAATTGTTAGTGTACTTGAATCCATCTAAACTAAGTTTATAAATATATATATAATAATATACAAAAAAATTTGAGATAAACCTATAAAAAATATTGTTCTCTAACTTCTATAGGAACATTATCCATCTCCTGAAACTTCTCAAATAAGATAGGTCTCTGAGTAATAGCTAATTCATAAATTTCATCCAATGCTTCTTGTTCATTAGGAAAAGTAAAATTGCTTGCAAGGTAATCTGATATTTCAGGATCAGATGGTCTTAAACAAACAGTAGCCTGTAAATCGGACTCAATAAAATAACTTGTTTCTAATGTAAATTGTTTTTTCTCTATAGGAAATTGAATTACAACAGGATTATGGTCAATTTCAGGGAATGTTATTGTAAATTCAATTGGTGTGCCTAAAACATTTTCTAATCCAGTAGTATATACAATATAATATATATTATCTAAATCTGAATAGTCATAATTTACCCAGTAAAGTGTATCACCTTGAGAGTTTGGCAATCCTTTATAAGAAGCACATAATGTACGTGCTTCATTCGCTAGTTGTTCTGTTGCGTATGTATATCCTAACATATTAATAGAATGAATAGAATGAATTAATATTAGTGTTAATACCTGTTATATTACTTGTTTGGCTTGAATTGTAAATAATAACTTCACTTACTCCACCGTTTAAATACGCATATCTTGGAGAACCACCAGATACTCCTAAAAATAAATTAAAAGTTGTATTTGTAGTCGATGGTGTATTTGTAGATGTATTTGCAGATATTGGCGTTCCATTATTAAGATATAATTTACTTCTTAAAGATGCAGTTGCATTTCCATTATCTGTAAGGTCATTTAATAAAAACAAACTATTAGTTGTAGAAGCTGATGTATGTATATTATATACAGTAGGTTGACCTGATACGGCTCTAGTAATAAAGTTATTTGGTTTATTTAGTGCATTTAAATATAATGTATAACCTGAATAAGCAGAACTACCATAGTTATTTGCAATCAAGACGGATTCGTTTAACAAACTATTATATCCAACAAAATTAATTGCAGACTGACCTGTTTTATGTAAAAAAGAGAATGTACTTGTGCTACTTGCTATTTCCATGTAATCAGACAATCCATCAAACTTTATTGTTGGTTTACTATTTTTTGTAATTACAGAACCTGTAGAAACTATTTGCGGTTGGAAGTCTCCTGTAGACTGTACAAAGTCATAACTATTTCCGCTTTGGTCGTACCAAATAGAAACAAAACCATCGTTTGCACCAACAAATGATAATAAAGATGTTGTATCTAACACGTTGTTAACAAAACCAATATCTTGAGAAGTGTTATCAGAAGACCTTCTAACTCTAACGGCATACCCAGTGTATGCACTTCTTAATTTACGCAAAGAATAAGCTCCGATTGCATTTGGATAAACATCTAAAAGTAATTGAGAAGAACCGCCTTTGCTCATTGAACTTATTAAACTATAATACATTATGCTTGTTGATTAAGTCCTACAATATCAAATTTTGCATCCGTAGAATTGTATATAATTCCAAGGTACATTGTTTTACTAATTACCGTAGTAGAAGGTAAAGTTATTCCTATTGCTCTATAGTTAGCACCAAAAGTAATTGCTCTAGCTGTACCATTATCTTTAATTCTAATCATTAATGATTGACCTTCAACAAAAGTACCAGTAGGATTAGCTAAAGTAAGTCCAACCGCTTGTGCTGTAATAGTTACTATATCATTTGTAGATACTGGTGTAACTGTTGAAGCACTTGTAACACTTTGAACGCTTGGTGTAGCACTTGCTTTACTTGCTACGTTACCATCTAATTTATTGATAGCTTGTAGAATTGTATCCGTAGCACTAACTGTTCCTGCTCCAGAAACAAATCCAGTAATTAATTTTCCTGTAACTGTAGTAGCAGATATACTAGTTGTAATACCTGTAGCTCCACTACCTGTAACATCACCACTTAATGTAAGTGTTTGGTTTCCTGTAAGATATGTGTTAGTATCTAAAGCAAATGTATTAACACCAGTCATTTTTATAAATGGTGTACCACTTGCATAAGATAATGCAGACACGTTTGTTAATATAGTACTACCTGCTTGTTTAGAATTCCATGTAGTAGCAGAACTAATATAAGTATCTCCTATTGTACCAATATCTCCAGAACCTAATAAATTTACACCAGCAACAGTTTTAATATTTGTACCTGATACAAGTGTTGCTTGTTTAGTTCCGATATTACCATCTAACTTATTAACAGCTGTCAAAATACTATCTGCTGCAGTAACTGTTCCAGCACCTGATACAAAGCCTGTAATAAGTTTACCTATAACAGTTGATGCTGATATACTTGTAGAGATAGATGTAGATCCAGATCCCGTTATATCACCACTAAGTGTTATATTTTGATTTGCTGTAAGATAAGTTGAGTTATCATAGCTTATGGTTGTACCAGAAATTTTTACAAATCCTGTTCCAGATAATTCATTTTGTTTTCCGTTAAATGTTGACCAATCAGTTGATGTTAAATACCCATCTGTAGAACTACTTGCAGTACCCAACTTAGTTTTAATTGTTGCTGTAGTTTCATCTCCAGTATTTGTTCCAGATAAAGTTAATCCAGAATCTTTTATAATTTTTCCTGTAACACCATCAAAAAATACTACATTGTTACTTACTGAAGAAGCCGGTCCTGTAACAGCACCTACAATATTTTTTTGTATTACATTCCAGTATTGACCTACAGTAGCTTGATTACCTGACACAGTTCCATCTGTATTACAAATAATCATATCTCCTACTTCAACATCTGTACCACTTGCTCCACCTATTTTACCAGCAATACTTGCAATGTACATCCAACCTGCATCTGCAGTAGGATAATCAGGGTTAGTTGAGCAATCAATTGTTCCTTTGTAAACTAATGCATTAGCATTACCTAATAAGTTATCAGCATATACCTTAACTGCATTCTGTGTTGGGTATAATGTATCTGATGTACCTAATGAAGTACTAGTAGATTTGTTTGCTACATTCTCCGGAGTATATCCTAAAGCAGTAGCAATTGATTTATGTTCCC
>Ga0214919_10004040_pt1 | contig 21619 bp, 20 predicted proteins | sample LL1503_MetaG_FD_177994 | JGI IMG/M metagenome (GOLD analysis project Ga0214919, IMG submission 177994) | Freshwater microbial communities from Lake Lanier, Atlanta, Georgia, United States - LL-1503 | ecosystem: Environmental > Aquatic > Freshwater > Lake | place: USA: Georgia | collected... | reverse complement strand
GTTAAATAATATTTTTACTAACTATAATATTTTCTAATTTTGTTGATCTACTACAAGCGGTATATAGTCGTCTTCTATCTTCTCGTAGTTTATAAAAATCCCATATATTGACTTGTCCTTTATAAGTTGAACCTTGTGACTTGTGTGTTGTTGCGCAATAGTTTGGTATAAAGTAACTATGAAGATCATCATAATTTATTTCAATTTCTTCACCACCTTCTTCTCTTTCTAACCATATCTTATCATCGTCATAATTCATTACGATAAACTCTTCGCTATTTACTACTCCTATTTTTTTACAATTTTTATATGACATCAAAGGCAACCCGTGATATAACCATATATCTTGTAATGTAATTATTTTTTCTTGTTTCTCTGTTAATTTTACTAATACACTATCGCTATTTTTTTTATGCTCCATACACATCTTATCAATCTTAATTTTTGTTTGATTACCCTTAGCATTATAGAATGATATGTTTCTACTATTACATATCTCATCAATAGATAGATCTCTTGTTTCCAACCCATCCCAATCACCATTCTCGTAACCTCGTTCCAAATAATCCCATAAAGGTTTCTCGTATCTTTTCATTACATCTAATTCTATTCTGTTGTTGTTACATAATTCTTTTACAATAGGGTGATTAAATATATCTATTGTATCTTCAATAGGTGGCAACTGACGATAGTCGCCCATCAATATAAATATCTTATTAGGATATGCTCTTTTTATTTCTAATATTAATCTCCAAAGATAAAGTTCAATCATACCGATCTCATCAATAATAATATACTTGTATGATTTAAATAACGTTAATGCTTTTCTACATATTTTATTATCTTTTGATATTTTTAAAGTCTTATGAATAGTTGATCCTTTTATATTACGAGATGCTTTATTTGTAAAACTCATACTTATTGTATCGTCATTAAATCTAACAAACTTATCTTCATATACTCCTAATGCTTTTGTTGGTATGTAAGTCTTTCCAGTTCCAGCACGTCCTTCAATTAGTAATCCACCTTGCTCTGTTGCCGTTTTTATAATTGCTTCATAATCATCACTATCGTGGTGATCGTAATTTTTCCAATCGTCGTCTCTCAAATTAAACTCTACTTTTCTATTACTCCTCATAGGTTTAGACCATTGAAACTTTGATGACTTATTTTCAATTGAATAATCACCCCAACCTTTAGTCATCTCTCTAATTGGTATAGTTGGATTTTCTACTACTAAACAATCTGTCTTTCTATAAATTATTTTACCTCCTACTTTTTTTCCTAATTGAAATAATCTCACATTCGCTAAATCTAATATTTGTAAATATATCGGTAAAGTATTTTCTGTTAATTTACTTTTGATTTCATACCCATACATATATATACTATTTTCACCTTCGCCTAATTTTTGTAATATAAGATTATCACGATGTGCTTTAAACTTGCCATCATAAAACTTTTGTTCTCCTTCGTATTTTTCGCCCAAAAAGAAATATCTGTATATTGCCTCATAATCAGTATCCAATTCTACTATTTGTTTTTTATTATCAGTTCTACCTAATATTCCAGTAAGGATATTTATAACTAATTTTCTTAGATTAACATCTTTTGTCAAATCTTTTGTATAATCAAAGAAATCGGCAAAATAATTATTACGAATATATTTTTTTGCTATCAATTGTTTCTTAATAGTAAAAGGTATTTCGTTCTTGATCGCCTCTTCAATAATACATCTTGAATAAATATTTGTTTGATGAAATAAAGTTAAATCATCGGTTTCAACTATGTATAACCCATTCTTTAAAACTCCATCATAATTCTCAAAAGAACATTCTTCATCATACACTGGAAAATCATACGTATTCTCCGCTAAACAAGTTGCGTAACACTTGTTAATATCTATTGCTTGAATATCTCCATCTACAAACTTTTGCCTAAAATTATTTCGTTGTGGTAATTCTACATCTACATCTACTCGTATTTTTCTTGTGTGTTCGCTTGGTGTTTTAAAACCATATTTATCTAATACACTATTTACTGGTAAAGTTTCGTATTTGTAATAATGTAATTTCAAAATCTTTGGTGGTAATAATTCCTCATACTTTTTTGTTTCTTCATCGTTCAAAATACTACCAAAGTGATTTCTATCTTTTATTCCTTGGAGATCTAACATCTCTCTTGTCTTGCTATTAAATATAGATTTATCAAAAGGATTTCCCTCTGTTTTAAAAAACTCAAAATTATCCATACATATGCTGTATGGAGTTTCCCCCTTCCATTCTTTTCCAAAATCATATTCTGGTTCGTCAATATGAACGCATTCATCACCAAAATACATCTTGCTTATTTGATTATCTACTAATGATATTTTTCTTGGTAGTGTATTTCTACGTTGTATTTCATTATTTGCTTTTATGTATGCTAATTCATTACCCTTGATGAATGAATGAGTTAATCTTATATCACTACTACTTTCTGTTATTATATTTTCACTCTTAAAATTAATTCTTTCACTATCACTTTTCCTTGTAAGAGATAGACGCTTTACTTTATCTAATATAGGATAGATATGATTGTTTGCTACAATAAATATTAATGCTGGTAAATTACGATTTTCACTTGGTTTATATGATATAGTTTTTTCATTCTTATCTAACGCTAATAGAGTAATTTTATAATCTCTACAAAACTTTTCTAATTCGTTGATGGTTAAACCTTCTACCAAAGTATTTGCTCCAAAATATTCTCCCAAATTATCATAGGCTCTTTCTCTATTTTTTGGTATGAGTTTTTTAATACCCATCTTGTCATTATACTGATGATAAAATAAATCAAAACAACAAGTTCCTTCTCCTCTATCTATATCACTGATATATTGGTTGTCTAACTTATATCGCATAAATCTCATCTTAACATATTTTATTCCCTTGATATTGTGTATAGATCCTCCAACGGCTACTTGTAATTCTACTTTAGATCTCCCCTTATTTGTAATCTCTAACCAACTTTCTGTTTCCATACGATCACTATCCTCTTGTTGTTTAAGTAACGCCTCTCTCTCAAACCCCTCTCTTGTTGAAAATACTTCAATTTTTCGTGGTATAACAATTTGTTTCTTATCTTTGTTATACGCTGTAATATTATAACTTATTGTCGTAACAATTTCTTCTGTATCATAATCATATTTCTTCTTAATTGCTTTTTTCAATTCTCCTACATAATCTTTCCAAACAACAGATTGTTTGCTTATGGTTGGATTTATTTTACTATCCTTTGAAGTTTTAATACCAAATTGCTTTTGAATGTCTAACCAGTTTGGTTTGTTGCTTTGTGCCTTTGTCAATCCGTAATGTCTTAATTCTTTCTTCACGTCACTCATTATTATTATACTATATATTATTTTTTCTATATTGTTTTAATTAATATATTATATAATTTCTTTTAATTATATAATACTTTTTATTAGGGGTATAAATAGAGAATTATTATTCTATAACCTTTTTAGGTCTGCCTCTTTTTTTTGGTTCAATATTTAGATCAATTTCAACTATTTCCTTAACTTTTCGGGGTCGCCCCCTTGTTTTTGGATCCTCTCCCTCTCTCTTCTTTTCCCTATATCTCTTGTTGTATTCTTTACATCTCTCGTTATGTCTTGCTCTCCATTCGTCGTCTTGGGCTTTGTCTTCATAAAACCTTCGCATATAATCGTTATATACACCACGTCCTTTTTCGCTTTCCCTATACTTCTTAATACTTGCTTTAACACTTTCGGTATATGTTGATGCTTCCATATTATATAAAGTAATATATAATATTTAAGTAGTTTTAAAATTATTATTTACAGAGTTCTTTTTAAGATATTCACGTAAGATTTTGTCATTCTTTTTGGTGTCATCGCAAAACATATCTAAAAAGTCAAAAAAATTATCCTCTAAAGTTTTTGTTGGATCTATATCGTGTTTTAAATAATATGCTAAAGCACTACAATAATATCCACACATATCACTTTTAATATCTTGTATTTGTCTTTCGCTAAACATAATCTTTAATGGTTTCAAAAAGTTTTTTACATCTTCTGGTGGATAAACACCAAAACTATCAAAGTATAATCCTTTACCTTTTTCGGTAATTTTACAAAATACCCAGTGAGTTCCATTACCATCTTCTTGGTCTTCCATATTTACAACATAATCTCCTATATATTTTTTATCGGGTAATCTATCTTTACATACAATATCTACTAATGGTAAATCTGTTTCTTCAAAAAAGTTCCTAATCTGCTCGTCAGTCAGCATATATTATGCCTTTTTAAAAAAAAGACGCAAAAATCCTTAACACTTTATTTTGATTAGACAACCAGTAGGTTTTTGTTCCTTTTTTTCAAAAAGGGAAGGGGGCATTAACATACTACATTCACACATTGGTATATAATAATTTGCTTTTGTTGGCGAAAAAGGTGTATATTTTGTTGATTTAAAATCTTCTCTTTTGTATGGGATATATTCTCGTGTTTTATCTAATTTCCATTCAAATAAAGAACCATCAGCAAAAGAAAAAAGAAAATAACAATCTCTGTCGTCTTTTTTTCCTTCAACTATTTTATTATATCCTACCATCGTTGTATCAAAAGTAAAGTGATTACAAGTTCTATTTTTTAATTCTACTCTTACTCTATTACTTTCAAAATCAAACTTTGAATAATGTGATGTTGGTTTTAATTCACTATCGTATCTATTTATAATAAATTGTTTTAGTTGTTGCTCTTTATCCAAACCATATTTTATATAGGATAGGTTTTCCTTTTTAAATTGCTTAATAATCGTTGGATTTAAAAGTTCCATTCTAATATCCCAAAATATTATATATTCGCCTTTTTTACGAAAAAAGGCACAAAAAACCCTAAAAGGGGTTTGTAAGGGGGCACCCCTTACCGATATGACCTATAACCAGCGGGGTTAATACCCCCTCCAGTTCCGGGAGGATTTATTCCTCCACCTCTACCACTTGGCATAAAACTACCACCTTGTTTAATAGGGGAATATTGATGATATGGGTTATGATTAGCGAAAAAAGGGTTCATCGCTTGAGAACCCATCTTTGCGTATGGAGAACCGAGTTGGATAGGATACTCTACATAATTTTCATTCGCATTCATTCCGCCGTGTGTGTTAATTGTTCCGCCGTGTGTAATATGTAATACACCTCCACCATACATTACTGGAACAAAACTATCTTCTCTTACTAACCCATTAGAAGCAATTGGAACATAAGCAGACCCACCCGCCTTGCGTTGTCTTTTTCGCATACTTTTTGTTCCCATACCTTGTATTCCTTGATTTGCGACATTCCCTAAAACATCGGCAACACCCGAATATTCATCGCCATATTTATCTGTGAATGCTTTTTTACCGGCATTAATCGCAATTGGAGCAAGTGCTTTACCGATTGGTTTCAATACTTTATTGTATGCTCCTTTCAAAAAGTCTTTAATTCCTTCACCTTCTTTTAAAGACATAGCGATACGTGGATGATTTTCTCTTACCATATTTGCTAATCTATCCATTCTTTCGGGATGTAAAATTAAAGTATGTGTTGGTCTATTTGGGACTAAAGCACTACGAGTGATGGTAATTTCTCCACCACTTCGTAAGTGATGTGCTTGTTTTTTGGTTAACCTAATTCCCATACCTTGAATTGCTCTGTCTGCCGCATTCCCAAGAGCATCAACACCAAGTGCGATCGCGGGGGCAAACTCTGGGGCAAAAGTGCTTAATCCCGCGGTTACAACTGGTTTTGCCATCTGTATAAGCGGTTTTGATACTGCTTTGGCAACTGGTTTTAAAAAATTACCAACTTTTTTAAAAAAATCTTTTGCTCCTTCTCCTTCTTTCCTTCTTCTCACCATATTATAATCATTAGATTTTTTTTTTTGCCAGTCGTTCCTTTTTGGGTCCTTTTTTAAAAAAGGACTAAAGGGAGGTAAATTGTAATTTCCTTTAATCTTTTGTTTTAATTTAATCTGTTGTGAAAGATTATTTATTTCTTGTGGTAATAATGGAGTTTCTTTATTTATTCTTTTTGTTGGTCTATAGACGGGATAATCTAAACCGCCTATATCCACCCAATCTTCTTTGAACCATCTTTTTAAATCTTTGGGTTTTTTATCGTCAGTATAGGTTCCCCCTAATTCTTTATATTTTTTGACAATAAATCCACTCTTATACGCACTCGGTTTTGAATATTTTTCATCGGCGATTTGTTTTGCTTTTTCGTAAAGTTTTGGATTATCAATAATCGGCATAATATCTCTTTTTAAAAAAAAGAGAGCAAAAAACCCCTAAAAAGGAGGGTCGTAGGGAACCTTGGTTCCTTACTCTATACGGGCGCCCGTGCGAAGATCAATTGTCATAGTTCGTTCAAACTCCAAAAACACTTGGAATGATATGGTCTGTGTAGACGCGTTCTGTCCTACAATTTGGATTGCCTTTGCGACACCATCTTCACTTGGGATTGAACGACTGATATTGCCGTAGTAGTATCTGTATAGACTTTGGAACTCACTAAACCCAATTTGTCCCGAAGCGAGAGAAGTGGTTAGACTTCCGTTCAACTGGTTAGAAGACACCAATTGTTCGGCAAATACTTCATAATCGTAGAGTAAATTGGTAATAAATAAGTTTTTACCCGAAACTTGTATGTTGAAGTTGGTAAGGGAAATTGGGTCGGGTGTTGCTGGAGAAGTTGAGAAAGGAGACAAAATACTATCACAAGTGACTGAACCATTCGCTGCCACTCCGTTCGCATTCTGTCGTAGGGTTGGGACGACTAAACATCCACGAAGATTTGGTATGCCGTTAGAGACCAAGAATGAAAAAGTCTGTCCCGCTGCCACATCGTTAAAAGTGTAGTAGAAAATATCGTTGTATACGACTTTCTTGGTAGGGCAAAGTGATAGAAGTCTTTGTTCCGCAAGAGGTGACATAGTATATGCGGGACAATATAGACGACAAGAAGTAATAGGAGCGGCAATTGCTGGAGATATTCCGTTAATCAGTTGAGGGAATTGAGTTCTTACAATAGAAAGACCAACTGATACATCCAACCCACTAATACCGATGGTTTCGGTCGTAAGACCAGTAGCGACAAATCCACCTTGACCGACATCACTTGATGCCAACATTACTGGATTTGTTCCACCGCCTCCCAAAATAATAGGAGAAGAAGTCATATATAACTGATTATATGATGATTGGTCTCCAAAAGCATTCGTAGCGTTTTCAGTTGCTATACTATCTTCTATTGTTCCACTCAAATATCTTGCGGTAAAATAACACTGATTCGTATTAATATACAATCTCATCGTTCCACCTTTAACCATAGGCATCTTGGAGAACATATCGCAAATATCTTTCATTCTAATCACTGCGTCAAAAACATACGCTCTCTGTTGAGGTAATGCTTGAGTATAACTTCTAAAAATTGCCGACATCTGTGCGGTGGTAATGAGTGCTGATTGATTGCTTTGGTATTGATTTATTGCTTGTCCGTTCTGTGCTGGCGAAAAGTTTAACCACTGCTGGCGTTTATACAAACCTTTGTTGTAAGTAGTAGAACGAACACCCGATGCCCAGTTTGTTGCTTGACTATCTTCTTGGTAATTTGCTACTTGTGCTACTGCTCCTTCGGGTATTGTTGCGGCATTAGCAACTGCTAATTGTGGTATCCAAACCGCTGCGAAAGAATTAATATCAACATAAGGAGCGTTTGCGTTATTACAAATACCAGTTCCCCAAGCATTCAAAATTGCGGTTGTTCCCGCTGGATTAGCGACCGCGGTGTTATAAACCCAACTATCCGCACTATCGGGGTAGTATCCAGTTAGCGACCCCCAATTTTTCACATCTCCATCACTCCAACTTGTATTTGCCTTGAAAGAATTGAACACATTAAGGTAAGGAACTTGTTGGACGACATTACTATTGTTATACTCCACTATCAGTGAGTGAATTATTTGCCAATATCCGCTCTTCAATCCAACCATAAAATCACAAGGGGATAAAACTGGTAGAGAACCACCCGCAGAACTTTGTAATTGTAGCACTAAAGGTATGGTAAGGAAACTCTCCATCCAGTTGAGATATTGACCACAATTACTTAAACTAGTGGTATCAATAACTATCTGTCCCGAATAACTACTATTGTTATTATCGTTCACATATAACCACTGCTTATCAACAAACTCGCTTGACGAAATCTCTGTGTTAATAGTCTCCTCATAGACAAGATTATCCATTATACTCTTAACAAAGAAAATAATTTTCTTTTTTAAACAAAAAGAAAGCAAAAAACCTTTTAAATTAAAGACGAATATTCCTTAACTTAAAAGGTGTAAAACCTCGTCCGTAGGACGATGCGTCTTATAGGGGCGCAACCCTATTCAAAAGAAATATATTTTCGGGGAACTTTTGGTTTTACCTTTAAAGTCCTTAATACTTCACTTGCTTTTTTAACTTGCCCGTCATCAAAAATCTCGGGTTTTAATCCCATTCCCATCGTTCGCTTATTATGAACTGCTACTTTCATATTACCTCCGCCACCAGTTCGCTTTTTATGTCCGTATATACTTCTTCCACCGAGAGTTGATTTGCTTAACTTATGGATATACATATTACTATACCTCACGAAAATAATTTTCTGCGAAAATCCTTTTTCTGCGGTATGTCCGTGCTTCGCATAAATCCTAATCTCGTCCGTAGGACGATGCGTCTCTCGTCCGTAGGACGATGCGTCTTATAGGGGCGCAACCCTATTTCATAATCTTTTCATCGGGGTCTGTAATTACTAAAAGGATAATCGTCTGTGGGTCTTGTAAAGCAATTGGAAACAAATCTTGGTCTATAATTGTCATCGTAAAACTATTATATTCGCCCGGTTGTATATCAATAAAACTAAACTGACCCGTAGGAGAAATTGTAAATTGTTCCCCAAAATTACCTTGTGGGGCAAAGCAATATAATAAAGTATTCGGTACTGCGTAGTTGTTATTTAGTAGAGAACAAGTCAATATAAAACTGCTAAAGGGGGTAATCTGTGGCGTAAAGGTGGATAAAAATCCTTGAACTACTGGATATGATGGTGTTTGAGTTTGTGCTGGGGGAACACCCGCTATAACTGCTTGAGCATAAGGAACTAATCCATTCGCACCTTGTGGGTAATACCCAGTTTGAAATCCTATAAGGTTTTGAAAATTAGTATTTGGAACATAAAACATAGGAGTAATATTAGCGGTAGGAACAACCCACACTGGAGCAGTTGATGATGGTTGTTTTGTCCCTAAAGTAAAAGTTCCTACACCAACGCCAATTGGGTAATCAGTCGCATTCATATTGTAGCAATTTACTTCAAAAGAGTAGGATGTTACATTCGTTCCAATCGTAATAAAGTAAACATACTGACCGCTATCATTATTGACTAAATAGTGTCCGTTGAATAAAAATTGTTGCTGGAGAAAAGCGTTAAAGGTTGTAATATCGTAAAATCCATCGGGTATGGTAATATCTATACGAGTATTATCTACCCAAATATACGAAAAAGTATTATTATTATACACTGATGTGATGTTAAAAGTAGAATAATATGTTGATATACTCGCTAAAGCAACTTTTTGCCCTTTGACAAACTTGACGTTACCTCCGGGAAACACATAACGAAAATTAGAATTGTTAGAACCCGGCACTATGTTTTGACTATTTAATATTAGAGTTCTCATATATATACCTCACGAAAATAATTTAGTCCTTTTTACAAAAAGGACGCAAAAAGTTGTTTGTAAAGGGGTTCGTAAGGGATCACCCCTTACTCAAAAGGGATTTAGTTTATCGTTAATAAAAGTTCTCTTGCTTGGGATTTTGTCAATCTACCTTCTTCCATAAAGTATATCACAATCTTTCTTAACTCTCTAACCAACTCGTGAGAATTATTACCCGCCAACCATTCTCCCTTTAATACTTCAAATCTATCTTCTAATTTTTCGTCTTCATCCGTTTTTACTGGTTTTAACCCTAATGTATGATGAACTCCCGCACCTTTTGACATCTTCTCAAACAATTTTTGTTCGCTTAAAGGTAATCTATTAAACTCTTTTTGTAGCGGGGTTTCCCCCCCGCGCGAGGATATTTCATCGGGTTTTTGCGTCCTTTTATCAAAAAGGACTCTTACAATAAAGTCTCGTAAATCTTCACTTATACTTTGAACTGGGATAGATTGAACTCGTCCACCACCTTTATGATGAACTGACAAAACAGATTTATTCATATTGTTTGCGTGTAATAGGTATTTTCCAAACTGAATATGACTTGGTGTCTCAACTGGTTCTAACCCTTTCCCAATTTTTTTAATCAAAATAGGTTTTCGTCCTCCCATTACCATCCCCACTCCTTTTCCGCCTTCAGTTTGTATTGTTGCTGCTGATGGAGATGTAGTTCCACTTTCTACACTTGGAGAACGACTCTTTTCTTCACGAGGTTTAGAACCAGAACGAGAACGAGATTTTGATATTCGCCTAATTTCGGGTTCTGTTTCTCCAAACGCCGTCCAATCATCATCACTTGATGATGCTCTAGGGGTAATACTTGGTCTTCTTCCCGATTTTGCCTCTCCTAATCTTTGTTCTACACTATTTACAAATAATCCTATTAATCTTTTTTTATTCGCTTGTAATCTTGTGTCATCCCAATTTTGTCCCGTAAATCGTCTTACTACTTGTTGTAAAGGCAAACTTCCCTCCACTAAATCATAAAGTTCTTCTCTATTAAAACCCTTTGAACGAGTGCCCGGTGCGGCATCTGTTGAACCAAAAGCAATACGCAAGTGCCCCCCTTGTCCTTCATTCGTCATACCAATCGTATCATAAACTCTACCTTGTATATTCACATCAACTCCCATCGGGATATACGATATTTTTGCTATTTCTCGTGCTGGTAATCTTCCACTTATATCACTTAATGGTGCTAAAACCGCTTCTGCTGATGCTTCGGGTAATTCTTCTCCACCTTTCATACTATTTACTAACCGAGACATCTCTTGTGTAAATTGTTCTATTGACATACCTTCACCTCTATCCAATAATTGTTGAACTTGGTCTCGTGAAGGCAAATTATCAAACCTATTTTGTAATTGTGCTAATGCTTGGAATTGTGCTTGTGGATCTAACGCCGCTATTCGTTGGAAGACTGCTTCATCGGGTAATCGTCTACCTAATCTATCTAACATTCTATCTATATCTACTAATGCTCTACCAAGTGTTCTCGTATTATCACCTTGTGCGTTACGGAATTGTGCTTTGACAGATTGAGATAAACCTTTAATTTGGTCTTTTGTAGGCAATATTGCTCTCAAATCGTTAATATTATTGATGATTCGGTCAAACTTGTCATTAAACAATACACTATTATCGGCAATACCTTTTGTCTCATCAAATACTTCCCTAAACTTTGTAAAAAAATCTACAAACCCAGTTGTAGTCACTCGCTTTACATCAAATCTTTTTTGAAAATCTGTTTTAAGACTTGGAAAAGTATTATTCAAAATAACAAGATTGGTTGGGTCTGCTCCTAATCTTGTCGCAATTTGACTTGCTTCTCTATAATCCATTCCTAAACTTAATAGATTGGTAATCGCATCACTATAATTTTTGGATACATCTGCTTGAACTTCATCGGGTGTAAATTGTTGTTGTGGTGTTAATGCCGGAACTTCTCCTTGTCTATAAGCACGTCTTGCGTTGGATATATTATTATCATTCGCAATCGCAATCTTTAATAAGTCGTCTTGATTTATCCTTGCTTTGTCATAATCACTTGCTTTGCGTAAATTGCGTATTAACAAACTACCAGTTCCACTCATAATATATAAAAAAGATTTTATTTTTTATATAAAATTAATATTTTTTTGCTAAAAAACTTAAAAGGGTTCGTTATAAAATATTTCAAATTGATTAAAACCCCATCTTCGTCTTAATTTTGTTTCTTCTTCCCAATTATCCCAATTTGTATCAGTTTCATATCGTTCATCGTTCCAATCATTAAATAAATTATCTATAAGACTTTCTATATCGCTAAAATCATCACTAAAACCATCACGATAATTTTCACACCCTTTAATTATATCTGTATTTGTGTTATCTATAGAACAATCTTCTAACATATTTTTATTTAAATCTAACCCTTTTATTATCGTAATTTTCCAACCAATTTCAACAAGAAACTCTAATTTATATAATATTTCTGCTATATCACCACAATAATCTTCATACTCCCATATTAGTGGTAAATATGACATACGATAAACTATGCTATGTAAAAAATCTTTTTCATTCAAAACATATGGGTTAAATCGTAAAGAAGTATCTACTTTTAAAGCATACCGAAGAAAATTGCTATAATTTTGTTTTCTTTTGTGATCTATTTCAATCACATTATCGCCTTCTAATACTTCAAACTTATTTAATATTTCAAAAACAAATATATCAAACTCGTCTTCTTCAACCTTTTTAAATAAGAATGATTTAATCACTCCCCAAACATCATCGTTAAATCTAACCACGCTCATTATACTATATATTTTATATTCTTTATATTATTTTTATATTATATATCGTTCTTTATTAGAACTCTCATCCTACGGACGATGCGTCTTATAGGGGCGCAACCCTATTTAAAATCGTCTTCTGTTAGTTCAAAATAACAATCTAAATTGAACCTAAACCGCTTTAATGGGTCGCCTTCTTCCAAGTCAATAAGCATAAAGTTTTTTTTCTCTTTTGTCGCTTCTTTATACATCGTCGTTAACGCACTCGGTTTAATCCCTAAAGAACATTCTCTTGTAATCATCGTGAGATTTTTCATACTTGATACTTGCTTAATAATCAAATAGTTGATATTATTACGAATCATCTTGGGAATATCGTAAAAAGATTGACTAATATACACAATAGAACAATTACGCTTACGACAACGGATGTAATAATCGCTAATAATTTTTTGTTCTTTTTTTGGTTCATTCACTAAATCATCCAATATAATTAACGTATTACTTTCTTTATCAATCTTATCCAAATCCGGAACTGATGCTAACCCTTCTGTAATTTTCAATCCTTTATTACCCAATTTGTCTTCCAAAAAGTTCAACAAAGGTTCGTCTTTGTTTTTCGTAATGTAAAAAATACTTTCAAAGGTTCCAGTCATCGCGTGTAAAAGGTTTAGGAGTGTATTGGTTTTCATAGACCCAGAGTTTCCTATAATACACATACGAAAAGGCACTTTGATATTATGAGTTTTATAGTTTGGATTATGACACTTTAAGTGGTATTTGGATGGCATCTTCTCATACCAATTATGAACCTCTAATAAATCTTCTTTTTTTTCTTTTTTCGGCATATAAAGTATAAGGATAAAAAAAATATCTTTGTATAACTTATAATGGCAAGTTATAATCCACCAAATCCGTATGTTCCCGGCGCTTTTAATCCAAGTCAGTTTATTACACCAAGTGACAATATAACAACAAAATATTTGGACGAAAATTACTTGCGATTTCCTTTCGCACAAGGAACAGAAAACTTTGTGTCTATTAACAATCAAGGAGCATTAAATCAAGGTGGGTTGGCGGAGTTTTCAAGTGCTACTATACCCGCTAATTTTTTACTACCCCCGACAATCACCAATCCCGTCCCAAATACTTCAACAACCCCTTCTAATGCCGTTGCTACAATTGGTTATGTTTTAGCGAACGAGCAAGGTGGTGGAGATTTATTACCATTAAACAATCTTTGGACTGGTGTGAATAATTTTAATCCTACTCCTCTTCAAACTTATGGTTCAAGTATGGCAGAAGGTTTAACTATAACAAATAATCAAAGTAATAGTGGAACTGGTCTTGGAACACAACTTATTTCTTATACACCAACTGGAACAATTGGTTTTGCTATTTATTCTTTAGCATCAAGCAGTAATACACTTTCAACATCATATTCATTACAATTAAAACCCGATGGTGTTTCATCAGTATTACAAGCACAAGGAACGAATGGAATAGCAGAATTGAATGCGAGTGGAACTGGTGGTAAAATTATATTACAAGCATCTACTGGTGTAAAATTACAAATTACCCCTACTATTGATTTTAATAATTGGGGAACATTATCAGCAACAAGTTCTACGAGTGGTATATCAAGCAGTGTTAATATTACTTCTCCAAGTTTTATTATTAGTGATGGTGTAGATGATAATTATCAATTATACTCACAAAATACGGGAAGTTATGGTTTTGTTATCGCAAATACATCGGGTGGTCTTGGGACACTTACTCTTTCTAATGGTTCATCAACTCTTACAACTTTAACTTCTACTACTACTGGTTTAAGCATTAATGACGCAGTAACTTTACCAGCACAAACTACTTATAATCCAGCAACAACTTATGGGAATGTCGCTTCAACTCAACAATTCGTTCAATTGGCGTTGGCATCACAAGGAGCGGGAGATGCTTCTTTATCCGCAAACCAAACTTTTACTGGAATAAATACTTTTACTCAAGGAGTAAATCTACCAGCACAAAATTATAACCCAGCGTTAACATATGGTAATGTATCGGCAACACAAGAGTTCGTCCAAGAAGCGGTATTAGATGGAACTGGGACATCAATAATATCAGTCGGTGTTAGTAATATTACTGGTTTTTCGGGTGTATCCGCTTTTACCTTTTCTCAGTCTATTAATACAAAAGCGCAAACTAATAATTTTTATATGACAACTTATTCATCAAATAATTTTACTTCGGGTTCGCAAATTAATTTTACTTTAACTTTTCCAAGTTTTTTATATCCTACTGGATCAACGCCTTCTCTTTTATCTGGGTCGGGTATTAATGTTTATTCACCAAGTGCGGGTCAAAGTTTTAACTTACAGATGAGTTTTCTCAATAATACACAAATTAGATGTATATCGGGCGGGACAACGACAACTGGAACATCAAACTTTCAAATATCGGGTCAATTCCTTATTTCTTGGACGTAAAGTAGATTTGTAAATCTACGGCAAACTGGACGCTTACGGCGTCTTTTTTGACATACTTTTTTTAAAAGTATATTTTAGCAAAATAAAATCTAATTGTATATTATGAGTGGTCTTATACCTTTGGGCGCTACTTTACAATTTTCAAACCCAACTGGTGATATAACCCATATCGGTGTATTAGGGTCTAACTCAAACAACACAACACTTTTATCAAATACTTTTCCAACAACTTCAACTGGGACAAGTTTAGGGCATTATCATTACACTGAAAGTGGAACGAATGCTTTACAATTTTTGAATGCTTCTGGGACTGGTATAGGTGGACACAAGTTTTATAATAGTAATACAACTGATGCTCCAGTATTATATCTTACAATTGATAAAGATGAAATATTAACTGATACACAATTTAAAGTAAGTAAAGATGTAGCACCAATCCCTACTCTTTTACCTTTACCAAATATCATTAGTAGCATAGATATTGCTCTTTATACCGCATCATCAGTAAGTGTTGCGCCTTATAATATGACACCAAATAATTCAGTATGGCCGGTTCAAGTAAATAGTAACACTACTAATATGGTTACTGGTGTAACATATTACGCAAAGGTTTTTGGTCCAACAACATTACAGATGAACTCAAGTCCCGATGGTGGTGTGCCGACTATTATAGATGCGGCGGATTTAGCATCTCGTCCTCAACCTATATTGTCTTTGGTTACTGGTCTAACACCAGTTCCTTCAACATCAATTTTGAGTGATACTTTGGAAATTACATTAGACACTGATGTAAGTGTATTATCAGCAACAGATTTAACCTTTAACGGAACATCAATATTACCAACACCTTCAACCCTCAATTTTACTATCAATACTTTACCTTTTTCTTTCCCTTATGTATCAACGGGACAATTAACACCTCAATCAAGTTTTTCAATAACAATAATAGCATCAAGCATCACATTAGTAACACCAATCTCAACAGATAGTATGATATCAGCGGTATTATATAGAGATAATGTTTTTTATCCTTTGAGTGTATTTTTAACAAGTAATAGCATCGTCTTAACGGGGGATTTTAACGGAACTCAAACAATTTATTTTTCTGGATTTATTTTCTTTGGATAAATATATGAGCGGTTTACTACCAGCGGGAACCACTCTAACTCTTGGCGATGCTTCGGGAAATATTGTTTACACGGGTTCAGTAGGCGGAACAAATATAACAACTATGACAAATAATATCGCAACCAATACTTCAAACATCGCAACCAACACTTCAAACATCGCAACTAATACAACCGATATTAATGTGTTAGAGGTAAAACAAACTAACGCACTACAAGTATATTCTTCTCCAGCAATTTATGCCGATGGTGCTCCCCCTTTACCAGTTCCAAGTATTTCTTCAAATACATACGCCCAATTTGGTTGGTATTTCAAAAACTCTGTTCCATCTTTGAAAATTAATTGGTATCAACCTCCCGCAACTGGTATGCTTGTGAGTGATATTTTAGGATTGTATTTACGATTTTTTAATTGTGCTACAACCAGTAATGATAATTCCCCCTTCCTTACTATTTTGACTACACCAACTGGTTCGGGAGATTTCTTTCCGGGATTTTTCCATAGCAGTATGACTTATATTTTAAACGCAACACCAGTCGCAAATACGTCTTATACTATGTTTATGAATGTTACGGGAAGTTGTCCTAATCCAAATAGTTATGCTTCTAATTTAGTCCCTATGAGAATATCACCAGTTAATAATCCAAGAGGAGTTTATGCTCCAACCGATAGTGTATTAGCAATCGTGATTGGAACAAATAGTGCTTCACCCGTCAATTCAGTAGAGTTTATAGCACAAAAATTGGGTGTGATGACCGCTACGGGAACACAAGAATTATTATATCAAACCCTTTTGTAAAAGATCGCAAAACCAGTTTTTGATTTCTTTTCTCAAAAGAAAATATGAGCGAACAATCAACAAATAATTGGAATGATGAGATTGAAGTAATGCTTAATGAGATACGAAAAAATTGTATTGACTTGGAACAACACCATAAAAATAAATATTTTGGTATTAAAAAGATATGTATATGGTTTAAATTACCAGTCATAGTTTTATCAAGTATTAACGCTTTGGTTGCCGTATCACTCACAAATTATATTAAACAAGATTATATCTCGGGTGCGAATGCGACTATTAGTTTTATTATAGGAACTTTAACATCAGTGTCTTTGTATTTAAAGATAGAAGATCGCCTTGAAACGGAGTTAGACGCATCAAAACATTACCACAAATTAGCAATTGAGATATTTAAAACCTTATCATTAAAAATTGATGATAGGGGAACAGAAGGTGGTGTGTTTTTGTCAACTTGTTTTAACGAGTATATAAAATTATTTGAAAAATCAAACTTAACTGATGTAGATTTTAGTGATAAATTAAAATTAGATTTACCAATAGGAGTAAGGGGCATCCCCTTACAAACCCCAGTTGTATGTGTTTAGTTTGCGGTCTTTTGACATACTTTTTTTGCGGTTTTTGCCATAGATTTTTTTAAAATCTATATATATATATATATGTATAATATCACACAATATAGTAAAGACCAAGCAGAAAAACTTGGAGTGAAAATAAGACCATCACATAATCCAAAAAAAAAGATTGATGTTTTTGATTGGAACGGACAATTTATCGCTTCTATAGGAAACAAAAATTATTTGGATTATCCAACATACGTTCAAACAAAAGGACAAAAGTATGCCGAAAATCGTAGAAGATTGTATCGTATAAGACACAATAAGGAGCGAGATAATTTAAATTGGGAAGGTTCTCCATCATACTACGCTTGGTTTTTACTCTGGTAAGGGTTGCGCCCCTTTAAGACGCATCGTCCTACGGACGAGGTTTTAATAGATTATATAATTATAATATATAATATAAGTATTTAAAGTTTTGTTATCTTTTGTTAAAAGATATATATGGTAATTTTATGTGGAATGATTTATTGCCCGTGCGGGGGAATATATAGGAATAAAACGTCAACTATTACTTATCATATGAAATCAAACTTACATAAAGATTTTTTAGAGTTTGGTTTGCCTTGTAAAAGAAGAACCCCAAAATCAAAAAAGAAATCCGTGGATTTATCAAAAGTTGATTTGAGTAAAATTACGGAAAATAAAATATTAGAGTATGATATATGCCCTTAACTGATTTTGTTGATAAAGAAGAGTTTATTGAGAATGGATTAGATGGTGATGATGAGAAACTTTTTATAGAAAGTTTAAATCACTTTATAGGATATATTGAACCAGAAAAAAGTAGAAAAAAATATACAACTGCTTTATTTAAAATTAATATTCATACAAAAACTGGAAAAAGACAACTTTATAATTTTTGTGAAAGATTATATGATAAATTACCGCCACGTGATAAAACTATTATGGAAGATTTATTTGCTGGTATAGATGTTTCAAAAGGGACGAGAGTTAATAATATGTTTGCTACAAGAGAGGATATAAGCGATGAAGGAGAAGGTAATCAAGGAGCATTAATTGATTACGGACACGATTCACAAAATAGCGAACAATTAGCGAGTAAAAAAAGAAGAAGAGATAATGATAATATCTCTCGTGGTGTAAGACAACATATAGAAGGATTGGGACTACATAATAATCTTATTTTAAAAGAAGTTAGAGATTTGAAAGAACTTTTTAAAAAGTTCGCAAAAGAATCAAAAAAAGGTGGAAATACCCCCGTAGCACATCAAGAAATTGTTCCAAGAAAAAGTGTTCGTCTACAACCAACCCTTGAAGGAGAAGGAGTTGTATCGGCAATTACTAATTTGGGAAAAAAAGCGTATAGAAAAACAAAGGAAACCGCGTCAAAAATTGCTTCTACCGCAAAAGATGTCGCTACAAAAGTCATAACTGGAAATACTGGTATGCCCCCGAATGTAAAAAGTATGTTGAATAAATATGGTGATAATATCATCAGTGGGTTAACTATTGCGAGAAACCCCGTTGGTAGTGCTTTAATTAGTGCGTTGAATGTAGCAAGTATGGGAGACTTTAAAAAAAATCTGGATAATTCTCCATATGATAAACTTTTTCACTTGAAACTAATTATTACCTTACAGAATGGTATTAAACTTGCTTTTGAAAAAGTGGAACGAGTATCTTTAACCAAATACATAAGACCAGACAAAGGTCAAGAAGATGAAGAAGTATCTGTTGATAAACAAATTACACTAGGACAACTTTACCATAATGCGGAGATAGTGATGGGAGATAGATTTTACCCTTATTCGGCACGTGATAATAATTGTCAAAACTTTATTTTGAGTGTATTGAAAGCGAGTGGATTAGGTGGAGAACGAGATTTTGCTTTCATCAAACAAGACACACAAAGTTTATTTGGTGATGAAAGTTTTCTCCGTAAATTATCCAATACTATTACTGACATAGGAGCAAGATTTAATGTATTACTTCAAGGTGGTAAAGTAGATCTAAAAAATCTACGGCAAAGTAATAAAGGACGAGGTGTTAGAAAAGTATATCCACCCGATTATCAACCAAAAGATTTTATCTCTTTACCGCCTTATTTACAGAATGATGCTCTTGCTGGTAATGTAGTATTAGGCGATAACACCCCCGACGACGATGGTGAAAGTGGAACTGGTGTGGGGTTACGCCCCCACGCGACGGGAGGAGATATTGAAAAAGGTGCTTTCCGTAAATCTTTTTATCAACGTCAAGCAAAATATAAGCATCTCAAAACATTAGACGCATACGCACGATATATCGTATCACATCCAAAAGATTTTTCTATGAAAGTTCGTAAAAGGGCACAATTTTTAATTAACGTTCACTAAGTTCTTTTAAAAAAAGAACGCAAAAAGTTTTTGAGATTTTTTTCTTTATAGAAAGTATGAGTGCTTGGATACAACATATTAAAAAAATCCAAGCGGAGACTGGTTGTTCGTATAAGGATGCGATGAAACAAGGTAAGGGAACTTACCATAAAGGAACTCCATCAAAAACAAGACCCGGACACGAGGATTTTATGGCACATAAAGGTAGTAAATCAAAAACAAGACCCGGACACGAAGATTATATGGCACATAAAGGTAGTAAATCAAAAACACATAGAGGTTATGATTATGAGAGTAGTGATAGCGGTAATAGTGAAAGTGATGAAGAATATGGAGGTGCGGTTGGTGATATTGCTTTTGCTCCAAGTTCAGTTCCCGCTTTTGGAAATACCAATCTTGGTGTAATGAGAGTTCCACAAGCAAACATTCCTTTTCAAGTTGTGAATGCGGCGGGACAAACAAGAAGACCAAGAATACGTGGTGGCGGAGTTATTGACCAATTAGGAAATCAAAACTATATAGGACAACAATACGACCAGTCTAATCTCGGTGCCAACGGCGTGGTAAGACTATAATACCTTTTTAAATTAAATATATAATATAATAAAAAAATTGATTTAAAAAATATATTATATAATATAATAATGAGCGATTTTGAGGAAATTAAAGGATTTGAAGATTACAAAATTAATAAGAATGGAGAAGTCTTAAAGAAGAATGGTAAGGTAATGAAACTTCATAAAATACCAAAAAATTATTTACAAGTAAGATTTCAAAAAGATGGAAAACAATATACAACAACTATACATAGATTATTAGCAAACCAATTTATAGATAATCCAAATAATTTGCCTATGATAGACCATATAGACGGAAATCCAGAAAATAATTCTTTGGATAATTTACGATGGGTTGATTGTATTACGAATAATAATAATAAAAAAAAAAAGGGAGGAGTATATAATATTATGAATGGGTGGAGAGCAGAAATAGTTATTTATGGTAAGAAATATACAAAATATTCCATTAATAAAGAAGAAGTAGAAGAATGGTTGGCGTCAAAAATAGCGTAATTTATATAATATTATTTTGTTTACTAATATTATATGAATGAAAAAATTGAAAGAATTAGGCAATTCTATAATTTGATTGAGGGAGATAAAGGGAATGACTATTTTTTAATGCCCTTTGCTGAATTAGTATTAGAACAATTACTGGATTTGAAATTAATAAGTGATAGAGGTATGACAATTTTAGCAAGAGATATTGATGCTGATTTTAAAAACTTAAATAATAATATTGAGGTAGATAAGAACAGACTATGGATTTGCTTATATTTTATGTGTGTATATCACTTATCCAAGTGTTATGTATCCTTTATGGAAGTGATGATGAACGCAACCGAAGGCAAATACGACGAATTGAGAGTAGAGATATTCAACGCAGACGAAGAAATACTCACTAAATTAATTGAAGTAAAGGAAAGATTATTACCTTTTATTCGTCTATCAAAAATTATATTAGATAATGAAATCGCAAAAATTACGGACGACCATCAAGCAATATTATTTGACGAACATAAAAGAAAGTGTATTGATAAAGTTAATTATTTTCCATTACCTACAATATATTGCCCCGCCGAGACGCCTAATGGGGTGG
>Ga0214919_10004039_pt1 | contig 21623 bp, 21 predicted proteins | sample LL1503_MetaG_FD_177994 | JGI IMG/M metagenome (GOLD analysis project Ga0214919, IMG submission 177994) | Freshwater microbial communities from Lake Lanier, Atlanta, Georgia, United States - LL-1503 | ecosystem: Environmental > Aquatic > Freshwater > Lake | place: USA: Georgia | collected... | reverse complement strand
CAGTTTGGTCGGAGCGCGCTGGCTGAGCGGACTGGACAATTTCATTTTGTCGGACATGGGCGGTACCACCACGGATGTGGGCGCGTTGATCGACGGCCTACCGCGAGTCAACCTAGACGGTGCAGAGGTAGGGGGCTGGCGCACCATGGTGCGCGCCATCGACGTGCGCACTATCGGCCTGGGTGGCGATAGCGAAGTGGCGCTGGCAGGCAACGGGCGCTTGGAAGTGCGGCCCCAGCGCATCGTGCCGGTGTCTCTTTTGGCGGCGCGCTATCCGCAGACCATTGCGATGTTGCAAGCCGATTTGGCCGACGTTGATGGTGGCAACTCTTTGCAAGGCCGTTTTGTTCTGCTGCCTTTTGGCGCCAAAGGGCCACGCCTGTCGGATGAACTTTCTGCCCGCGAAAGCGAATTGCTGGCGCAGGTGCGCCCCGGCCCCACGCCCATGCGCATGCTGGCGACCTCAATGAACGCGCAGCGCGCCATTGCTTCGTTACAGCGTAAAGGCCTGATTCAAGTGGCTGGTTTCACGCCTTCAGATGCTGCCCATGTGCTGGACATGCAAGCGAATTGGTCGCGCGAAGGTGCTTACTTGGCAGCGCAATTAGGCTGCCGTCTGCGTGAAATGAAGATGCCGACCGAGGAGCGCACCCGCGCTTATGCCCACGCCGTGTGGAGCGAAACCGTACGCCTAAGTGCCCGCGTGATTTTGGATACCGCGCTGGGGTTTAGCCTACCCGATGACCGCATCAGCCAGGCGATATGCAACGGAGATTCGCTCGTCGGCCTGGCCCAGGTCAGCATCAAACCCTCGGTGCCGGTGGTGGCGGTGGGCGGGCCTGTTAAGGTCTTTTACGGTGAGCTTGCGCGCCGCCTGGGTTGCGACGTGGTGTTCCCGCCTAACTGCGATGTGGCCAATGCCGTCGGCGCTGCCACTGGCGTAGTGGCTCACACCGCCGTGGTGGAAGTGCATGGCGACGGAAGCGGCGTATTCCGCGTCACCGGAGCCACCAACACGCAGAGCTTTGGCGATGCGGCTGCCGCCTTGCAAGCGGCCCATAGCGCCGCAGAACAGGCAGCGGTGGCGGCGGTCAAAGGCATGGGCGCCGCGCAACCTGAGGTGGAACTGTCCGAGCATAAAAGCTATTACCCCAATGCGGTGGACGACCGTGGCCTGATGCAGGCCGTGGTGACCGCGCGGGCGGTTGGGCGGCCTTGACGCGGGTCTCAACCGACCGGCTGTCTAAGCACCTTGATGGACGCAGGTGCACTACTTTGCAATGGGCTCAACCACCGAGCATTGCGTGGCGCAAGTGGTAGGCGCGGTGAAGCAAGCGGGCGCCGATCGTTTGCGCTAAGTCAAGCTTTGCGCAATAGGACGCCAACCGCTTGGCAACATATCCCTTTCCCCTGCTACATTGAATTGGAACCTGGTGCCGCATGGCATGCCAGGAGTGGTACTGCCTCGCGCCACGCCATGACATCTCGTTGGAACCGCAATGCGTTTGCAAATTCGTACTTCGCAGGCCGTAGGCTTGCTTGCAGCAGCGACGATTGCGGGCGCGTTGCTGACGAGCGTCTTTTTGCTGTGGTCCTTGCGCGAACGCGAATTGGTGCATGCCAGCGGCGAAACCGCCAGCTTGGCGGCGATGTTTATCGAGGAGACGCGCCAGTCATTGCAAGGCGCTGACAAAGTTCTCCAAGGCGTGCAGGAGCGTCTGGGTTCAGGTTTTGGGAGCACGATTGCGCTGGACAGCGACATGACCCATCTTTTGCTTGCCACACGCGTCTCGGGCATGCGCCAGCTGCATGGCCTAACCTTGGTCGATACCAATGGTCGCGTCGTCAATTCCTCCCTCGATGTGCGCTCGTTGCAGCCGGATATGTCCGACGAGGTTTTTTTTAATGCGTTTTCCAAGGCCGATCACAAGGGCCTATTCATGGATAAGCCGCGCCGCAATGGCTTAGGCGGACCCTGGTTGATGCGGATAGCCAGGCGATTGGAAAATGCGGACGGAAGCTTTCGCGGCGTGGTCGTGGCGGATCTAGACCTTGCGCGGTTTGAGGCACTGTTTATGCAGGCGCGGTTGGACTATGCGCGGCCCATTGCGATTTACCAGCTGGACGGCTCTTTGATGGCCAGCTACCCGCATCGCGAAAACGATATTGGCGCACCTGCCTTGGAACTACTTGGCGCAAAACTTCCAAGTGTGCAGGAAGGCATCCGTACTTTAATACACACCAGCGGCGACGGTTCACGCTTGATGTTCGCGCTGGGTCGGCTGCCCGATTTTCCTTTGCTTCTGGGCGTTTCGGACGACGAGAGCCAAAGCTTGGCCGCCTGGCGTGAAGTGGCGATACCCATTGCGCTCGCAGTAACCGTATTGTGTTTGTTTACCTTGTTTGTAGCCTCGTTTTTAACGCAAAAGCTGCGTCGCAAAGAGCTACTGGAAGCCGCCTTGAGTGATGCCCATGCGCGCTACCAACACACCGTGGAATCGGTGAAGGACGCCATCGTGGCCGTCGATAGCGACATGTGCATCCAATTGTTCAACCCATCAGCCGAGGCCATGTTTGGATACAGCGCCGCAGAGGTAATTAGTCAGCCCTTAACGCGCTTGCTACCCGAGCGATCCCGCGCGCGCCACGATGCGCAAATGGGCGCTTTCGCACAAACGGTAGAAGGCCCGCGCACCATGGCAGCGCAACTCGAAATTTTCGGCCTGCGCCGCGATGGCACAGAGTTTCCGATTGAGTCCTCCATCTCCAAGACCGACATCGGTGGGCAAGTTCAAATGACTGCGGTGTTGCGCGATGTGACGGCGCAGCGGCGCGCGCGCCACGAGTTGACCGCCATGAATCAGGAACTGCGCGCCCTCTACGCCGGCCAACAAACGGTTCGCGAAGAAGAGCGTACACGCATCTCGCGCGAGCTACATGACGATTTAGGCCAGCAGCTGACCGGTCTCAAACTCAGCCTAGCCTGGTTGGGCAACCGCATCAAAGAGGGGCGCGGTACCGAGCTGGACAGCGTGGACGATATGCGCCGGATGCTGGATACCGCGATTGGTTCGGTGCGCCGCATATCGTCCGAGTTGCGACCACAAATTTTGGATGCCTTGGGCTTTGGCGATGCAGTCACCTGGCAAATCCGTGAATTTGCGCGGCACAGTGGCTTGAAATTACATATTCATCTACCGGCGCAAGGCCTGGTACGCGATCCGGTGCTGGCCACCGCCCTATTTCGTATAGTGCAAGAGGCTTTAAACAATGTAGTGCGCCATGCACGCGCGCGCAATGTATGGGTCGACTTGCAGACCGATGCAGGCGAATTGGTCTTGCGCGTGCGTGACGATGGCATTGGCATGGCTGCTATATCGGGCTGCGCCGGAATGGGTTTAGGCAGCATGCGGGAACGGGCACGCGCTGTGGGTGGATGCTTAGACATCATCAGCGCGCAAAGTGATGGCTGCTGTGTTGAGATGCGCATCGCTTTGTCAGCCATGCCTGCCATGGCCCTACCCACTATGCGCGAGGAGTCCACCGCATGAACCCTTGGCAAGTTTTGGTAGCCGACGACCACGCCATCATTCGCGATGGTTTGCGAAAAATTCTGGTCGACACTCTTGATTTTGTAGTTGCTGGCGAAGCCGCTAACGGGAACGCCGCACTACAGGCGGTGCGCGAGCGCGACTGGGCGCTGGTTATATTGGACATCTCCATGCCGGGCCGCAACGGTTTGGAGTTGATCAAGCTGATCCGTCAGGAGCGGTCCCGCCTGCCGGTACTGATTTTCAGCATGCACCACGAAGAGCAGTACGCGGTGCGCGCCATACGCGCCGGGGCCTCGGGCTATTTGTCCAAAGATAGTGATATGGATTTGCTGTTGCCGGCTTTACGCAAGCTGGTGGCGGGCGGGCGCTACATCAGCCCCAAGGTGGCCGAGTTGCTGGCTATGGACATGGCGCCGCAAAGCGAAGACTTACCCCACACCAGCTTGAGCGATCGGGAGTTCGAGGTCTTCAGCCGCATTGTGCGCGGCACCAGTTTGACAGCGATTGCACAGGAACTATCTCTGAGTATCAAAACCGTCAGCACTCACAAATCTAACCTATTGCACAAAATGCAGATGGCCGGCCAGGTCGACTTGGTGCGCTATGCCATGGAACACCAATTGCTGGACGACTTGCCGCACGACTGAGCCTCCCCACCGCAGCGGGACCAGCCCAGCATCTTTCAAAGTCCCTGGGTCGGACGGGGCCTGAACGCACGCGACCTCCTGTGTACGTACTTTGCTATTTCTCGCACAAGCCCAAAAACTAGGACTATTCCTAGGCCCGCATTCATCACTGTCCGATAGCAATCGCTAGCACTTGCGCCCACACTGACCCCTAAGCGTTTGAGGGTGCTTGCCCGCAAACAAGCCAACTGGTTTTATCGATGAGGTACCTGCAATGCACAAGAAATTTCTATCCCACACGCTGACTTCCTTAGCCACATTGGCCCTCAGTGGTGTGCTGGTTGGTGCCCACGCCGAGGTAGATGCAGAAGCTGCTAAGGCCTTGGCCCGCCAAAACAACTGCCTTAAATGCCATGCGGTAGACAAGGACAAAGACGGGCCCGCCTACAACAAGGTCGCCGAAAAGTACAAAGGCAAAGCCAACGCTGAGACGCGCTTGATAGAGCACATCATGTCCGGCGAAAAGGCCAAGTTCGCTGACGGCCACGAAGAGGAACACAAGATCGTGAAAACCTCACCTCCCAAAGACATGGCCCAGATCAAAAACCTGGTGCAGTGGATTTTGGCGCAGTAAGCGCATTGAGCTAAAGCTGGACCACCGTTGGGGAAATACTTTATGAAAACATTATCAAAAATCCTGGCCCTTCTGGCTGTTTTGGGCGCCATAACACTCGCGCCGGTGCAAGCGCAGGACAACAGATTGCCCGAGCTTGGCGCTCCAGTACCGACGGCGAATGCGCAAGCGGCCTTGAAAAAAGATGCAGTTTGTACCAAGTGCCATGACGAAAGCGAAACCGCGCCGGTTATAAGTATTTACCAAACAAAGCATGGCCTTCGGGGCGATCCGCGCACGCCCACCTGCCAGTCTTGCCATGGCACCAGCGACAAGCATGTGCTGGGTGATCCGGCTGTTAAGGGCCGCGCCGCGCCTGACATTGTGTTTAAAAAAGGCGCTTTCCCGGCTTCAAGCGCGCAGGACCAGGGCAAAGCCTGTATCGGCTGTCATCAGTCGGGCAAGCGCTCACATTGGCAAGGCAGCCAACACCAAACCCGTGATGTTGCTTGCTCTTCCTGTCATGCGGTTCATATGAAGTCGGATCCAGTTTTGTCTAAGCCCACACAGCCCGAAGTGTGTTTTAACTGCCACAAATCTGAGCGTGCTCAAACACACCGCAACTCCACCCATCCTTTGGATGCCGGCAAGATGGCTTGCTCGGATTGCCATAACCCGCATGGAACCACCGGCCCCAAGTTGCTGCTGAAGAACAGCGTCAATGACACTTGCTTTACCTGCCATGCCGAAAAACGCGGACCCTTTCTATGGGAGCACGCACCGGTTACCGACGACTGCAGCAATTGCCACACACCGCATGGCTCGGTCAACACGCCCTTGCTTAAGGCCCGCGCACCCTACTTGTGCCAACAATGTCATAGCGGTGACCATGGCTCTTCGGTAAGGAGTGCAGCAGGCCTACTCCAAGGTGGTTTGAATACGGTATTGCCATCGGGCAGCCGCGCTGCGAATGCCCAAACCGCTGGTCGCGCCTGCCTCAATTGCCACATGCAGGTACACGGTTCCAACCACCCCGGTGGAGCCAAATTCCAACGTTAAAGCATTTCAACGGGAAGAAAAAACCATGAAAACCGATAACCAATTTTTTGCACTACGGTCCACCGCGGTGGTCGCCCACTGTGCCCTTATGGCCTTAGCCCTTATTCCTATTGCGCCCACGGCCTTGGCCCAGGATCTGACGGACGCGGAGTTAACCCACCCGGTCAGTGTTCTCGAAGTTGGTATTACGGGAGTAGATAAGCCATCTTATAAGTTTGGTGAATACAACGGCCTGCAAAAGTCTGGTGGCACTGCCAACGTAGATATTGAATTGGGTGGTGGCTCCAGCTACGACAGTGGCGGTGTGACGCGTTACCGCTTTATAGGCCAAGACTTAGGTTTGGAGACTCGGCATTTACAAGGCGAAGTGGGAGAGCAAGGCCGCTATAGGTTTAACTTTGGATACGACGAGTTGTCACGCAGCCGCTCGGACAGTTACCAAACACCATTGCTGGGCGCCGGAAGCAATACGCTAAGCCTGCCCTCGAACTGGGTACAACCTTTGCAATTGAATGTGAATCCGAATGCGACGACGGCTGTGGTCCCCACGGTCAATGCGCTGGCACTTGACCCTAACTTCATCGCCAACGATAGCGTCTACCGGTTTGCTAACCCTGGAAATAATTGGTCCAGCGGCTCTCCTTCTTCGCTGACGGCCCCAACCGCAGGTCAAATTGCTGCCATGCAGGCAGCTGCCGCGATCGATAGAGCCGACTTTGCCAATGTGAACCTCTCTACCAAGCGCACGCGGTCTGACGCTGGTTTAGGCATTGAGATCGATGACCATTGGAGTGTTGGTCTTGTGGCTCGCCAGGAGTATAAAAAAGGCCTTAGGCCTATGAGTACGGTTTCACGAAATACAGGTGGCGATATTGCAATGGTCATACCTGACTTGATCGATACCCGCACTGACCAGTTTGATATGAACGTGAACTACCGGGACGCCAACAGTTTCTTTAGTGCAACCTATTACGTTTCGAATTTCAATAACAACGTCCAGTCGATGTCCTGGCAGAACTGGGCTACCGCAGACCATACGGTCAATCAAATGAGTAGCGCGCCTGACAATCAATTCCAGCAACTTAGCTTGACCGGTGGCTATGACCTGACCGGCTCAACCAAACTGGTGGTTAGTGCGGCCTATGGGCGCAATACACAGGACGATCCCTATATGAGCATCGGAACCGAGCTGGGATCTGGTGTGCCGCAGGCAGCGCTGGGCGGTGTGGTGGTAAGCCGCTCCTTCAGCGCCAAAATCAACAATAAGACGACCAAAGATTTGACGTTGATGGCTGCCTATAAATATGATGATCGCGACAACCAGACTCCTGTAAATACCTATGTGTACTACGACGCTGGAGAGACCAAGGCAAATACCTCGGTTTTTAACGGGGCGAATCTGGGATGGACGCCAACAGGTGGTGCGCTTGGTATTGCGGCGAATATCAACGCGAATCGACCATACAGCAAGCGTTCTAATCAGGTCAATATGGATGCCGATTACCGCTTCTCTTCAGGGCAGGCCATCAAACTCGGGTTGGATTTGCAAAAAATTGACCGCTATTGCAATGGCACCTGGATCGATTGCGTAGATGCTGACAGCAGCACCGAAAAAACACTGCGCGGCGAACTGCGCAGCGTGTTAACTGAAGACTTGAACGCTAAGGTGGGCTACGCCTACTCGGTCCGGACAATTGACAATTACAACCCTAACGCGTTCTTAGCGCTGGTGCCGATGGCCGACCAAATTGCATCGAGTGCCGCCGCCGCCGGCGTCACCATAAGCGCTTACCAGGCCATGGTAGCGTTGGGCTTGACCGGCAATGGCGTGTGGGCTGGCTATCCCACCGCAGCGCAAATTGCCGCGATGACACCCGCACAGCGGTACTACTTCGCTGGAAATAACGCGCTGGCACAAAGCCTCTATGGCAATGTCAACCGTATAAGCGAATTAGCGGCCATGCGTCGCTTCAATATGGCTGATCGGGATCGCAGCAAAGTACGCTCATCGCTGGATTGGCAGGCTAGCGAACGTCTATCCTTTCAGGCCGGCGTGGACTATAACGACGATAACTTTGCTAATTCTCAATATGGCTTGAATAGCGCACAATCAGCTGCGCTTAATCTGGATGCCAGCTTGGCTGCGAGCGAAAACACGACGATGGGCGTTTTTCTCAGTAGCGAGGAACAGCGCTCCAAAAATTCAGGTAATTCACTGGCCACAAATAACGCTGGAACCGGCAGCAGTTCTTATGTTGGCCAGGCCACCAACACAGCCATTTTGGGCAACGAGAGTTGTGGCGTGGTCAATGGTGTCACCTTGAACACCATTGCCCTGCGCAACCAAAACAACCGTACTGATCCGTGCAACAACTGGTCTGCCAATATGCGCGACCGCATTGACACGGTGGGCTTGAACTATCGGCAAAAAGGTTTGATGTCCGGGAAATTCGATTTCAGCGCCGAACTGCTGTATTCCAGCGCCCGCTCAGACGTTGCAGTGACGGGGGGTTCGTATGTCAACAACCCCGCTGCCGTACAAACAATGGCCTCTGCGTCCACCGTAACAGGCGCGCCCGCTGGTGTAACCGCCGCTTTCTATATCCCGGCGGCTGCCTTTCCCACTGTGACTTCGAACACAGTTGAGCTCAAGCTAAAGGGTAAATACAAAATTGACAAAGTCTCTGCTGTGCGATTTGCCTACACCTACGCACAAACGAAAGTAGTCGACTGGTCTTTTGACACCATGCAAATCGGCGGCGGCGGTTCGGGCTATTTGCCAAGCAATGAGCTGGCACCGGATTACGTTGTTCAAACCCTTGGCATGAGCTACGTCTACACCTTCTAGGGCGGATTGCTTTGGGACTTTTATTCTGCGGTGAGCTTCTGCTAGGGGCCACCGCTTCTTCATTTAACGGCTGGAGAAATTTATATGGACAAGCATTCTGGTCCCTGGACGCGCTTTTGGGCCTTTATAAACCTGCCTAGTGCCCGCTATTCCTTACTCGCACTCTCAGGTATCGGTTTCATCGCCGGCATCATCTTTTGGGGCGGTTTCAACACCGCCATGGAGGCCACCAATACCTTGGAGTTCTGTACCACTTGCCACGAGATGCGGGATACGGTCTATCAAGAGTACAAGGAAACCATCCACTACTCCAACCGTACTGGGGTGCGTGCGATTTGCTCGGACTGCCATGTGCCCAAGGATTGGACGCATAAAATTATCCGCAAGGCCCAGGCCAGTGGCGAGGTATGGGGTAAGCTTACCGGTACCATCGACACCAAGGAAAAATTCGAGGCCAAGCGCATGGAACTGGCGACCCATGAGTGGGATCGCATGAAGAACAATGGCTCCCGTGAATGCCGCAATTGCCACAGTTTTGAATCCATGAGCCCCGATTTGCAAAAACAAACCCCGTACAAGAAGCATATGAAGGCCAAAGAAGAGGGTAAAACCTGTATCGACTGCCATAAGGGGATCGCCCACCACCTTCCTAAGGAATACGTGGATCCTGATGAATAAATTACGCGTGCATGCTTTCTGTCGCTGAGCTCTCTTGTGTTCGCGCAGACCAAACCCTGTTTAGCGGGGTGGGTTTTGAGTTGGCGCCCGGCGAATGCCTGCACCTGGAGGGCGGCAATGGCGTGGGCAAGACCAGTCTGCTGCGCATCTTGGCGGGCTTCTCCCCCGCGGCTCAGGGCGAAGTGCGCTGGCAGGGCGAACTGCTGGGTAGCAGCGCTTGCCGCCTCTCCCAGGATTTGCTTTATCTGGGCCACCAACTGGCTCTCAAAGAAGAACTTAATGCGGTTGAGAACCTGCAAGCCGGGGCTGCCATAGCCGGCACATCGGTCGCCCGGGATGCGGCCTTAGCGGCGTTGCAGCGCCTAGGGCTGGGTAGTCGAGCCGCATTGCCGGTGCGCGTCTTCTCTCAGGGGCAAAAGCGCCGCGTGGCCTTGGCACGTCTGGTATTGCAGACGCAGCCCCTGTGGCTTTTGGACGAGCCCTTTGTGGCGCTGGACGGCCCGGCACAGTCCTTGGTAGCGGGTTTCATGGAGGCGCACCTGGCGCGCGGCGGCATGGTTTTGTTTACCAGCCACCAGCCGGTGGACATCGGAGGGCGGAGCCGCAGCTACCGTCTGGGCGCATGAGTGCATTTATGGCCGTCTTGCAGCGCGACCTGCGGCTGGCGCTGCGGCGCAAAAGCGAGGTGCTGACGGCGGTGTTCTTTTTTGTAGTGGTGGCCACCCTGTTTCCGCTGGCGATTGGGCCCGAGCCTGAGACCCTGCGAAAAATTGCGCCGGGCATATTGTGGGTAGGGGCAATGTTGGCCAGTTTATTGTCGCTGGGTCGCTTGTTCGCGCCCGATTATCAGGACGGCTCGCTTGAGCAAATGGGTTTGTCCCAAGCTCCGCTGCCGGTGTTGGTGGCGGCCAAGGTGACTGCACATTGGCTGCTCTCGGGCCTGCCGCTGACGATGCTCTCGCCGCTGTTGGCGGTGCAGTTTGGCTTGGATTTGCCGACCATCGGGGTCTTGCTGCTGTCCCTCCTGGTGGGCACGCCTTTGCTCTCCTTCATTGGGGCGGTGGGAGCGGCCTTGACCTTGGGGGTGCGCGGTGGCGAGGTTTTGTTGTCGCTGTTGGTGCTGCCTCTGTATATTCCGGCCTTGGTCTTCGGTTCGGGCGCAGTGGAAGCGCAGCTGAGTGGACTGGGTTATTCGGCGCAGATGTCGATATTGATGGCCATGCTACTGCTGGCTGGTTTTTTCGGGCCTTGGGCCTGTGCAGTGGCTTTGCGCATAGCGCTTGAGTAAATGGAACAATTAAGAATTCGTTGGTTTCAATGGGCTGCACCGCAGTCTTTTTATCCCTTGGCCGGTCGGCTCTGGCCTTGGTTTGCGGTCTTGGCGGCTGTCTTGGCGCTTGCGGGTATGTACCTGGGCTTTTTTGTCGCACCCACGGATTTTCAGCAGGGCGAGGGCTACCGCATCATTTTTGCCCACGTGCCCGCGTCCTGGATGTCCATGGTGATTTATCTGGCGATGGCCTTTTGGGCCTTGCTGGGCTTTACCTTTAATACACGTTTGTCCGGCATGATGACCCAGGCGCTGGCTCCTACCGGCGCCATGTTTACGTTTTTGTCCTTATGGACCGGCGCGCTTTGGGGTAAGCCCATGTGGGGCACCTGGTGGGTATGGGACGCGCGGCTCACTTCGGAATTGATTTTGTTCTTTTTGTATATGGGCTACATCGCCCTGACCAGTGCGATCGACGACCCACGCCGCGCTGACCGCGCCGGGGGCCTGGTGGCTTTGGTAGGCGCAGTCAACGTACCGATTATTTATTTTTCAGTGAAGTGGTGGAACACTTTGCACCAAGGCGCTTCGGTATCGGTTACCAAGGGCTCTAGCATGGCGCAGACCATGCTGTGGGCCATGCTGCTTATGGCCTTGGCCTTTTGGGCCTACAGCATCGCTATGGCTTTGTACCGGGTGCGCAGCATTATTTTGCAACGCGAGCGCCATTCCCGCTGGGTGCAGGAGTTGGTCGCATGATCTGGGAGAGTTGGGACGCGTTTTGGGCCATGGGCGGCTATGGCTTGTATGTCTGGGGCTCTTACGCGGTGGTGCTGATTTGCATCGTTGTCGAAATCTTGCTGGCGCGTGCCGGGCAGCGAGAAAGTGTGCAAACTGCACGTGAACTATCGGAACAGGAAACCGCGCATGACGCCACGTCGTAAACGCTTTGCTATCGCCTTGGGCATTCTTGCCGTGGTCGGTGGCGCCACCGCTTTGGTGCTGAACGCTTTTCAGAGCAATCTGGTATTTTTCTATTCACCTTCTCAAATATCGGCCAAGGAAGCCCCAGAGGGCCGCACCTTCCGTTTGGGCGGCTTGGTAGTCGAAGGTAGCGTGCAGCGCGAGGGCGTAGCAGTGCGCTTTGAAGTGACCGATACCGCCACTACCGTGCCGGTGCAGTTCTCGGGCATCTTGCCCGATCTGTTCAAAGAGGGTAAAGGCGTGGTGGCCCAGGGCAAGCTGGAAAATGGCGTGTTCCAAGCTAAAGAGGTGCTGGCCAAGCACGATGAAAACTACATGCCGCCCGAGGCCGCCGAGGCTTTGAAAAACGCGGCCAAGAGCAATGCCAAAACCGCCACTTCGGTGGTCACGAGCCCCTAAATATGATTCCTGAAATTGGACACTTTTCTCTTTGGCTTGCTTTGGGCATGGCACTCGTTCTGGGCGCGGTTCCCTTAGTCGGCGCGCAGACCGGGCGCGCGGACTTCATGGCGCTGGCGCGCCCACTGTCTTACCTACTGTTTTTCTTTGTAGCCTTGGCTTTTGCCTGCCTGGTAGCCTCCTTTGTAGGGCATGATTTTTCAGTGCGCTATGTGGCCACTAATTCCAATACCGCGCTACCGCTGCAGTACCGCATCGCTGGTGTCTGGGGTGGACACGAAGGCTCTTTGCTTTTGTGGGTGCAAATGCTGGTACTTTGGACCGTGGCCGTCGCCCTTTTCAGTCGCCACTTGCCTAAGGAGGTGACCGCACGCATCTTGGCGGTCATGGGGATGGTGGCGGTGGGCTTTTTGCTCTTCATGCTGCTTACCTCCAACCCCTTTGACCGCTTGTTCCCTGCGCCTTTTGAAGGCCGCGACCTCAACCCCTTGTTGCAAGACCCGGGTATGGTGATTCATCCGCCCATGCTGTACATGGGCTACGTTGGTTTTTCAGTGGCCTTTGCGTTTGCCATTGCTGCATTAATTGGCGGCACCCTGGACGCGACTTGGGCGCGCTGGACCCGGCCCTGGACTACCGTGGCCTGGATGTTTTTGACCATCGGCATTGCGCTGGGTAGCGCCTGGGCGTATTACGAGTTGGGCTGGGGCGGTTGGTGGTTTTGGGATCCGGTGGAAAACGCATCCCTTATGCCCTGGCTTTTGGGAACGGCTTTAATCCATTCGCTGGCCGTCACCGAAAAGCGTAACAGCTTTAAGTCTTGGACGGTGCTACTGGCCATACTGGCGTTTTCGTTTTCGTTGTTAGGTACTTTTCTGGTGCGCTCGGGCGTGTTGTCCTCGGTGCATGCGTTTGCCACCGACCCGCTGCGAGGTCAGTTCATTTTGGCCTTTTTGGCGGTGGTGGTGGGGGGATCTTTTTCCCTGTATGCCTGGCGCGCACCCCAGGTCGGTATCGGCAAGCGCTTTGGCCTGTGGTCTAAAGAATCGGCCTTGCTGGGTAACAACGTCCTATTGGTGGTGGCGGCTTTAGCGGTGATGCTGGGCACGCTCTACCCCTTGGTACTCGACGCCCTGGGCATGGGCAAAATTTCGGTGGGCCCGCCTTATTTTGACGCGGTGTTTATGCCGCTGATGGCGCCTACCGTGTTCCTCATGGGCATAGGTCCCTTGGCCCGTTGGAGAAACGCCGAGCTGCCGGCCCTGGCCCTGCGTTTGCGCTGGGCTGCCGCGGTAGCGATTGCTGGCGCCATCCTCACTGGCGCGCTGGCTGGCGAAATTCGACTGGTGGCTACGTTGGGCTTGGTCATGGCCTATTGGATAGTGGGCTCGGTAGCTACCGACTTGTGGGGACGCGTGCATCCGCAAGGCGTGGATTGGGCGCAAGCACCTGCGCGTTTGCGCCAGATTCCGCGTGCGCTGGCCGGCATGATGTTGGCGCATCTGGGCATTGCGGTGTTTTGTATCGGCGTGGTGATGGTCAAGGCTTACGAGGTGGAGAGCGATGTGAAGATGTCTGTGGGCGATAGCACGACGGTGCGTGGCTACACCTTTATCTTTGATGGCATCAAAGAATTGAAAGGTCCCAACTACGTGGCGGCGCAAGGCCAGATGCGCGTAACGCGCGATGGCCAAACCATTGCGGACTTGCACCCGGAAAAACGGATCTACCGCGTGCAGCAAAACCCGATGACCGAGGCGGCAATTGATTCCGGCCTGACGCGTGATTTATATGTATCGCTGGGTGAACAAGTCGAAGGTGGCGCTTGGATTGTGCGCGTCTATGTCAAACCCTTTATCGACTGGATTTGGTTCGGTTGCCTGTTTATGGCGCTGGGCGGATTGCTGGCGGTGTCCGATAGACGCTATCGCCGTGCCGCGGGGGCAGAGCAATGAAACATGTGCGTTATCTGGTGCCGATGGGCATCTTGCTGGTTTTGTTGTACTTTTTGCGCGCCGGCCTGAATCTCAACCCAAAAGAAGTGCCTTCGCCTCTGATTGGCAAACCAGCGCCCGAGTTTTCTTTGCCGCGACTGGACCAGCCCGAGCAGCGCATCAGCCGTGCCGATATGCGCGGCCAAGTCTGGATGCTTAATGTCTGGGCCTCTTGGTGCGTGGCCTGCCGCCAGGAGCATCCGCTGCTGGTGCAATACGCCAAGCAATCCAAAGTGCCTATCTATGGCCTCAATTACAAAGACGAGCGCGCTGCAGGCATGAAATGGTTAGCTGATTTCGGTAATCCCTATACCGCTTCAATCTCGGACCGCGACGGGCGCGTGGGCATTGATTTTGGCGTCTATGGCGTGCCTGAAACCTTTGTCATAGACCGTGATGGCGTGATCCGCTACAAGCAGATCGGCCCGCTCACACCAGAGGTGATACATGACACGATTGAGCCTTTACTCAAGCAACTCAATAGCTAATATGCGCAAATTAATTCGCCGCCTTTTTGTCACCATGGCCTGGTCGCTGGCGTGCGCAGGTGCCTTTGCCGCCGAGGCGAAGCCTGCCAGCGACAACCCTGCATTAGAAGCGCGGGTCATGAAAATTTCTGGCGAGTTGCGTTGCCTGGTATGTCAGAACGAAACGATCGCTGCTTCGCATGCTGACTTGGCCGTGGACTTGCGCCGCCAGGTACGCGAGATGCTGCAAAACGGACAAAATGAGCAGCAGGTGATTGAGTACATGACGGCGCGTTATGGTGACTTTGTGCTCTATCGCCCGCCCTTCAAACCGCTGACCGCCTTGCTTTGGATCGGGCCGGCGGCCATGGTCGTCGGGGGCTTGGGTACCTTGTTTGTGGTTTTGCGCCGGCGCAGCCGATTGGCAGATGACGCCTTTGAGCCCGACGACAAGGACGCTTCCGGCGACCCCCATCTTTCCTGAGAGACTTCATGACCGACGCGTTGCACACCTTGCTGGCCCCTTTCAAACGCCAATTGGCTGATTTAGAGCAAGCGCACGCGGCGGGTACGCTCAGCCAGACTCAGCGCGATACCGAACGCGCGAGTCTGGAGCGGCGCTTGCTGGACATGCTTTTGCATGAGACGCCTGCGCCTGTGTCCGCGGCGGCCAAACCGGCCTGGCCCTTGCTCGTTGGCCTATTCGTGTTGGTGCTGGTGATTGCCATCGGCGGCTACACCTACAACCACAAAACCAATCCGGCGCAGGGTGATGAAGAGGGCGCCGATGGGGGGGGCAATCAAGCCCAGGTGGTGGCCATGGTCGAGCAACTGGCCGAACGCATGAAGCAAAACCCTGACGACGCAGACGGCTGGGCCATGTTGGCGCGTTCCTATAGCGTGATGGAACGCAACGAGGATGCGCTGGCGGCCTACCAAAAAGCCGTCGCCTTGCGCCAGGACGACGCCGGTTTGCTGGTGGACTACGCCGATGCACTGGCTGTCAAAAACCAGCATAGCCTCCAAGGCGAACCCATGACCTTGATCACGAAAGCGCTCAAGCTCAACCCGGACCACCTCAAAGGTCTGGCACTGGCAGGTACCGATGCCTTTGTGCGTAAAGATTTTGCGCTGGCTGTGAAGTACTGGAGCCGTATCGAAGTAGTGGGGCCGCCGGACAATATGCTGGTGCAGCGCGTGTCCGCCAGTTTGCAAGAAGCGCGAAAACTGGCCGGCTTGCCCGCCCAAGCGGCGCCAACTGCAGCACAAGCCAAGCCGCCAGCACTGGCCGATGCAGGCCCTGCCTTAGCGGGCGGCCCTTCGGTGAGTGGCACGGTGAGTCTGTCGCCCGAACTGCGCGCCCAGGCTAACCCCGAAGACACGGTGTTTATCTTTGCCAAAGCGGCTCCGAGTGGTCGTATGCCCCTGGCCGCAGAGCGCAAGCAGGTTAAAGACCTGCCCTATAAATTTACGCTGGATGACAGTAAATCCATGTCGCCGCAAACGCGCCTTTCCAGCGCCGCCCAAGTGGTTATCAGCGCGCGCATCAGTAAAAGTGGCAATGCCATCGCTCAGCCGGGTGATTTGCAAGGCCAGTCAGCGCCAGTGGATTTGGGCGCGAAAGATTTGCGCATTGATATCCGCGAGATCGTCAAGCCCTAGGGTAATTTTGAAGCGCTTGAATCAGCGCATCACAGCAGCAACTTGATGCCTTCAAAAAACGCGGCCGTCATCAGCACATAGCGTAGAAATTTGCCAATCAACATATAGCCTACGCAAGGCCAGAAGGGCAACTTGAGCCAACCGGCCAAGGTACACAGGGGGTCACCCACTACCGGTAACCAACCGAGTAAACAGGCTTTGGGCCCCATTCGGTGCAGCCAGCGCAGTGCTCGCGTTTGCACTGAGGCCTCGCTGGCTTGTGGTGCTAAGCGACTGGCAGCGCGTCCCATGGCATAGTCGGCTGCGCCCCCCAAGGTGTTGCCCAGGGTTGCCAATGCAATGACGGGCCAGTACTGCGCGGGGTTGAGGTGAATCACGCCTAGCACGACTGGCTCCGAACCCATGGGCAGCAAGGTGGCCGAAATAAAGGACACCACAAAAACCGTGGACAGTCCGTAGGCCGGGAGGGCCAGCATGTCCAAGAGCGCTTGCATCCATATTTCCATTGCCCGGGCAGTATAGGTAGGGAGTGTTTCCAGGCTGACAGTTTGCTGAAAATTTAGGCATATAGAATGGCCGCCCGCTTGCCTAAAACCCCTTGCACGCGCAGCCTTTCGTTTTTTCTCCAACATTATTTCTAGCATGCAAATCGGCCCTTTCGCATTGGCTAATCCGGTGTTCGTCGCGCCCATGGCCGGCGTGACCGACCGCCCGTTCAGGCAGCTGTGTAAGCGCTTGGGTGCCGGCTATGCGGTAAGTGAAATGGTGACCTCGCGGCGCGATTTGTGGGATTCGCTCAAGACATCCCGTCGTGCCAATCACGAAGGTGAACCGGGCCCGATTGCGGTGCAAATTGCAGGCACCGATGCGGGCATGATGGCGGATGCGGCGCGCTACAACATCGACCGTGGCGCGCAAATCATCGACATCAATATGGGTTGCCCAGCCAAAAAAGTATGTAACAAATGGGCAGGTTCGGCTTTGATGCAGGACGAGGTCTTGGCACTGGAGATCATTGACGCTGTAGTTCAAGCCAGCGCAGCCCATGGGGTGCCTGTCACGCTCAAGATGCGTACCGGTTGGTGCCAAAGCCACAAAAATGCTTTGTCGATTGTGCTGGCTGCACAAAACGCTGGCGTCGCCATGGTCACCGTGCATGGTCGCACGCGCGAGCAGGGTTACCGCGGCCAGGCCGAATACGAGACCATCGCTTCGGTGAAAGCGGCTCTGCGCATTCCGGTGGTGGCCAATGGCGACATCAACAGCCCTTTCCAAGCGCGCGAAGTACTGCGCCAGACCGGCGCGGATGCCGTGATGATTGGCCGCGCTGCACAAGGGCGTCCTTGGATATTCCGGGAAATAACGCATTTTCTGGAGACGGGCCATGTGCTCGCGCCGCCGCTGGTGCAGGAAGTACGCCGCTGGCTGCTAGCGCATTTGCAAGACCACTACGGCCTCTATGGTGAGTACACCGGTGTGCGCAGCGCCCGCAAACACATTGCCTGGTACCTGCGCAGCCTGCCCGGCGGCGAAGAATTTCGGCGCCGCCTCAATCTGCTGAACGACAGCGCATCCCAGGTGCAGTCCGTGACTGATTACCTGGATCAGTTAAACCAAAGCATGGACCGTATTCCAGCGGTCTATGACGCCGATGGACGGCACTTGCCCGAAGCGGTAAGCCATGAAGAAGAAACGAACTCTATGAAACTCGTAAAGATGAGCCTGCACCATGAGCAATAACAAGTTGGACGAATCTGTGCGTGCCAGCCTGGAAGCGTACTTGCGCGATTTGGATGGCCTGGAGCCACACGGCATGCACGAGATGCTGGTGCGCGCAGTGGAAAAACCTTTGCTCGAAGTCGTGATGGTCGCGGCTGCCAACAACCAGTCCAAAGCCGCGCAATGGCTGGGCTTGAACCGAAACACCTTGCGCAAAAAACTTCTGGAACATCACCTCTTATGAACGCCTTACTTTCCGTCTCGGATAAAACCGGTGTGCTTGACTTGGCGCGCGCGCTGCACGCGCTGGGCATACGCCTGCTTTCGACCGGCGGCACCGCCAAGCTGCTGGCCGAGCATGGCTTGCCGGTGACTGAAGTAGCCGAGATGACGGGCTTTCCGGAAATGCTCGATGGCCGCGTGAAGACCTTGCACCCCAAGGTACACGGCGGCCTGCTGGCAAGGCGCGATGTGCCGGCACACATGCAGGCGCTGGCAGCCCATGGCATTGACACCATCGACCTGCTGGTGGTGAACCTTTACCCCTTCGAAGCCACCGTTGCGCGGCCCGGTTGTACGCTGGAAGAGGCCATTGAAAACATCGACATCGGCGGCCCGGCTATGGTGCGCAGCGCGGCTAAAAACTGGAAAGATGTGGCCGTCCTTACCGACGCCAACCAATACGACACCGTGATCGCCGAACTGCAAGCCCATGGTGCGATCAGCACCAGCACTAAGTTTGCTTTATCGGTTGCTGCTTTTAACCGAATTAGCCAGTACGACGGCGCGATTAGCGACTATTTGTCATCGGTGCAACCCGATGGGACGATGGCAGTTTTTGCTGGCCAGGCCAACGGTCGCTTTGTGAAATTACAGGACTTGCGCTACGGCGAAAATCCACACCAGTACGCCGCATTTTTCCGCGATATATACCCCGCTCCCGGCTCGTTGGTAACCGCGCAGCAATTGCAGGGCAAGGAACTGAGTTACAACAATATCGCCGATGCCGATGCCGCCTGGGAATGCGTAAAAAGCTTTGAAACCCCGGCCTGCGTCATCGTCAAACATGCCAACCCTTGCGGCGTTGCGATTGCCGCAGATGCATCGAGCGCCTACGCCAAAGCTTTTAGCACCGACCCCACGTCTGCGTTTGGCGGCATCATTGCCTTCAATTGCGAAGTCGATGGTGATACCGCGCGCCACGTCAGCGCGCAGTTTGTGGAAGTACTGATCGCCCCGGCCTTCAGTACCGAGGCGCTAAACGTCTTGTCCGCCAAAGCCAATGTCCGTGTGTTGCAGATCGCTTTACCCTATCCCCTAGGCCAGCGCCCGGAAAAAGCTACTGCCTGGACCCTGGGACGCAATGCGGTCGATGTCAAACGCGTGGGCTCTGGAATGCTCATGCAAACCGCCGACAACAATGAACTAACACTGGCCGATATGCGTGTGGTTAGCAAAGTGCAGCCCAGCGCAGCGCAAATGCAGGACATGTTGTTCGCATGGAAAGTAGCCAAGTACGTCAAGTCCAATTCCATCGTGTTTTGCATAGACGGCATGACCATGGGCGTAGGTGCCGGCCAGATGAGCCGTCTGGACTCTGCCCGCATCGCTTCGATCAAAGCCGGGCACGCCAGCCTGTCATTGGCGGGCACCGTGGTCGCGAGTGACGCTTTCTTCCCGTTTCGTGATGGGCTCGATGTGGTGGTCGATGCGGGCGCCACGTGCATCATCCAGCCGGGCGGCAGCATGCGCGACGACGAAGTGGTGCGAGCGGCTGATGAGCGTGGTGTGGCGATGGTCTACACCGGCGTACGGCACTTTCGGCATTAAGCCGCTCCGCTTGGGGAAGCAAAAACGGCCTGCGAGGGCCGTTTTTGCGCAGGCCTATCCATGATCCGCATGCCCGGTGGTGTGGCACGGCTGGATTCGCGTAGACCGCCTCCTATGCCGATTTTGGGCGTTACCTCCTTGTCTAAGATCAGTCCTGCGTGCATAATTCAACCTAGACAGACTAGTCAGGAGTTAACATGCAGACATGGCAATTGCAAGAGGCTAAGAGCCGCTTTAGTGAAGTTGTGGATATGACTCTTAAAGAAGGGCCACAGCTCGTCACGCGACGTGGGCAGGACGCAGTGGTGATTCTTGCCGCAAGCGAGTACCGACGTATGAGTGGTACGCCGTCGCTGCTAAGCACATTGTTCAGCGCGCCACGAGGCACCCCCTTGATCATGGATCGCTCGCAAGAGCCCATTCGGCCGGTCGACCTGTGAAATACCTACTGGACACTTGCTTTCTGTCCGAGTTGGTCAAGCCCGTCCCCGAACAAGCAGTTTTGAGCTGGATGAGCGAACGCGTCGAGTCCGATCTGTTCGTGAGCGCAATGACTATTGCCGAGATTGGCCGCGGCATTGAGAAGCTTCCTGCGTCACGTCGACAAGCCGAGCTATCAACATGGCTAAAGCAGCTCAAAGTCGGGTTCGAGAACCGCGTGTTGGCGTTCACTATTGAGACGGCAAGCGCCTGGGCGCACATGTGCGCAGATGTCGAGGCCAAAGGCAAACCGATGGCTGCTTTTGACTCCATCATCGCAGCGACCGCCTTGGAAAACGGCTTGGCCTTGGTAACACGCAACGTAAGTGACTTCGCGCAAGCGCCGGTCGTCTTGATTAATCCTTGGCCTGTCGATTGACCCATTGCGCATAGGCTCGCGGACCCGATTGAAGCAGAAGGTTTTTTACCAAACTAGGGAAAACTCAGTGGATGAGTTGGACCGTTGTTCACCCGGCTACGCCGTTCGGTTTCCAGAGCAAGAACTGCCGCCCAAGCGCACATCACCGACATGGGCGAGACCGCGGCCAGATTGACCAAAGCCCGCGAGCAACACGAAACCCTGGGCGACCTGGCGCAGCAGCATCGCCTAGAAAGGCGCAGCTTTTTTTGCCTGACTGCGCCCGCTTGTTTTGTGCAGTCGCTTGGAGGGCTGTAGTGCAGCTCCGATTACAAGCTGGCAAACACCGCCTTAGCCGCCGTCACCGTTTCGGCAACATCGGCCTCGGTATGCGCCGCGCTCATAAAGCCTGCTTCGTACAAAGCCGGCGCAAAGTACACCCCCCGATCTAGCATGCCGTGGAACAAAGTATTAAAGCGCTTGTTGTCGGTGCTGATAACTTTGGCGTAGTTTTGCGGTAGTTCCGGGAACAGGAAAAAGCCGAACATGCCGCCTTCGCTGTCGGTGCTAAAGGGCACGCCCGCCGCATCGGCAGCGCCTTGCAAGCCGCGCATGAGTGATTGCGTTTTAGTTGCCAAGGCATCGAAGAAACCGGGCTTGCTGATTTCGCGCAGCGTGGCTAGGCCGCATGCGGTGGCAATCGGGTTGCCTGACAAAGTTCCGGCCTGGTACACCGGCCCCAAGGGCGCCATTTGTTCCATCACTGCGCGTTTGCCGCCAAAAGCAGCCAGCGGCATGCCGCCACCAATGACTTTGCCTAGTACGGTGATGTCCGGCTCAAAACCAGGCAGCGCTTTGGCATACACGCTTTGTGCGCTGCCCAGGGCCACGCGCAATCCGCTCATCACTTCGTCAAAGACCAGCAGCGCGCCGTACTGGGTACACAGTTCGCGGGCGCGCTTGACGAAAGGCACCGAGGCGCGCACGAAATTCATATTCCCGGCAATCGGCTCGATCATCAGGCAGGCCAGATCTTTACCGTGCAGGGCAAAGGCTTCTTCGAGTTGCTCTAAGTTGTTGTA
>Ga0214919_10004038_pt1 | contig 21626 bp, 20 predicted proteins | sample LL1503_MetaG_FD_177994 | JGI IMG/M metagenome (GOLD analysis project Ga0214919, IMG submission 177994) | Freshwater microbial communities from Lake Lanier, Atlanta, Georgia, United States - LL-1503 | ecosystem: Environmental > Aquatic > Freshwater > Lake | place: USA: Georgia | collected... | reverse complement strand
CGTATGCCGCAACCATCTCCGAAGTCTTAGCTCTCATCGAGTCCATTCTCGAAACAATATTCTTCTGCTCTACCAACGGCGGCAAAGGAATCTCGACATCCATGTACTCAGTCGTTTTCAAGTTGCGAATATTTGTACTGTTGTTCTGTAGGTCTTCGGTATGTCCAGCAACATGAAAATGGTTCAGAAAATAGTGCAAGTAAACGGGGAGAACATCTTTCTTCCGTGGTCGCATCAGCTGCATGAAGTTGGAGCAGACACTCAATCCCGGAAGTATTTTTACTAGACCTACTCGTCCTACAGGAGTCTTCGGACCTCCCCCTGACTTTTCGAGCAACAGATCCCCCTCCTCAAGTTTCCTTGAGTCAAGTTGTCTTGCTGTTATTGACCGACGAACTGTTAACTCTTCCTTTAACTGGCCATCTTTGATCAACTCTGTAGACCGATAAACGAATACGTCTACCTCATCTTCGCCAGCTTCACTTCCCCAAATACCTCCAATCGAAACTTCGAGCAAGTCGCCGAGGGTTTTGATAGGCCAGTCAGGATCGCTTTCAAGCGCGTTACGTAATGCACTAGTGAAAAGATTGTTGGCGTGGGTGCGGGCCTGTTCGTAACACGCAGTGAGTTCAGTCACGCGTGCGGTTGCGGCATCAAGCAACGCAACAATCCGTTTCTGCTCCTCCAACGGCGGCACCGGAATCTCAATTTTTGAGATATCTGAAGTTCCCACATTCTGTTGTGCAGCACCTCGACCATAAACCTCAACTTGGTCTCTGAACCATTGACTGTCAAGAACTCGATAGAGAAAACCATCAAACAGCGAAGCCTTTGTCTTAACGCTTACTTTCGCCACACGTTGATTTAGTGCGGCTGGTAATTCCGTCTCATCAATTCGACCCACTCGACCTAAGTAACCAGTAAGAGACATAAGAATGTCACCAGCATCTAAAACAAACTGATCTAGAGATCCATCTTTGGGTATCTGAACAAATACGTCGTCACTAGGAACTATTTCACCTTCTTGTACGTTCTTTATTCGAATCAGAGCGTGACCTTTCTTCACATACTCAGAACTTCTAAACGCATAACCATTTTGAAACTCGCAGACCTCGCCGAGGGTTTTGACGGGCCAGTCGGTCATTTCAACATCTCAGAAAGTTCTGCGAGCAGAGTTGTTGCCCGTGCGTCGAGTGTTTTGATTTCTTTGAGGATGTCTTGTGGTGTTCCGAGTTCGACGGGCCCGGCGGCATTCGGGTTGCGTACGGTGAGGTCGTACGTGTTGGTGTCAATGTCAGAGATGTCGACAGTCCACGAGTTATCTGAGTTTTTCTTAGTCTTTTGCAATTTGACAAAGTCGGCAAGATCGGCATCATTAAGAGGGTTAGTTTTGCCCATGTTGCGCCCGACATTGAGTTGGTAGTACCAAATCTTTTTTGTCGGCTTGCCCTTGTCAAAGAACAACACCACGGTACGAACACCTGCACCTTGGAAGGCTCCTGATGGCAGGTCCAAGATGGTGTGCAAGTTGCAGCTTTCAAGAAGGTGTCGGCGTAGCGCAACTGATGCATTGTCGGTGTTTGAGAGTGTGGTGTTTTTGATGACCACACCACCGCGGCCTTGTGCTTTGAGAATCTTGATGAAGTGTTGTAAGAACAGGTACGCAGTTTCACCTGTTTTAATCGGAAAGTTCTGTTGCACCTCGGCACGTTCTTGACCACCGAATGGCGGATTTGCAAGAACAGTGTTGAAGCGGTCCTTTTCCTGAATGAGGCTGATGTTTTCGCCAAGTGTGTTTGAGTGAACAATGTTTGGTGCATCAATGCCGTGCAGAATCATGTTCATCACCGCGATGACGTACGCAAGCGACTTCTTCTCTTTGCCGTAGAAGGTCTTCTCTTGCAGTGTCTTTCGCTTGCTTGTGGTATCTGCTTGCTTCGACATGTATTCAAAGGCTTCACAAAGGAACCCCGCCGAGCCGACTGCCCCGTCGTACACAGTTTCGCCGACCTGTGGGTCTACGACATTGATGATGGCTCGAATAAGCGGGCGTGGTGTGTAGTACTCGCCGCCATTACGACCGGCGTTGCCCATGTTTTTGATTTTGACTTCATAGAGGTCTGACAGTTCATGTTTTTGATTCTGTGAACCAAACTGCAAACGATCTATCTGGTCAATGATGTCGCGAAGGTTGTATCCACTTGACATACGGTTGCGTACTTCATCAAAGATTTCACCGATTTTGTATTCGATGGTGTTTGTTCCCGAGGCGCGTTGTTTGAAACCTTTGAGGTAAGGGAAAAGCTTGCCGTTCACGAAGTCAATGAGGTCTTCGCCCGTGAGAGCGGTGTTGTAATCGATTGCGCCTTGAGCATTACGAGGTGCCGCCCAGACGCTCCATCGATACTTCTTGTCAAGGATGTACTCGTACTTCTTATTTGTGAGCTTGGCTTCTTGTTCGCGGTCCTGTTCTAAGGCGTCGAGGTACTTGAGGAACAAAAGCCATGAGGACTGTTCTGTGTAGTCAAGCTCTGAGGTGCAGCCGGCGTCCTTGCGGAAAAGATCGTCGACAGTCTTGAACACCTGTTGAAACACCGGCGCTTCGGGTTTGGCTGCCTTTTTGGGGGCTACAGCTTTAGCGGTGGTTTTCTTGGCGGCCATCAGATTCTCAATTCTTTTTCAACGCAGACTTATACGAACATTCTCGCCTATAGCGAGGCACCAAAACCCCTCCAAGTGGCCGTGTCCATTAATAGTTTAAATCTCGTTGAAGTTCTTTTAAGCCCTAAAGTCGAAGCCATAGGCCCGAAAGGACTCATGCCCCATGCCAATATCTCAGAAATACAAGAAGTGGCCATGCCCTAAATGTGGCACTGCCACGGTGGTGCCGGCAATCATCGGCATGCCCGACGCCGATTTGATGGAACTGGAGCGGGACGGTCACGTCATTTTGTGGGGTTGCTCTATTTTCGGGGATGAACCCGAGAATCCGGTTCAGTGCACGCATTGCTCGTGGACCGGGGAAATCCGCAAAGGAAAGCTCTTCCCAACACTTACCGAGATCAATCCATCGGTCATCGACGATTGCCGGGTGCGAATCAGGCAAGTCTTTGAAACCTGTCACGAACTTTCGATGTTGACCCGTCGGCCAATTTCTCCTGATGGCCATTTAGTAGGAAGCCTTGGAGAAATCTTTGCCGCCGTCGAATTGGGCTTGTCGCTCGCAAACCCTTCAAACAAGGGATACGACGCAGTCGATGCGCAGGGAGACAAGGTAGAAATCAAAACGACGACTGGCAGATCAATCAGTCTGTCTGCTGCAGGTACCGAGGCCACACGATTAGTAGTTGTGGTTCTTGACCGGACTGGCGGAGCATCAATTGCGTTCGACGGCCCGGCCCAGGCGGTGTGGGAGATGGCTGGCCCTGCCCAAAAGAACGGCCAACGCCGCGCGAGTCTGTCCAAGATTCGCGGGAATTGAGTCCGCTACTTTTCATTTCCTGTCTGGGTACTCATCCTCTTCATTGAGACGCTTAAACCAAGCCACATAGTTTTTACTATGAGTAGCGTCGCGCGCCTTACGCTTCGCCGGTAACAGTGAATTCCAAGTCGCCACACGGCGGGGGTCTGAGTAAAGGATCAACCCGACCCCAAGTTTTCCTGCGAACCAGAGAACTCGTTCCCATTCGCCATAGTTTTTATCATTCTTAAAAAACCGAGCTGACTTATGAATCATCACCCAGGAATAATCGGCGCCTCGTCCACTAGTAAAGGCTTGAGCGATATCGCTCGTAGTAAAAGTGTTTCTTCCCGACGTGTTACGACCTTGGAACTCAACATTGTGCAATATTGGCCTCCACATAGACGACGTTAAATACGCCCCAACGACAACATCAGGACGAGTGTTTACCCCATGTTCTGGCCCTGCTCGCCTGCCAGTTTCAAGCGCTCGCACATTTCTAGCCTTAGTGTCTTTGTTTCCGAAAGTCTCTAAAACAAACTGTGACTCCGCCCGGATCGCTCGAACAACTTCACCTTTTGCGCCTTGACCTACCCCTACTCTCTCGCTATTTTCAACCAAGCGCAGTCCACGTCCACCGCTGACAAACTTGATTTGCGCTCGACGATCGGGGTGCGAGCTGTCCCAGTCCACAGCCCGACGAATCTGAGCAACAGTCCAGATCTGCTCACCCGGCTTTGTGCATACTTGCAATGCTTCTTTGACAGTTAACGAACCATCAGATTGTCGAAGTTTCGTTCGCAAAACCATGCGATCATTTGCTGCTGGAGTCCTCGGCATTTTCAATCTCCTTATTTCCAATGTCTTCAAACTTCTGATTAAACGAATACCCGACAATTTTGGCTTACATCATCCTCAACAAAACCCGAATTACTGCTTAACAATGTACCTGTTTTGACTTGGATCATTTCCAACCCGAACCATGTCAGACCCGCCATCTAAAGTCGAAGTCAATGACGAATTATCAAGCACAATCTTCAGTTGGCTGGCTCGATCTCAATGATGATGCCTCCCGCAAAATCAATGAAACTCTTCGGGCACTAGACGAGCCCTCAACGCTTGACCCATTGGGTTTAGGTTCAATTCGGGACGCATTTTCAGATCTCATTTCCCCAGGCACATCAACCATTCATACTCGCCTCAGGTATTTCCTCTTCATCGCATGGATCTCTCAGCGCATCGAAAAGTCTGATACCACTGCGACCCAGTTTGCTTCGCGGCTTCGCAACGATGAAGCCACTCTGATCAAGTGCCTGATTGACGGCAACGAGAAAAGTGGCGTCCAGGGTTATACCTCTGGCATCAAACTGAAGCGAATGCCAAGTAGCGCGTATTGGGGTGGTCTTCGCATTTGGGGTATTCGCAAACGCGATTGGTCAATCGCCGACTATGGCCGCAATATCACACGCCTTCGAGCGTCGAAAAAAGCCGATGGCGCAGACGAAACAATTAATAACTCACTTACGACAATCTGGAACGACATGCCAAAGGCGCCCGAGAACTTTCTCGAAGGTGGCGTTGAATTCAAACTGACTTCTGAAGAGGCTCAATTCATCATTCAGCGAATTCGTGAATCAAACCCAAAATCACTTTTGGCATTTCTCTGTTCAAACCCAGGCTTGGCCAAAGACAAAGAATTTCCGTGGGAAATCAATCAAGACTCACTGCCAGATGATCTGAAGAAGTTACTTTTTGATGCACAAAATGTGTCCGAACTTACTCTCGGTCCACAACTGGTGTACAACCTGCTTGTTGCACGACGCGCCGGCACCGAGCTCGGGCGCGATGTCGACGACGACGTGGCCTACCAACTTGAACGTCTCAAAGAATGGGCCGAAACAATCTCTTCTCGTCAAGACGAATTAGTCGAATGGGCCAAGCAACTCAACGTTCTCTGGATCAAACTGGGCACAAACGCCAACATCCCCAAACGAGCCTCTGACTTTGTTGCGAAGATGATTCACCTCGCCCTCGAGAACCCCCACAAGTTTGCCGAGGACCCTGATGTTCAAAATCTTGTTCGACAAAGAGAATTTGACCTGAAGAATAACCGTTCGCGTTTCAAAAATCTTGAAGCACTCAAAGAATGGAAGAGCCCAGGCTTCGGTGGTCAACTGAGTTATCGCTGGCGAATTACTGCTTCGTACCTTTCAGATCTTGCTGACGCTCGCGAAAGTGGCAAATAATGCTGCAGCCCGACAATCGCTTCACTCTTTTTGATTCGCTGCGTCCACCCGAAGGATTCTCTTTTGATGCATGTATTGCCACAACCTTCACGCTTGACCTCAAGGCGCTACTCACACTTCCAGGCATCTTTGCTATGCATCGAGACGCTGATGCAGCGACCGATCGACCACCTGTAGAGATTCTGCACGCCATCCGAAAATATGCAAAGCAGATCACAATTTTCGCGCAAGCTGGTGAAATCGCTGTTCCGCCATCAACAAAAGTTTTTGGCTTCCTCGAGGGCTCAGTAATACCCGTCACTGCGCCAAAGAAGGGCGTCGTTCATCCAAAGGTCTGGGTTTTACGGTTCACGAAAAATGATTCGTCGGACGAGTCCATGCTGCGCGTCATCATCGCCAGTCGTAACCTCACCTTTGATTCAAGTTGGGATTCAATCGTTCGCCTCGACCAAAGTGAAAATGGCTCATCTATGGAGCCACTAGTCGGACTCTTTGAAGGACTCTCGAAACAAACTGTCGGATCATTAGACGCTTCGCATCATGATCGAGTTACTTCGATATGCGGCGACCTCCAAAGCGCCAAATTTCTGATCCCTGCCCCATTTGAATCGCTTGCCTGCCACGTTTTGGGCATCGAAGAAAGTGCAAGCCCATTCCCAACGGCTTACGACGACTCAGTCGTAATCTCACCGTTCATTTCCAGTGAGTTCTTTACTCGAGTCCTTCCAAGTTCTGTTGGCTTACTCGTCAGTCGATTTGAGCAATTCAAGCAAGTTGAAAATGTTGCGAATATCAAGGAACGAAAGTGGTTCGAAGACGGGTCCACCCCCGACAAGACCGAAGGACCACGAGGACCCGCCGAACCCCTACGCGGACTTCACGCCAAAGTGTTTGGTTTTGAGTCTGGGGCAAAAACAACTTGGTTTTTGGGATCAGCAAATGCAACGGGTGCGGCTTTTCGTTCAAATGTCGAAGTTCTTCTTGAATTAACTGGACCAACGGACCTAGTCGGGATCGACAAGGCCCTCGGAGGCGACGGCGATGACACCGGCTTGCAGCGTTTGTTCCAGCCTTATCCAGTTGCTGCCGAAATCGAGACTGACGGCGAAGACGCCGACGGATTTGATGCTCTACGACGCGAGATTGCGTCACAAGAATTTTCTGGTCACGCATTCGAAAACGAAAAAGGTTGGAACGTCACCTATTCAACCCTCAATAACATCACAGGTCCTGCGGACGTTGAGATTTACATCTGGCCGACCAACGATGCACAATCAAAACGTCGTATTGACTTAAACGCCCCCCTAGATCAGACGTTCATTTCTACGCTGACAGATATCAGCGGATTCATCGGCTTTGAACTGCGTAGTCCAACTGGAATTTGCACCTTCTGCGTCCCCGTTCAACTCAACGGAATACCAGACGAGCGCGATACACAACTGATGAAGGCACTCATCGGCAACGCTGAGAGATTCTTGGGATATCTCGTGGCACTTCTTGATGAGTCTTCACTTGACAATAATGAAGAAGGCCCGGCATTTGGTGAGGGTGCCGGAACATGGAAAACGAGTAATTCGTTTGACATGCCACCAGTGCTCGAGAAGATGCTGAAAGCAATGCGTTCAGACCAATCAAAATTGCTCGATATCGCGTCGCTTGTTCGAGATCTAGATAAGGACGGAATTTTGCCCCCTGGTTTTATTGATGTGTGGAGCGCAGTTCTTGAAGTTGCAGGGAGTGTGAGATGAGCATCTACGACGCCGAAAAGACAATGAGTCAACTGAAGGACTTCCAAAGAGATACCGCCGACTGGGTCTTCAAACGCCTGTTTGATGAAGAGAACCCCACAAATCGATTCTTAGTAGCCGACGAAGTTGGCCTAGGAAAGACAATTGTTGCGAAAGGCGTCGTTGCACAAGTTCTTGAACATCTACTCAACGTTGGTGATAAGCGACACGACATCGTCTATATCTGTTCCAACTCTTCTATTGCCCGACAGAACATCAAGAAGCTTGTACCGAATGGGGTTAAGCCACTTGATAATGTTGAACGTCTCACGATGCTTCCAGTGGCCGAACTCGACGAAGGAGAAGACGGTGATGCCGGAATCAACCTGTTAGCGATCAGCCCTGGCACATCATTTGCATTTGGCCGAAGCACCGGAAAGTTCCAGGAGCGAGCCTTGGCTTACACATTCGTCCGAGAACTCTGGGGCAAAGATCTGGTTGATAACGCTCAAGCCATGAAAATCTTCTGGTCTGGAGTCAACGATGGTGAGCGCAAACTTCGAGACAGCTACCAGCAGTACAAGAAGATTGCAAGGCAACACCTCGCAGAATTTGAGATGCAAATCAAGAACATTGATGCCGAGTTGGTCGCCCAAGGACAACCAAAGCTGAAGAAGCAGTTTGAAAAACTGGCAAAGGATCTCAAGTTTTCACGAGGGAAATTTCCCTCAAACCTTTCGGGATCTCGTTCAGAAGTTATTGGGGCGTTCCGTCGAGCCCTCGCAACCTTGGGTATCAACATGCTCAAACCCGACCTCATCATCCTTGACGAATTTCAACGCTTCAAAGATTTGATGGACCCATCCGCAACCGATTGGGCATCAACCCTCGCCCGGCAGTTGTTTAGCCATTACGACGAAGACTCTGGTCGTGGAACAAAAGTTCTATTGCTATCTGCGACTCCATACCGCATGTACGCACGCAGTGGGGAAACAGATGATCACTTTGCCGATTTCCTCAACACATGCTCATTCTTGTTCAACGATCAAAGCGATGTCGAAGAACTTAAAAAGGATTTCAATCTCCTTCGACTTGCAATGACCAATGCATCTGGTACTGAAGATGCATCAGGAATATGTTCACGCATTCAGCAGCGTCTCAGCCAAGTTATGGCTCGCACCGAACGACTTGGAATCACGCCCGACCGCAATGGGATGCTTGAAGAACACGTTCATCACCTACCGATCAACGTCGAAGACCTTAAGTCATACGCGCGCATTGGCGATATATCGTCGCTCCTCAAACAGGGCGAACCAATTGACTACTGGAAATCAAGTCCGTACTTGTTTAACTTCATGGACGAATACAAACTTAAGTTGGCATTTAAAGAGGCAATGGAGCGACGAACCCTTCCCCCACACGAGGACCTCACTCCCGGACCAGGCTTACTTGATTGGTCAACAGTCGTAAATTATCAACCAGTTGACGCCCAGAATGCTCGGCTTCGTTGGCTCATCGAAGACCTTCATTCTCATCATGCGTTTGACTTGCTTTGGATTCCCCCGTCACTTCGTTATTACGACTCTGGCTCTATCTATGAGTCAGAGGCCGCCACAAGCTTTACGAAGCGAGTCATCTTCTCTGGTTGGGCGGTAGTACCGAAGGCTGTCGCTTCTTTGACATCATTCGAAGCCGAACGACAAGCATTTAGAGGATCGCGTCACAAAAGATATGACTCAAAAAATCGCGGCGATGGTCGACTGACCTTCAAAATCAAAGAACTCAAACCAAACTCAATGACTACATTTACCTTGATTTGGCCCAGCCCATCATTGGCCCAACTTGGTGAACACCGTCAGATTGGCGTCACGAAGCCATCTATTTTTGATGTTCGCAAACAAGTTGCCGAACGAATTAGGGGCGCTCTTGACCCCATCATCAGAAAGACAGTCACAGTTTCGGCAACTGACCGAAGGTGGTATTGGCTTGCGCCGTTGCTATTGGACCAAGCCCAGTTTCCGGAAGTAATCACCAATTGGTGGGGTCAAAATGGATCAGAGAGCGCTTGGTCTCACGAGCAACAAATTGACGGATTTATTGCACATTCGTGGGAAGCATGGGAAACGCTCAATAGCGCAACTTCGGATCTCGGAACACCACCTGAAGATCTCATCGAGGTGCTGACTGACGTGGCAATAGGTGGCCCAGCGAATTGTGCACTGCGAGCCTTATCCGCAATAAGCGGGCTACCGCTTTCGCACGAGAAGGTTCTCAGCGCCAGCGCACTTATCTCGGATGCATATCGTCGTCTCTTTAACGAAGCTGAAGTGACAGCGATCGTTGTGAGAGATTCAAGAATTGCCGACGACGAAAATACGTTGGATGAAAGTTATTGGCGCACTGTGCTTCGATACTGCACAGATGCTCATATGCAAGCGGTTCTTGACGAACACATCCATACGTTGCGCGATTGGCTTGGCTATAGCTCATACTCTGACATTTCAAAGCGAGAAGATTCAGTAACTCTATTTGCAGAGAAGATTGAATCAGCACTCAGTATTCGAGCGGCGAATTTCGGAGTTGACATACCAAACCCAGACCGACCGGGCACAGAACCAGACCGCAAGACAATGCGTGCGAACTTCGCCGCAGCCTACGGACAACGTTCTGATGACGAAAAGAGTGCGAGCCGTAACGAATCACTTTCTGCAGCGTTCAACTCGCCCTTTTGGCCATTCGTCTTGGTGAGCACCTCGATCGGTCAAGAAGGTCTTGACTTCCATTTGTGGTCGCATGCGGTTGTCCACTGGAACTTGCCATCTAACCCAGTCGATCTCGAACAACGCGAAGGGCGAGTCCATCGTTATAAGGGACACGTAGTTCGCAAGAACATCGCCGAGACACTCGCCCCACACCTTCCATCAGACATCACAGGAGATATTTGGGAAGCCCTCTTTAACATGGCTGCAGAGAGGCGTCTCTCAACCGAATCAGAAATGGTTCCCTATTGGGTGTATCCGCAGGGTTCAGCAAAGATTGAACGCCATGTGCCGTTACTGCCGTTCAGCCGAGATGCGTCAGAACTTCCACGATTGAAGAATTCGCTCGCCGCCTACCGGCTTGCATTCGGACAGCCACGTCAGGAAGATCTTGTTGAGTTCCTCCGCAGGAATCACTCGGAAGAAGACATTTCAGAACTGGTGAAGAATTTCAAGATTGACCTGACTCCCCCAACGAGCCGTTCAACTACGTAAGGTCAATTAGATAATCCTCGCCTTTCAAAAGCCGATTGAGACGATCGAACTGGGTTGCTCGATCAATTCCTCTGGCACCGCTCATATATCGAGTTTCAAAATCGTTCTTGCATTCAACGAAAAGTACGAGCTTGCAGTTGGAACGCATTCCAGCGACCCAGTCATCTTTTGCGGTTTTCCATACTTTGGCCGCCTGGCCTCTCTCGCCCCAAAAGCCCCGTTGCTTCGACCTTTCAGAAATCAGATCAAGTTCTTCTTCAGAAAGTGCGAAATAGTCATAAATCGCCCGTTCAATTTCAATGGCGCTACTTCCATATTCTTTCAACGGCTTGTGATCGTTGTCTAACAACACTGTGAGAGGAATTCTGGCAACGATCTTGTCGTAACGATCATTGAAGCTGGTGACGTACTCGCGAAGCTTTTGTACCTTCTCAAAACTCAACTGGCGCGAAATAATCCAAGTACCCAATAACGCTGCGCCGACAGTACCTATTGTTGAGAAAAATCCGCTACTCATCATTGATCACTTTCTAAGAAGTTGACCTTCGGTCGTCATGTAACTTTAGAAGATGCAAGTAAGCAAGGTCGGGTATCCCAAAACTGGTTATTTCCTTTTGTTGCTTGCTGTCATCTTTGGGCTCAGTGCTCTTTTTAGTAATGGTCACCGGACCGGGGCGGTATGTGAGGATGGCTGGAGATCGGGCGCTACTGGTAGTGGAGCATGTTCACATCACGACGGCGTAGATCACTGGAATTACGCCGATAAGCCAATAAGTGATCGAGCTACTGGGTTCGGGGTTTCATTCGGGCTTGGTCTTTCGGGTGCTCTGCTCGTACGTCATGCCCGATCGAAGAACCAAGACGAACCAAGCGACATTGAACAAGATTTAGAGAAGTACCTACCAGAACCCGGAGAAGATCTGCCGTAGCTTTCGCAGCTCTAGTCGATCAAGAATCGCGTTCGGCAGCTTTTTCAAATTCCAAGAGCCCGCGCATTGCTTGTACAACACCAAGCTGCACGATGAACTCGAGGATCACAAATCCAAGAATGGGCCAAATCGCAGAGATAATTGCGCTCACAACCTCGCCGCCGATCAACCCCCCATTGTCATATTCGCCACCTGATAAACCGTCTATGTTGATCGCGAGACGGACAGCAATGAGTACGAGAGCGACAACCAAAACAAAAATGTTTACTGAATGAATCATTGAACCGTACTTGATGACCTTATTTGACTTACCAATACCGTCTATGCCAATTTGAGTTGAGGTAAATGATTTTGCTTGCCGTGGCTGACGGCGAACTCGGGAGGAATTCTGGGCTGCCAGTTTCTTGGCGAGACTCAAAAACCTTTCAGATGCAACGATGAAGCCGTTTGGATCCAATAAAGATTCGTCGATACTGACGTACCATTTACTGAAATAAATCCGAAGTTCTTCGATATCAATTTCCCACTTGTCGGCATCATCGACTTCGCTTGTGAAGAAAACTTCGCCTTCTGCGTTGATCAACAGAAGTTCAGCCGTTTCAGTATCGAGGCCGAGGCTGACTGGCTTCCCCTGGTAAATGCAATGTAGATCCATTATTGAGGCTCTCTCTAGGAGTAAAAATCTTTGGGCATCATTTGAATTTGACTCTCAGCAAATTGTGATGCCTTCCATTTTGAAACGACGGCTCCGATGTACCCACCAACAGCGATAAACAAACACCCAAATGCGAGCGCACTCACGCCACTTCCAATTCCGGCGCCGATCAGCCCAGACGAGTACTTCTCTTCGCAGTAGTAGCCACTGCAATCTTCAACCTTTTGGAAAGCAATTATTACTCCGCCGATTGGTCCCAAAATTGCAGTGACCCAACCAATAAATTGCAAAACTTGCGCTGCACCCAACACACCCGATGGTCGTTCAATTTCATTGTTCTCGGTCATCATTTCTCCTTAGTTGGTTGAACTCGGTGGTGGTGGTGGCGGAGGCAACTGTTCGCCTTGAGGTGGATACCAACGGCCGTCAGACGCCAACCACCAACCTGGGGCTGGTTGAACGTTTACAGGGGCAGCGGGCAGTGGACTGAGCGCATCAAGCCGCTTCTTCGTGGTGAATAACCAAATCCATCCAACAACTGCGCCCATGAAATAAATGACGATTCCTACAATGTGTAGGGCCATCTGACCACCACGCGCTTTACCGAGTCGTTTGAAATCTTCTTCAGAAGTCTTAATAGTTCGAACAAGCGCTGCGATATTGAGTCCCCAGCCCCCGAAGAGGGCCAGAACGATCGCCAGCGTAATTACTTCTGGCCCGTCAAATACACCTGCAAGCATCATGGCTCCTTTAATGAGAAGCCATGCTTATCATTTGAACCTAAAGTTCAAGCGGATATTTCACTAATAGTGTGAGTTAGGTACCCATCGAACTGGGCGACAATGCCTTACCCATTCGACGCACAGTCAACGCCGCAAGTACGCACGAAGCTGCCACCATGAAGCCGCCAAGCATTCCGATGTACATCCCGGTCTTGTAGTCATCAAATGATGCGTCTTCACCGTTCGCATAGGTAATGCCGTAATTCATCAGTGTGCCGACGCCATACAACGCCCACCACCAGATCAACATCGAGTTCGCCTTCATTCCTTGCCAACCATCGCCCACCTGCCCACCGTTTCGTGGTGCTGATGCAATCCGATCCGTCTCAATCAAAACCTTTGGCACGATGATGAAGTTGGCCAGCGGAATGAACCATCCACCGACTGTCCAACCCCGAGACCATTTACGCGGACCCATCCACAATGATTGCGTTGATTTATAGGCCTTAAACGAAAAGATGATGAGCAAGATGAATACTGGAATTGCGACCAATGTGTAGAGACTGAAGAAACTTGTATGGCGATCTTCAGCACTCACCCAGCTGGTCAAAGCAGTCAACTCAGCTGACGAACCGGCAGAAGAATTCATATAGTCCTCGCCCGAAGATACCGCAGATGGGATAACCAAGGCCGAGATGCCCACTAGTCCAGCTGCGATGTACAACAAGACCTGTAGCCACACCACCAGGGTGTTGCTCACCGATTCTGCACGTTGCGAAAAGTTTGCGGTTGGGTTGACATACTGCGGGAATGCCGGCGGTGGAGGTGGCGGAAGCTGTTCGCCCTGCGGCGGATACCACTTTCCATCAGAAGCCATCCACCAGCCTGGGCCTTGTTGAGTATCGCTCATTGAATTCTCCAACTGTCAGTTCGCTTGCAACTTACGGCATTTGATTCAACGAGTCTCGGATTTACAACTAATAGTGTGGACAATTTTTGTTCAAAGGAAAGTCAAAACAATTCCTCAGAATTTTCTCGTGTTCGGAAACTCTGCCACACCCCCTGACTAATTTGAATATTGCTTCCCGCCTAATCCAATTGATCTCGCAACATGTGTCAAACATGGCGAGACCTACTCAATAGTCAGGAGGTAAAACATGCCAACGTTGTGCGACACTCTCGCCACTCACGACCGCGTTGATGTCATCATCAAACGACTCGCCGATATCAAACGCACCGAGTCAACCTTGGCCGCCGAACGAATGAGTCTGCTCGCCGAGCTCTCGTCACTACGCCCCGCCGACCCCGAGATCACTCTCATGCGCGACGGTCAGTTGTCTCGACGCGAAGCCCGCGACACCGTGAATCGCCACAGCACCATTGATACGGCTCCCGTATTTGGTGATGCACTCAGCACCGGCGATATCAGCGTGGCTCACATTGACGGACTCTCACGGGCCTTCAAGATCGTCGGCGACCAGCCCGACGCACTCATTGAACGCCTACCAGCGCTCATCAACGCCGCAACCCACATGAATGCCGACGATTTTGATCGTCACGTCAAGAACACTGCCAAGGCATTGGTTTCCGACGGCGGACTGAGCCGACTCGAGCAACAACGTCGTGAGACTCACTTCAAAATGTGGAACGACGTTGACGGAAACCTGCAAGTTCGTGGCCAATTCGATCCCGAACGAGGAGCGATCTTCCAAAACCTCGTCAGCCAGCGCGTTGAAGCCATGTTCCACTCAGGCGACGGCGATGTTCGTCTTGAGATCGCTCCAGGCATTGAACCAAATCATCACCGCAATGCCTTAGCGATTCTCGAATTGGTTCGAGGTGGAGAAATTTCAAGTGTGATGGCCGATCGCCCAGCGCGGGCCGAGCTTGTTGTGCACGTCAATCTTGAAACGTTGCAAAACAAAGTCAAGGCGCACACCGACACAACGGTTCGTCGAACCAGCTTCGGAGCCGACCTGCCCATTGAGACCATCCGTCGCATCGCATGTGATGCCGACATCATTCCGGTGGTACTGAATGGTCCATCGGTTCCGATTGATGTGGGGCGGTCCAAACGATTAGCCACCGCCCACCAGCGCCGAGCGCTCGAATCAGCCCACGAAACCTGTGCAATAGATGGTTGTGCTGTGCCGTTCCATCATTGTTCGATTCACCATATTGATTATTGGGAAAATGGCGGGCCAACCGATCTTGAAAACCTGATTCCACTTTGCAGCAAGCATCATCACAAAGCCCATGAAGGTGGCTGGAAGTTGACCCTTGACCCAAATTCCAGACAGCTCACCGTGAATTATCCGTGAGATCGGTGCTAGACAATCCCATATGTCAAAGGGACTCAGTTTGATGACAGGCCTGCTCGGAATCACGTTCGTTGTCGCGTGCGGCTCAAGTAGTGATGAAGGCACGTCATCGGTGGTGCCAACAACTATTCAGTCAATTGCACCAACGACAGCAGTCGCTACAAGCGTTGCGACCACATCAACATTGCCGTCACCAACAACGTCCCCATCTGATCCAATATCAACGGTCTTGTGCGACTTCGCCGATCAGTCCGACGTCTCTGATTGGTCAAACCAAAACGACACCGTCATGGGCGGGGTGTCCGATAGTGCCACCACCTGGGTTGACGGGCATTTGGTTTTCTCGGGCAACTTGTCGCTCGACAACAACGGCGGATTCACGTCAACCTTCGGGCCGGTCAATGAACAACTGCCAGTGCTGATGTTCGGGGCCGACTCCATCATCGTGACTGCACGAGGTGATGGCAAGACCTACCTCATGCAAATCAGAAGTTCTGACAACACGCGTTACATTCAGCGCTTCGAAACTGTCGCCGATGTTGAACAGCAATATGTCTTGCCGCTATCTGACTTTGAATCTGTTGATTGGCGACTCTCGGTGATCCCGAACGCCGCCTCTATAGATACAGCCAACATTGCTCAGCTAGGTTTTTACCTACTTGATAAACAAGTTGGTCCGTTTGAATTAGCAATATCGATGATTCGAACCAACGTCGATTAATTCTTTGCGAAAATATGCGCATGCGCACACGTACACACGAGAAGAAGAAAAAAGTAATCGCTAAACGTTGGTGGATCGAGGTCGTTGAGTTCCTTGATCCCGACTTGCCACGACGCCTCGCCGATAAACCAAATGTCAAAGTCTCGATTCGTGTGAGCCAGCCAACCGCCGAAACAGTCCACCAGCACCACAAAGATCAGCCCGTGTTGTTTCGTGCCGACCTCTCGCCCACCAAGTCGTACTCCGACTACGAATTAGCCAAGAATCGCAAAGCCGAAGTTCGCGAACGACTCATGGCTCAGGGCTACACAGTAAATAAAAATCTTTCAACTTGGTCGGTCTACGTGATTGAACTTGACACTTCTCACTTCACACCCGCCCAGCGCAAAAAGCACTCAGCCTTTTTCTACGTGGGCATGACTTCAAAGAAAGTTGATGCCCGACTGGCCGAACATAAAGAGGGCGCCCGCACCGACAAGGGGCCGAAGTTTGGTCGCTCAGCCCACAAGTACTTTTCAAGATACCGACCCGACCTGTCGCCCAAGCAGTTGTATTTCTCACAAGAACAAGCCCTCAGGGCAGAAAGCAAAAAGCGACTACAGCTTGAAGCTCGTGGCTACAAAGTTGACGGCGGCACTGAACGGCTTGAGGCGATGAAAACTAAGAAGTTAAAGAGCGATCACTAGCCATTCAACAATGCAGCAAATTGGCGGCGCCATTCGACCGAGCACTTGTCGGCTTGTACCGACACCAACGACGTCTGGTCAAGTGGCAACACCGTGTCAAAGGTTTCAAGCATGCGCTTGTCTTCAGCACCAATCATGAAGTCAAGACGCAACACTTCATCAGACGGAATCGCAAAGTCGTCACTGCGCCACACCACAAATGTGAAGTAACTCGTCACATCATCAATCGGCGTCGACACCAACAACAAGATGTGCGACAACCCACTGTCGTACTCAATTGTCGAACGACAGATCAACGGCAAGTTGAAACCTGAACTCATCTTGCGATGCACAACTCCGGCCGACTGACCACTCGCAATGGCGCCGACCGACGCATTATTGGCATTCACTTCATACGAGTATCCAAAGAAGTGATCGTCAAGTGGACCGAGTTCAACTTTCGGAACACTGGTTTCTTGCGCACGACCAAATGATTCAACATGTACAAACGGGAAGTGCGTGATGTCTAAGAAGTTGTCGACCATACGCGTGGCTGAACATTTCCAAGTGTCAACGGGTGTGTTGATGCGACGGAACTTCGGGTCGTTATCCCACGGCATCTCGGGAATCGTTGCCTTGGGAGTTCCGATGCAGACCCAAATCAATCCGTAACGGTCTTCGCAACCAAAAGCCTCGATATGAGCCTTTGGCGGAACCGGAATACCTTCAGTTGCTGACGGCACTCGAACACACTTGCCGTCTTCGGCGAATTCCCAACCGTGATACGGGCACACCAGGCAGTTGTCTTTGACGTACCCAAGGCTCAACTTTGCTTCACGGTGAGTACAGCGATCGGGCAACGCACTTACTGTGCCGTTGCCATCGCGCCACACCACCAGGTTGCGCCCAAGCAGCTTGGCCGACACCGGCGCCGACATCACATCAACCGATCGTGCGACCGGATACCAGAAGCCAAGAAGATTGTCGTTGTCGCAAAGAATGCTCGTCATGTTTTTGAGCCTAACCTGTTGAACTATGACCATCATCCTTGTTCGGGGCCAACACGTCATCACAATGAATGCGCAACGAGAAGTTCTGACCGATGCCGCCGTCGCAATTGAAAATGATCGCATCATTGCTATTGACAACTTCGAAAAGTTGTGCGTTTCGCATCCCGATGCAGTGATTGAAGGCAACCCTCGGGCCGTCATCACCCCAGGCATGATTAACGGTCATCAACACCTCACTGGCGATCGACTCATTCGCTCAATGATTCCCGACACAATTGACTCACAAGAAGCAATCTTCGGCTGGGCTGTACCAACGCACAGCAAGCACACCGAACGCGACGACTACTTAAGCGCCGTGCTCGCACTCAATGAAGCTTTGTGTCATGGCATTACGACAACTGTTGAAGCCGGAACTGTTGGCCATCCAGCATCTGTACTCAAGGCACAACTTGCAATGGGTACTCGCGGAACGCTTGGTAGTTGGGGTTGGGATGTTGAAGATGGTCCGTTTGCCGGAACCGTGAGCGAAGTTCTTGATCGTCAACGTGAAGTGATGCGCCTCACCAAAGACACTCCCCTGATTGACGGTTGGGTCACGCTCGTTGGACACGATTTGATGAGCGACGAACTTGTCACTTCAGCTTCGCAACTTGCACGCGATAACAACACGCGCATCACGTTTCATATTTCGCCATCGTCAGGAGACACCACGTCGTATCTCGCCCGTACCGGCAAACATCCCGTTCGTCATCTGTACGACCTCGGCGTACTCGGCAGTCATGTGTTACTCGCCCACGCAGTGCATCTCAACGACGACGAAATTGATTGCGTCGTTGAAACCGATACTGCCGTCGCGGTGTGCCCGTGGGCCTACTTACGACTCGCCCAAGGAATAACCGCCGCCGGTCGTCACGACGACATGTTAAAGCGTGGCGTGCGCATGTCGCTTGGTTGCGATTCTGAAAACGCCGGCGATGCCGTCGACCCCATTCGTAATGCCGCATTATTCGCTGGCCTCATTCGTGATCGCCACATGGACCCGACCATCATGAGCGCCGTCGACGCCTTGGCCTTGCACACCATTGATGCCGCCCGAGCCATCGGGATGTCCGACCGTATTGGGTCGCTTGAAGTCGGCAAGCAAGCCGACCTCGTGGTCTTTGGCACCGACGGTCCTGAATGGCTCACCCGTAGCACCGAGCCCATCTTGCAACTGGTCTGGGCCTCAAGCGGCTCAGCGGTCGATGATGTCTATGTGGCCGGAAAAGCCGTGGTCAGGGCCAAGAAGTCGACCCAGATCACCGGATCTGCCTTCACCGACATCGTGGCCGAAGCCCAAGAACGTATGACGTTCCTCGCCGGACAATAAACACAAGAATTTCCCGGCCAGACTCTGATCTTGGTGTGATTGTCAGACCAAAATTTGGGCTCGGTGTGTTATCGTCGGCTCATGACCTACACGTCTTACAACCCAGCCGACGAAGCCCCCAAGACTGGGCAGTTCGTCCCCAATTACCCGAACACCCTGATCTTCGTCGACCTTCCGAGCGACGATCCGGCCAAGACCGCTCGCTTCTATGCCGACCTCTTTGGTTGGGTCGTGGAGGGTCGCCCCGAGGGTGAATTCCACCGTTGCGTGCCTGGCCAAAACTTCATGTTGGGCGATGGCACTCAGAGCGCCGTTGGCAACTTGCACCTCGGTATCTACAACGTCAATAACGCCCGCCCGCATCCAGACCCGGCTGGTGTTGAGCCTCGCGTCTTGTCACACAAGCACCGCCAAGCTCGCATTTGGATTTTGGTCAGCGATGACGACAACCAAGAGCGTTTGCTCGATCGTGCCGAAGAACTTGGTGCAACCATTTTGTGGCGCAAGCACTACTGGAAAGAATTCAGTGGCTTCAACGGCGCATTCGAAGATGCTTGGGGCAACGAAGTCATCTTGTGGACCAAGGGCGGAGACAACCCCGACATCCCGAGCGACCACACGTTTGAATGATTTTTTAATTAATACATTTTTTAATTAATACATTTTTTAATTAATACATTTTTTAATTAATACTTAGCCAAAAATTACATAGAACTGGATCAATCATGACCACTCACGAAAACATTGACGCCGATGCAATGCGTATGAAGAATCAGATCACTGATACTTCCGACAAGAACACTGTCCATCCCCCGATGGCACGTTGGACGCACATCGCATTGCCCTCGACCGACATCGATCGTTCCATTGCGTGGTACGAGAAGTTCACTCCACTCAAGTTGCTTGATCGTCGCGAAGATGCCGATGGCTATGGTGCATGGCTTGGTCATGACGATCAGTCCGATAAGCCGTTCGTTTTGGTTCTCGTGAGCTTCTTCAAAGATCAAGCTGGCGGACCACAGCCGATCATGGCTCCGTTCGCACACATTGGCATGGAACTCACCAGCCGCGCCGAAGTTGAGCGCATCGCCGAACTCGGCAAGGCCGATGGTTGTATGGCCTGGCCACCAACACAAATGCCTGATCCCATTGGCTATATCTGTGCTCTCAAGGATCCCGATGGCAACATGATTGAGTTCTCATACGACCAGGGCGTGTACGCCAAGGCTCAAGAAGTCTGGGGCTGAGATCGGGCTTAACCCGATCTCACCTGGATTTTTCACACCATGACTCGCGACGAACTCGCCACCATTTGTCGTAACTATCTCGAGTCATTTTCAACAGGCGACGCCGATCTGGTGGCCTCGTTTGTAGCCGACGGATTTGTTAACGAGCACACGGCCGCACTTGGTTCGGGTTGTGAAGGTAAAGACGAATATCGTCGGCGCCTACCCAACTTCATGGCGTCAATGCCTGGACTGCGTTACGAGATTGAGCAACAAGTTGTTGATCTCACCACGTCAACAGTTGCCAATGCGTACACCTTGCATGCTCACGTCAACGATCATGATTGTGCCGTACGCGGATTGCTGCGAATTCAAGTCGACCCATCGACGGGATTGATTATTAATCGCACCGATTACTGGGACAGCAAAGTTTTCTTAACTCAAGCCGGCCTTGAGTAATTCAGTGGCCTGAACGCACCGCGTCAATCACAGTGCCAAAACCTTCAAGCGTGTCACGCAAACCTTGATACATGCCGTTGCCCACGGGGAATGACAAGTTCATGCTGATGCTGTTGAAGCCCAGGTCCAAAATGCCACGGGCTAAGTCTTTGCATTCATCGGGCGTGCCGACGATTGCAAAATTCGTCACTAATTCATCAGCGATGAGTGAAAAGATTTCGGGATCGTCATAGCGATCGTGATCGAAGTACCAACCGGTTGACCGAGCAAGAGCTGCATCAACGCGTGCATACCAATCAGCATCTAATCCCATACGCTCGTTTAGTTCGGCGGGGCGAATCAGTGCGATGTAATGAGCTACGTAGCGCTTCACACTGCGACGGGCCAGATCGCCGTCTGAAGACACGCACAACGTCACTCGAGGTGCAACTTCAACTGACGCAACATCACGACCGATGCGCTGTGCGCCCTCGGCAATAAACGTGCGGTAATTCGCCGCCAATGACGGCGACAAATAGCGACCGCCAACTAACGCGATATCAGCAATCTCGCCAGCCAAACGCATCATCTGTGGGCTTCGTGTACCAATCGACATCGGAACGTGCGCGGGGTTTAACGGATCGACGTGCTGCAATCGCGAGTCATTGACGGTAATCGTTTCACCCTGATAATTAACCGTCTCACCGCGCAACAACGCGCGCATCACGGTGACCGCATCGCGAACATGCGCAACTGGTCGTGGATATGTTTCGCCAACGGCTTCAAGTCCGGCACCAACGCCAATTCCCATAAATGCACGACCGTTTGACACATCGTGCAATGTCGCAGCGATTCCCGCAAGCACCGCAGGATGACGCGAATA
>Ga0214919_10004037_pt1 | contig 21626 bp, 18 predicted proteins | sample LL1503_MetaG_FD_177994 | JGI IMG/M metagenome (GOLD analysis project Ga0214919, IMG submission 177994) | Freshwater microbial communities from Lake Lanier, Atlanta, Georgia, United States - LL-1503 | ecosystem: Environmental > Aquatic > Freshwater > Lake | place: USA: Georgia | collected... | reverse complement strand
ACCGCTCTCGCCGACGATGCCGAAAGTGCTGCCGCGTCTGACCTCGAAACTCACGCCGTCGACCGCTTTGACCGCGCCGCGAGCGCCGAACAGTCCGCCACCGACGGCAAAGTGGACTTTCAAGTCCTGCACCGACAGCAGCACGTCGGTCCCGGCGCTCATGCCGTCCCGCCTTCAACATGCAGCCAGCACTGCACGCTGCGCGACGGTCCCAGCAGCGTTGGCGGCGGCAAGGCGCTGCTGCAGCGCGGCATCGCGCTGGCGCAGCGCTCGGCAAACATGCACCCTGCACCGCGCTCAAGCAGCGAGGGCACAGTGCCCGGGATCTCCTCGAGCGGCTGCCCCGGCACCGCCGTTCGCCGGCCCGGCGCGCAAGCGATCAGGCCGCGGGTGTAAGGGTGTTGCGGCGATTCGAGAATCTCGACCGCGCTGCCGGTCTCGACCACCCGGCCGGCGTACATCACGACCACCCGGTCGGCCATCTCGGCGACCGCGCCCATGTCATGGGTGATCAGCATCACCGCCGTGCCTTGCTTGGTGGCGGAGGCTTCGCGCAGCTCGGCGATCAGGTCGAAGATCTGCGCCTGCACCGTGACATCGAGCGCCGTGGTCGGCTCGTCAGCGATCAGCAGGTCGGGCTGGCAGGCCAGTGCGAGCGCGATCATCACCCGCTGTCGCATGCCGCCCGAGAACTGGTGCGGGTACTCGTGGACCCGGCGCCGCGGCACGGCGATGTGAACGGCGTCTAGCATCTCGGCAGCGCGCTCGAGCGCCTGCTTGCGGTTCAGGCCCTGGTGCAGTCGCAAGCTCTCGGCAATCTGATCCCCCACCGTGAAAGCCGGGTTCAATGAGGTCATCGGTTCTTGGAAAATCATCGCGATCCGGTTGCCGCGAACCCGGCGCATCTCGGACTCGGGCAGCGCGAGCAGGTCGCGGCCGTCGAACATCAGCCGACCCGAAGCGATGCGCCCCGGCGGCTGGGGGATCAAGCGCATGATCGCCAGCGCGGTCACGCTCTTGCCGCAGCCCGACTCACCGACCACGGCCAGCGTCTCGCCGCGCGCCAGCGTGAAGCCCACCTCGTCGAGCACTCGGGCGACGCCAAGTCGGGTGCGGAACTCGACGCCCAGGCCCTCAACCGACAGCAGCGGCAATGCGGTCATCGCGGCATTCATCGAAGGCGCAGCTTGGGGTTGAAAGCGTCGTTCAGACCGTCGCCGATCAGACTGACCGACAGCACCGTCAGGAAGATCGCCGCACCGGGAAAAGTCACCGCCCACCAGCACTCGAGCACGTTGCGCCGGTTGCCGCCAATCATCATGCCCCAGCTCATCACGTTGGCGTCCGACAGACCGAGAAAGCTCAGGCCCGCTTCGAACAGGATCGCCGAGCCGACGATCAACGAAGCCGAGACGATCAAGGGCGGCAGCGCGTTGGGCAGGATTTCGCGCAGCATCAGCCGCAAGTGGCCTGCGCCCATCGCCCGCGCCGCGTTGGCATATTCGAGGTGGCGCAGCCGCATGAACTCGGCGCGCGCCAGTCGCGCGGTGCCGGTCCAGGCAACGACGCCGATCGCAAACACCACCACCATCAGCGAAGGCGTGAACAGCGTGACGAGCACCATCGCGAACAGCAGCGCTGGCAGCACCTGGAACAACTCGATCAGCCGTGACAGCGCGGTGTCGACTGCACCGCCGAAATAGCCCGCCAGCGCGCCGACCGTCACGCCGATGCTCACCGCCACCGTCGCCGCCGCCAGACCGACCAGCAGCGTCACGCGCCCGCCGATCAGAATGCCGGCCAGCACGTCGCGGCCGAGGTAGTCGGTGCCGAGCCAGACGCTGGGCATGGTGAAGGGTTCGGTGAAGGGCGCTGCGACGATGTCGAAAGGTGGGACGCCATACAGCGTCGGCCCGAACAGCATCACCAGCACGATGGCAGCGAGCAGGCCCAGCCCGAGAATAGCGGCCTGGTTGCTGCAGAAAACGCGCCAGGCCTCACGCCAGGGCGACAAGGCCTCGAGCGCAGCGGGCCGTTGAGATTCGGTGCTCATCATCAGGGACTTCATCAAGAACCGCGCAATCGCGGGTCGATCCAGCGGTAGCTCAGGTCGGTCAGCAGGTTGGCCACGATCACCAGCAGCGCCGAGAAGGTCAGCACGCCCAGCAAGGTGGGGTAGTCGCGACCGAGGATCGCGTCGAGCGCCAACGTGCCCAGGCCGGGCCAGGAAAACACCGTCTCGACCAGCACCGCGCCCGAGATCAGGTTGCCGAACTGCAGCCCGGCCACGGTGACGATGGGCATCAGCGCGTTGCGCAAGGCATGCTTGAAAGTGACCACCGCGTCCGACAAACCCTTGGCGCGTGCAGTGCGGATGTAATCTGAGCCCAGCACCTCGAGCATGCTGGTGCGCGCCAACCTGCTGTACTGCGCCAGGTAGATGATGCCCAGCGTCAGCGCTGGCAACACCAGGTGATGGGCGACGTCGAGCGCGTTGGCCCAGCCCGTCGCGCCTAGGCTGCGAACATCGCGCATGCCGGCGATCGGCATGATCGGCCAGACCTTGCCGAACAGGATCACCAGCAGGATGCCAGTCCAGAACACAGGCATCGAGTAGCCCACCAGCGACAGCACGGTGACCGCTGCGCTGCGCAAGCTGTCGGGCTTGCGCGAGGCCAGCACCCCCAGCAGCGTGCCGAAAAAGATCGCGCCCAGCAGCGCGGTCAGCACCAGCAGCACCGTGGGCCAGAGCCGGTCAAGGATCAGCTCACTGACCGGGCGGTTGTAGGTATAGCTCAAGCCCAGGTCGCCGCGAATACTCTTGCCGATGTAAGTGAGGAATTGCTCGGGCAGCGGACGGTCCAGCCCATAGTTCTTGCGGATGCTGGCCATCGCCGCCTCGTCGGCACCGCCCATCTCGCCGGCAATCACCTGCGCCGGGTCGCCGGGCGCGGCGTGGATCAGCGTGAAGTTGACTGCCAGCACGGCCAGCACCAGCCCAAAGGCCAGCGCCAGACGGCGAAGGATCAGCGCCAAGCTTCGCATCGCGTCGTCCGGCCTGCAGCCCTCAGGCCTTGATGCTGACGTCGACCGCTGCGTCGGTCAGACCCCAGATGCCGCGCGGCGGCTTGTTCACTTTGCCGTGGTAAGCCTCGACGACCACGGCCTCGACCAAGAAGGCGACTGGGCAGTCGTCGACGATCAACTTCTGTGCTTCCTTGTACTGCGACTTGCGCTTGGGCGTGTCCATCTCTTTGCCAGCGGCGGCAAGCAGTTCGTCCACCTTGGGGTTGCTGTAGCTCTGGGTGTTGGACCAGATCACGCCCGGCTTGATGTTGGTCGACAGCCAGGTGCGGTGCACACCGATCACCGGGTCGCCCCAGTTCCAGACCGAATCCATCGTCATCTCGAACTGCTGCGAAGCGACACGCCGCGCCCAGCTCGGGAAGTCGGGCGACGCCCGCACCGCGACCTCGATGCCAACCTTGGCCAGCGCGGGTTTGAGGTACTCCTGGATGGTCTTGAGCTCGCTAGACCCCGGGATGGTGTCGACCTCCAGAGACAGCCGGATGCCATTGGCGCCGGGTTTGAGGCCTGCCGCGTCGAGCAACTGCGTTGCCTTGGCGAGGTTGAGCGCGTATTTCTCGACATCGGCGCTGTACAGCGGGCTGCCTGAGGCGATCGGCCCCGTGCTGGCCTTGTGCAAGCCACCCAGCAGCGACTCAAGGATGAACTTGCGGTCGATCGCGTAGCTGATGGCCTGGCGCACACGCTTGTCCGAGAGCTTGGGGTTCTTGGTGTTGAAGGCCAACCACAGCAGCGGTCCGATCGCCGGGCCAGCGTTGTCGACCAGTTGCACCCCTGGAATCTTGCGCGCCCGGGCCAGATCGCGCGGATCACCGATGCCCTGGTGCACGTCGATCTCACCGCGCTCGAAAGCCAGCAACAGGCTGGACGGGTCTTTGTACTCCTTGATGATGATGCGGTCCAAGCGCGGCAAGTCCTTCAGGAAGAAGCGGTCAAAGCGCTCCATCACGATGTGTTCGCCGGGCTTGAACTCGACCAGCTTGAACGGTCCCGAGCCTATCGGGCTGGCGTTGCGTGGGTGGACTTTGGGGTCGGTGCCGTCGCCGAAGATGTGCTTGGGCAGGATCGGTGTCAGCGAGGTCGACAAGGCCAGCAGCAGCGCTGGATGAGGCTCGGACAGACGAACCACCGCAGTGTGGGTGTCGCTGATCGTCACCGCATTGACCGGCGCGTACATCGACTTGAACGGGTGGTTGTCACGCACCGTCTCGATCGAGAATTTGATGTCCTCGGCCGTGATCGGCTTGCCGTCGTGAAAAACCGCGTTCTTGCGCAACTGCAGCATCACGCTGCGGTTGTCGGGCGACAGCTCCCAGCGCTCGGCCAGAAAAGGCTGCGGCTTCCAGTCGGCGCCCATTCGCAGCGGCGACGCAAACAGCTGCGCCGCCGGGAACATCGTCGCGATGCCGCTCTGCACTGCCGAATTCAGATGACGCGGCTTTTGCGTCGTGCCGATCACCAGCACGCCGCCCTTGGCGGCCTGGGCCGCAAGCTCGAACGGGATGCCGAACAAGCTGCCAGCGCCCAGCAAGCCGGCCTGGCTCAGAAAGTTGCGACGATTGGGTGGGTTCATGAATTCTCCGGGAAGCTGGTTTGTGACAAACACGCGATGCTAAGGCCTGGCAGCGCGGCGCTGTAGTCTCTGTCCTACAAGCGGACGCAGCATCGGCCGATGGCGCGAGGCCGCCCCATCGCGCACAGTGGCATCTTCGCGCCCGGCTCGACTTGCACAGACATTGGGCGCCGAGATCACAGTCCGCAGCACTGAGCCAAACCACTGGAGGAAACGCTGCCCATGCGCCAGCTCAAGACCTACATCGTCGAAGACAGCCTGGTCATTCGGGAAAACCTGATCGCCACGCTGGAGGAAATCAGTCCGGTCAAGGTCGTGGGCGTGGCCGACGAAGAGTCGACCGCTGTGCAATGGCTGACCCAGCCCGAGAATCCGGTCGACCTGGTGATCATCGACATCTTTTTGAAGACCGGATCAGGTCTTGGCGTGATCCGTGCCGGCGCGGCCTTGGCACCGCGACCCAAACTGGTGGTGCTGAGCAACTATGCGACCCAGGACATGCGCGGCAAGTGCCTGCAACTCGGCGCCGACGAAGTGTTCGACAAATCGCATGACATCGACGGCCTGATCCAATACTGCAACGAGCTCGTGGTCGGTGACAACCCAGGCACCCTGCCCTGATTCGACCTACTGGATCAAGCCGTTCTTCAGCGCGTAATAGGTCAGGTCGCTGTTCGACGCCAGACTCATCTTGTCGAGCACCCGGCTGCGGTAGGTGCTGACCGTCTTGGCGCTGAGCGACAGATCGTCGGCCAGACGGCCGATGGTCTGTCCTTGGGCCAGCCTCAGAAAGACCTGCAACTCACGCTCGGAGAGTTGTTCATGCAAGGGTTTGTCGCCGCCCGCGACCAATCCTTCGGCCAGGCGCTCAGCCAATCCAGCGCTGATGTACTTGCGGCCTCGAGACACGGTTCGGATCGCTTTGACGATCTCCTCAGGGTCACAGTCCTTGTTGAGGTAACCGCTGGCGCCCTGGCGCAGCAAGGTGGTGGCGTAATGCGACTCCGGAAAACCACTGAGGATCAGCACCGGCAGTTCTGGCGCACGCAGTTTGATCGCCGCCAGCGTGTCGACACCGTTCTGCTCGGGCATCGAAATATCGAGCACCATCACGTCGATCTCGCCAGCGCGCACAATGTCCAGTGCGTCGCGGCCGTTGGCCGCTTCGGCGACCACCGCAAAGTCGGGCTGGTCGGCGAAGAACTGGCGCAGTCCGGCCCGGACGATGGCGTGGTCATCGACGATGGCAATTCGGATCATGGGTTCTTGACGCGCTCCGCGTTGGCTGACACCGCATTTTGCATTGAGGATCGACATGAATGACCGCCGGGTCACCAAACGGGCTGCCATCGCCATCTTGATGACCTGTATCGCGGCCGTGGCGATAGTGCTGCTCAGCGAACGATCCTATCGGCAAGCGACCGGCACGCTGCGCGAGCTGGCCGAGGTGCAAGCTGAACGCACTATTGCCTGGCGATTGTTTGAAGGCCTGGTCGACGCCGAGACCAGCCAGCGCGGTTATTTGTTGACCGGACAAGCAGAGTTTCTGCGACCCTACGCGGGCGGGATCGTACAAGTTGAAAAGGCCATCCAATCACTCAGCACCACCCGTGCTGACGAACCCGAAACGGTGGTTCTGCTCGCACGGATTCACCGACTGGCCCAAGCCCGACTGGCACTGCTGGCACAAACCATCCAACTGCACAACAGCGGCAAAAATGCCGCAGCGACCGAAATCGTCGCGAGCGGCGAAGGCAAGCGATTGATGGATGAGTTGAGAACCGGCATCGGCGAATTGCAGCAGACCTCGATCCACGCGGTCGCGTCGAGCCGGACCGAAATCTACGCCACACTGATGTTCAGCCGCATCGGCATGGCGGTGTTGAGCACGCTGTGCGTGATCGGACTGATCATGTACCTGAGACAGGCCAAGCTAGTGCTGGCGCATCACCAGGAACTCAAGCGCGCCGTTCAGGTCGAACGAGATCGGCTCGAAATCGAAGTGATCCAGCGCACTGCGCAGCTGACCGAGCTGACCCACCACTTGCAGACCGCGCGCGAGGACGAGCGCAACCGCCTGGCGCGCAACCTGCACGATGAGCTCGGCGCGCTGCTGACCTCGGCCAAGCTCGACGCAGCGCGCATCAGATCGCGGCTGGCCGGCACTGCGCCTGAAGCGCTGGAACGTCTCGCCCACCTGGTCGAGACACTCAACAGCAGCATCGCACTGGGGCGACGCATCATCGAGGACTTGCGACCCTCAACGCTGGGCAACCTGGGGCTGCTCGCGACCTTGGAGATCCTGGCCCGCGAGTTCTCAGAGCACTCGGGCATCGCGGTGCACTGCACGCTGGCGCCCGCCAAGCTGCAGCCGTCCGCCGAACTGATGGTCTACAGGCTGGCACAGGAGGCGATTACCAACATCAGCAAGTACGCCCAGGCCAGCCAAGTCTGGATCGAACTCGCAGCAACAGACGGCCAGGTAGAGGTTTCGGTGCGAGACGACGGGGTCGGCTTCGACAGCCAACTGGTTCGTGGCGGCGCTTACGGGCTGCTGGGCATGCGCTTTCGGGTCGAGGCCGAGGGTGGCAGCTTGATGGTGTTGTCAGCGCCTGGGCGAGGCACCGAATTGAGGGCCAGCCTGCCAGAGTCCCGATCGGATGCCGCTGGCCAGAGCGCAGGCCATGCAGAAACAGCGGTGCTCGCTTGAAGCACAGCGCCTGCAGTCTAGGCCATGACACCGACCGGTAGTTCGATCAGCGCACGCCAGACAGATTGATCACCACTTTCGCCCTGGCCAACCCGGGCGCGTCGTGCCGGGTTTTTCCTGCACGCGGCTCACACCTGTGCCCACGGGCTTGCCGAGCACCGGCATGCCACGTCCGCGGAACAAGAAGCGGATTGCCTTCACGATGTCCTCGGGGTCGCAGTCTTTGTTCAGGTAGGCGCTGGCGCCGCGCCGCATCATCGCGTTCGCATAGTGCGCCTCGGGGAAGCCGCTGAGGATCAGCACCGGCAAAGCCGGTGCCAAGGCCTTGATCTGCGCCAACGCGTCGACGCCACTCTGATCCGGCATCGACAAGTCCAGCAGCAGCACATCGACCTCAGCCTTGGCGACGATGGCCAGGGCCTCGTGACCATTGACCGCCTCTGCCACCACCGAGAAATCGGCCTGGTCGGCGAAAAACTGACGCAGTCCAGCACGGATGATGGCGTTGTCGTCGACGATAGCGATTCTGATCATTTTATTCGGTTTACTATTTATACATGATCGCACACTTCGTAAGATGCCCAGCAGCTTCGGTCATCCTGGTGCGACATCGGTCTTGCCGTTGCGCGGGTCGTCGACCCACAAAAGCGTTGAAGCTGGCGCCAGCGTCAGGCCATCGGTCAGGCGCGCAGCAAGCAATATCGTTGCTCGAGCTCAACCCAACGGGTTGCCGTTGTCAAAGCCAAGCTTCGACGTCGCTGGCGAGAGGCGGCAGCGTGAATCCCATCGCAAGGCAACGAGCGTGGCCATGAACTGGCGCGGCAGTTCATGGCACTGCGCCTGACGTTCAGCTGCTGATCGTGCCGCGCCACCACGATGAGGTTCAGATCAAACTCGCCAGCCAAACTCGCCAGCCATTGATGCGCGGACGATGATCGCCGTGATGCCTCTCGATCAATCATTGGCAAATCGATCTAGTAAGCGTCCAACAAGCGCCACACTGACCGATTGAGCCATCCCCTTGCGCTTGCCACTGGTAGCGAGAACCGCCTCGGGCGGCCTGATCTGGCGAAGCGACGATCGGCGGCGATCGACCCGGCGGCTCGGCTGACCTTTTCTTGAGGTCAGCAGTACCAACGATCAAAGACAGCCTGGCAGCCCTTTTCGCAACATGGCAAGGCGACGGCGTCCTTTGGGTGAACTCGGGTCTCGAGTCGCATGGTATTGCGCGTTCCCGAGTCACGGACGGACACCGCTCTCGGTTTGGTCTCAAGCCAATGGGCGCGTCATGGCACCCACTACCGACAAACAAGCCCGCGAATGCGCCCACGGCGGTGATGCGATGGGTCGGCAAAAGCCTGTTCGTGCCGGACTGATGGCTTCAGAGGCGGCACACCCGCGGCCCTGCAACCCGAGCAGCTTGGGTTGAAACAGGACCCGCCTGATGCTGTAGATTAGCGTTTGAATCGGCCTGAATGAAGGCGCAGAACCCGGCTTGTCTAGGTGTCGTCTCGACACCTGTCGCGCATGCAGATAGACTCGCGTCCTCGCAACCGCTTACCAATTCATTCAATGGCCACTCTTTCAGCAATCCAAAAGCAAATCGCCGACCTCGAAAAACAGGCCGCCGCCATTCAAAAATCCGAGATTGGCGCAGCCACCTCCAAAATCAAGGAGTTGATGGCCAAGTACCATTTGACGGCCAGCGACCTGGGGCTGCCAAGTGCTGCCGGTAGGAAGAGCGCGAAGCTTGGCGCGACCAAACGCAAGCCCGTCGCACGCAAGACAGCCGGCATTCCCAAGTTCCGCGACCCCAAGACCGGCCAGACCTGGACCGGCAACGGCAAAGCGCCTGGTTGGATTGCTGGCGCGAAAAATCGCGACAAATTCCTGATCAACGCCCCTGCCGCAGTCGCCCAGGCCGCAGTCGCCCCGGCCGCAGCAACCAAGCCCGCGCCCAAGAAACGCGCCGCCAAGAAGTCTGTTGCCGCTGTCGCCAAGGTCAACGCTGCCAAAGCTGCAGCGCCTGCCACACCGGCGGTGAAAAAGACCCGCGCCAAGAAGGCTGCGTCTGCCTCGACCGCCGTGGCCAAGAAGCCTGCCCGGGCCGCGAAGAAAGCCGCTGCTGCGCCAGCGTCCGCCTCGACTGCAGCGCCAGTCGCCGCCACGCCAGCCTGACACAGGCCAGCGCCGAGTCAGACTCGGCGTCGACTGACAAAAGCCTCCGTCCAGGAGGCTTTTTTTTGAGCGGTCACCGTTCAGGAATGCTTTCGCAACTCCAGCTTGCCGAGTTGCGCTCGGTGCACCTCGTCAGGACCGTCAGCCAGTCGCAGCAGGCGCGCCATCGCATAAGCGTGGGTCAGACCGAAGTCGTTGCTGGTGCCGCCGCCGCCATGGATTTGGATCGCCCAGTCGATCACTTGGCAGGCCATCTGGGGCACGGCGATCTTGATCATCGCGATCTCGGTCTTGGCGACCTTGTTGCCCACCAAGTCCATGCGCTCGGCGGCGTTCAAGGTCAGCAAGCGCGCCTGTTCGATCAGGATTCGCGCGTCGGCGATGCGCTCTAGCGTCACGCCTTGCTCGGAGATCGGCTTGCCGAAGGCCACCCGTGACAGGCTGCGCCGGCACATGCGCTCGAGCGCGCGTTCGGCCAAGCCGATCAATCGCATGCAGTGGTGGATTCGCCCCGGCCCGAGCCGGCCCTGGGCGATCTCGAAGCCGCGGCCCTCGCCGAGCAAGAGGTTGGCAGCGGGCACCCGCACGTTCTCGAACACCACCTCGGAGGCTCGGTCGGGCGTGCCATAGAAGCCGAACACCGGCAGCGGCCTGAGCACCCGCACGCCGGGCGCATCCATCGGCACCAGGATCATCGACTGCTGGCGGTGCCGGTCGGCATTGTTCGGGTCGGTTTTGCCCATGAAGATCGCGATCTTGCAGCGCGGATCGGTGGCGTTGGTGGTGTACCACTTGTGGCCATTGATCACGTAGTCGTCGCCGTCTCGCACGATCGCCGACTCGATGTTGGTCGCGTCGCTCGACGCCACCGCGGGCTCGGTCATCGCGAAGCACGATCGGATCTCGCCGGCCAGCAGCGGTTTGAGCCAGCGCTCCTGGTGCTGCGGCGTGCCGTAGCGCGCCAGCACCTCCATGTTGCCGGTATCAGGCGCCGAGCAGTTGAGCACCTCGGGCGCGAGCAGCGAGCGGCCCATGATCTCGCACAGCGGGGCGTATTCCAGATTGTTCAGCCCTGCACCGTGCGGCGACTCGGGCAGGAACAGGTTCCACAAGCCCGCTTCGCGCGCCTTGGGCTTGAGCTCGTCGAGCACGGTCGAGACCTGCCAGGGGCCGATCTTCTCGACCTGCGCGAGGTGCCGCTCTTCGTTCGGGTAGATGTGCTCGTCCATGAAGGCGAGCAAGCGCTGCTGCAGTGCCTGGACTTTGGGGGAGGGATCGAATGCCATGGATTTCTCGAGGTCGGTTAGATAGAAACGGAATCGCTGTCGCCTGCAGTTTGACCAGTGCCTCCTGACGGAAACCCCAGCGCACTTCAGGGCACAGCTTAGGCCTTGGCGCCGAGCCGACGGCCCTCGCGGGCACAGCGCTCGAGCAGCGGCGCGACGCGCCAGTAGCCGTGCGCATCGCCGCGGCGTCGGCTGTAGCGCTGCAAGGCCTCGACGATCGCAGGCAGGCCGATCGCATCGGCCATGAAGATGGGGCCGCCGCGGTGGTCCGGGAAACCGTAGCCAGCGGTCCAGATCACGTCGATGTCACCCGGTCGGTAAGCGATGCCCTCTTCGAGGATCAGCGCGCCTTCGTTGATCAGCGGGTACATCAGCCGCTCGATGATCTCGGCATTGCCGATGTCGCTGCGCCTGGCGATGCCGTGCACCGCTGCCAACTCGACGCTGATGCGGGCCAGCTCGGGGTCGGGCAGCGGCTTGCGGCCTTCATAGCGGTAATAGCCTGCGCCGGTCTTCTGGCCGAAGCGGCCGAGCTCGAACAGCCTGCGGCACAAGGCGCGGTAGCTCGGGTCGTCGGGCAGCCCGCCGGCCAGACCACGCTCGATCACGGTCTTGGCACCGACGTCTATGCCCGCCATGTCCAGCATCCGGCACGGCCCCATTGCCAGCCCCAGGCCTTCGATCGCAGCGTCGATCTGCGCCGGGTTGGCGCCTTCCATCAGCAAGTACTCGGTCTCGCGCATATACGGCTCGACCATGCGGTTGCCGATGAAGCCGTAGCAAACGCCCGAGACCGCGGCGACCTTCTGGATCCTGCCCGCCAGCTTCATCACCGTGGCCAGCACCTCGGGCGCTGTCTTCGCGCCGCGGACCACCTCGAGCAGTCGCATCACGTTGGCGGGGCTGAAGAAATGAGTGCCCAGCACGTCGGCGGGCCGGCCGCTGGCCTCGGCAATCTCATCGACATCGAGCGTCGAGGTGTTGGTCGCGATGATCGCGCCCGGTTTGCAGATCCGACCCAGGCGCGCAGCGACTACTTTTTTCAGCGCCATGTCCTCGAAGACGGCCTCGATCACGAGGTCGCAGTCGGCGAGCTGTTCGAAATCGGTTGAACCCTGCAGCAGTGACATGCGCTGCTCGACCTGAGCGCTGCTGAGCCTGCCCTTGGCAGCCGTTGCCTCGTAGTTGGCGCGAACCAAGCCCAGGCCACGCGCCAGCGCCTCGGCGCTGGCTTCGACCAGCACGACCGGCAAGCCGACGTTGGCAAAGTTCATCGCGATGCCGCCGCCCATGGTGCCCGCGCCGACGATGCCGACCCGGGCAATCGTTCGCAGCGCCAAATCCTTGGCCAGTCCCGGGATCTTGCCAGCTTCGCGTTCGGCAAAAAACAAGTGACGCATCGCGGCCGAGGCCGGCGACGCCAGCACCTGGGCGAAAACTCCGGCCTCAACCGCCTCGCCAGCGGCAAAAGACAGCGTCACTGCCGCCTCGGCGCAGCGCACCAGGCCGGCCAGCGCAGGGTACTGTGGCTTGCCAGCCGCTGCGGCATGGGCTTTGGCGAAGAAATCGGCCGATACTGTGCCGGGCGCCACCTGCTCGCTGCTGCGCCGCAGTGCGACGCCTCCGGGCGCCGCCAGCATGGCCCGCACCGCCGTCAAACCGGCTTGCAGCAGGCCTTCGTCAACGCTGGCGGCCGGTGCAGGCTCGATCAAGGCATCGACCAGCCCGGCAACGAGCGCATCAGGTGCTGAGATCATCCGGCCGCTCTGCATCAAGTCCAGCGCGAGCGCAGCGCCGACCAAGCGCGGCAGGCGCTGCGTGCCCAAGGACCCCGGGATCAGGCCGAGCTTGACCTCGGGCAGGCCGAGGCGTGTACTGGCCAGCGCCAGTCGACGGTGGCAGGCCATCGCCAGCTCCAGCCCGCCGCCCAGCGGCGTGCCGTGCAACAGCGCGACCACCGGCCGATGGCCGGCTTCGAGGCGTGCCAAGAAGCTGTTGTACGGCGTGGCAGAGAAATCGGGCAGATCGAAACTGGCGATGTCGCCACCGGCGACGAAAGTTCGGCCCTCGGCATGCACGACCAAGGCCAGCAGCGAAGCGTCGGCCTCGAAAGCCGCCAGGCCGGTGATCAGCCCGGCGACCGTGGCCGGCGACAGCGCGTTGACCGGCGGGTTGGCGACGCGTAGCACGCCGATCGCGCCGTGGCGCTCGAAACTGACGGGCGAGGCCGCGGGACGGGATGCAGTCATGTCGACTTTCTGTGAGTTCTTCTTGCTGTCAGTCGCGCCGCCGGTCTGGCCGGCGGCGCGCTCAGCGCATTAACCGGCAGCGCATCAACCCGCAGCGCGGCCCAACGCAGTGGTGATGACGATCTTGCCGGTGGCACGACGGTCGGCGAGCTCGCGCAAAGCCAGGCTGGCTTGCTCGAGCGGGTAATGCGCGGTCACGGCAGGCCGGATCCGACCCGATCCCAGCCAGCCCAGCAGTTCGTCCATCAGCACCCGGTGGCGCGCGGGCTCTTTCTCGGCAAATGCACCGTAGAAAACGCCGACGAGCGAGCAACCCTTGAGCAGCGTCAGGTTGAGCGCGATCTTCGGGATCTCACCGGTGGTGAAACCAATCACCAGCAGCCGGCCCTTCCAGGCCATGCTGCGCACCGCGGCCTCGGTGTAAGCGCCGCCCACCGGGTCGTAGACCACATCGATACCGCGCCCGCCGGTCAGCTCGCGCAGACGCTCGCGCATGTCTTCAGTGGCGTAGTTGATGGTCTCGTCAGCACCCAGGCGCTTGCACAGCGCGAGCCGCTCGTCGCTGGAGGCGGCGGCGATCACGCGCGCGCCGGCCAGCTTGCCAAGCTCGATCGCCGACAAGCCTGTGCCGCCTGCAGCACCCAGCACCAGCAGGGTTTCGCCGGGCTGCAACTGGGCGCGGTCGGTCAGCGCGTAATGCGTCGTGCCATAGGTCATGATCAGCGAGGCCGCCAGATCCATCGCAACGCCAGCAGGCAGGCGCTGCAGCTTGCGCACGGGCACCTTCACCTGCTCGGCAAACCCGCCCCAGCCGCAAGAGCCGATCACCGGGTCGCCCACCGCATGATCGACCACGCCCTCGCCCACCGCGACGATCGTTCCCGCGACCTCGCCGCCGGGAGAAAACGGCAGCGGCGGCTTGAACTGGTACTTGTTTTCGATGATCAGCGTGTCGGGAAAGTTGGCCGCTGCGGCGTGCACAGCGATCACCACTTCGCCCGGACCAGGCACCAGATCGGGCACCTCCTCGAGCACCAGCGATTCGGGTGGACCATGTTTCTTGCAGAGCAGGGCTTTCATATCGTTTCTCCTTGGATATCGAGGTTTTTCACGGGTTGTTGTTTCTCATGCCGAGGCGCCGTGCAGCCCCAGTTGTTGCTTGCCAAGCGCCGACAGGTGAACCTGGTCGGGGCCGTCGCCGATGCGGATGAAGCGCGCATAGGTGTAGGCCTCGGCCAGAAAGGTGTCTTGTGAGACGCCTGCCGCACCGTGGATCTGGATCGCGCGGTCGATCACCCGCGCGGCCATGCTGGGGACAACGATCTTGGCCGCAGCGATCAGGTCACGCGCTGACTTGTTGCCTTCGCGGTCCATCTTGTCGGCGGCTTGCAGCGTCAGCAAGCGGGCCTGGGCGATCTCGCAGAAAGAGTGTGCGATGTCCTCGCGCACCGAGCCCTGCTCGGCCAGCGACCGACCAAAAGCAACCCGGCTGGTCGCACGTTTGCACATCAGCTCCAGCGCACGCTGGGCACAGCCGATCAATCGCATGCAGTGGTGGATGCGTCCCGGCCCCAGCCGCCCCTGGGCGATCTCAAAGCCCCGGCCCTCGCCGAGCAAGATGTTGCTCGCGGGCACCCGCACCGAGTTGAACACCAACTCGGGGTGGCCGCCAGGGCCATCGTCGAAGCCGAAGACCGCCATGTCGCGCAGCACCTGCACGCCGGGCGCATGCCGCGGCACCAGGATCATCGACTGCTGGCGGTGACGGTCGGGGTTGTCAGGGTCGGTCTTGCCCATCACGATCAACAGCTGGCAGCTCTCGTTCATCGCGCCCGAGGTGTACCACTTGCGGCCGTCGATCACGTAGTCGTCGCCGTCGCGGCGGATCGTGGTCTGGATGTTGGTTGCGTCGCTGGACGCCACAGCAGGCTCGGTCATCGCGAAAGCCGAGCGGATCTCGCCGGCCAGCAGCGGCACCAGCCAATCGCGTTGCTGGGCCGGCGTGCCGTACTGCGCCAGCACCTCCATGTTGCCGGCATCGGGCGCCGAACAGTTGAAGACTTCGGGCGCCCACAGCACCCGGCCCATGATCTCCTTGACCGGCGCGTACTCCAGGTTGCTCAGCCCTGAGCCATGGGCGCCGCTGAGAAACAGGTTCCACAGCCCAGCATCGCGGGCGCGCTGCTTGAGTGACTGCAGCACCGGCGGCACCGCGTGGCCCCCGGCACGCACTTCGGCGCGGTAGGTCGCTTGCGCCGGCATGACGAACTCGTCCATGAAGGCCTGGACGCGCTGCTGCAGCGCGATCGAGCGCTCACTGTGCTGGAAGTCCATTGTTTCTCCTGTTGTGTGGGCAATGATGCCGAGCGGATTTTGACCGCAGGCGAGAGATCAGGCTAGCAGCGGGGAATCCGCTTCAATCTCGACCAGCACCCGGTTCGCCGGCACCTGCTCGCCGGTGGCCACGTGCAGCGCGATCACCAGGCCGGCCAGCGGCGCGGCATGGACATGCTCCATCTTCATCGCCTCGAGCGTGACGAGCGCCTGGCCGGCGATCACACGCTCACCCACCGCCACCGCCACCGCGACGACGCGGCCGTTCATCGACGAGCGAAGCTTGCCGTCGCCGCCCGCCGCCTGGCCTTGCCTGGCCGAGGCGCTGCGGGTGCGGTCGTCTATCCGGTAGGGGCGCCCGCCTTGGTGCAGCAACAGGCTGTGGCCGTCGCGCCGGTAGACGGCGCGCTCGACCAGACCATCGCAGGCGTAGCGGATCTCGCCTTCGGCGATCGAGACCAGCACCAGCTCGAAGGCCTGGCCGCCGACCTGGCTCTCGACCTGGATTTCGAAGCTGTGCGCGGCGCGCTGTGTCAGTGAGACGCTGCAAGCACCACCGTTGATGTCGAAGCGCAGTTTGATCGGCAGCGTGTGGGTCAGCCGACGGTGCTCGGCAGCCGAGCGCAAGCCGCCATTGGTCTCGAACAACAACAGCGCAGCCAATGCGCTGGCGCGCTGCAAGGCTGGCACATCGGGTTGCAGCAGTTCGGCCTGTTGCTGCGCGATGAAGGCCGTGGTCGCGCCACCGGCGGCAAACACCGGATGCGCCAGACAGCGCGTCAGGAACACCTGGTTGGTCGTCACGCCCAGCGCCACCGCGTCCTCCAAGCCAGCGATCAAGCGCCGCCGCGCGTCCTCGCGGTGGCTGCCGTGGCTGATGAACTTGGCGATCATCGAGTCGTAGTAAGGCGGGATCTCGGCGCCGCTGGCCAGCGCATGCTCGACACGCAGCGCGCCAGGGCCAGCTTCAGGCATCTGCCACAGCGCGACCGTGCCGCTCTGTGGCATGAAGCCGCGGTCGGCATCCTCGGCGCACAACCTGACCTCGATCGCATGGCCTGAGAAGTGCACCTGGTCTTGCGTCAACGCCAGCGGCTCGCCCGCAGCCACCCGAAGCTGCAGCTCGACCAGGTCCAGCCCGGTGATCGCCTCGGTCACCGGATGCTCGACCTGGAGTCGGGTGTTCATCTCCATGAAGTAGTACTGGCCCTGGGCGTCGAGCAAGAACTCGAGCGTGCCCGCGCCTTCGTAAGCGATGGCCTTGACCGCAGCGACTGCTGTCGCGCCCATGCGCGAACGCAGGTCGGCGTTGACCGCGGGAGACGGCGCTTCCTCGATCAACTTCTGGTGCCGGCGTTGCACCGAGCAGTCGCGTTCGCCGAGGTGGATCGCATGGCCATGGCGGTCAGCAAAGACCTGGATCTCGATATGGCGCGGCTCGACGATCGCCCGCTCCAGGATCACCTCGGCGTCGCCGAACGCATTCAAGGCCTCAGACTGCGCGCTGCGTAACAAGTCGGCGAATTCGCCGGCCGTGGCCACCAGTCGCATACCGCGCCCGCCGCCGCCGGCGGTGGCTTTGATCATCACTGGGTAGCCGATTCGAGTGGCCTCGGCTTGCAGGCGCTCGGTGCGCTGGTCTTCGCCCTGGTATCCAGGGATGCAGGGCACGCCGGCATCCATCATCAAGCGCTTGGCGCCGGCTTTGTGGCCCATCGCCAGGATGGCCTCGGGAGACGGTCCGATGAAGACCAGACCGGCGTCGCGGCAGGCCGCTGCGAAGGCCGCATTTTCGGCCAGGAAACCATAGCCGGGGTGGACCGCATCGGCCCCGCTCTTCTTCGCGGCCTCGATCAGCGCCGGGATGTTGAGGTAAGACTGGGCCGGCAGTGGCCCGCCTATGCACAGCGCCTGGTCGGCCTCGCGCACATGACGGGCGTCGGCGTCGGCGCTGGAGTAGACCGCTACGGTTCGGTAGCCCAGCGCGCGGGCGCTGCGCATCACGCGCAGTGCGATCTCGCCACGGTTGGCGATCAGGATCTTCGTGAAGGGGCTTGTCATGGGGCAGGCTTCTCTGTGGGTCTCAAGGCCGGGCGACGGCGAACTGCATCTTCTGGGGCTCGCGCGCATCGGCCTCGCGGCACACTGCCAACACTTTGGACAGCACCGCCCGGGTGTCGCGCGGATCGATCACGCCGTCGTCTAGCAACTGTGCGCTGGTCGTGAACACGCTCATCTGGCGATCGAAGCGCTCGATGATGGCCTCGCGCATCGCATCGAGCTTGGCCTGGTCGACCTCACCGGTCTTGCGCCGCATTGCCGCCTCGGTGACGATGACCATCGTGCCTGCGGCCTGCTCGCCGCCCATCACCGCAGTCTTGGCATTGGGCCAGGAAAAGCAAAACCGCGGATGGAAACCGCGACCGCACATGCCGTAATTGCCGGCACCGAATGAAGCGCCGCAGTAGATCGTGATCTGCGGCACCGTCGCGTTGGTCACGGCCTGGATCATCTTCGAGCCGTGCTTGATGATGCCGGCCTCCTCGTAGGCCTTGCCGACCATGAAGCCTGTCGTGTTGTTGAGGTAGATGATGGGCGTTCGACTCTGGCAGCAGGCCTGAATGAAGTGGGTGGCCTTGGCAGCGCCGTCGGGGTCGATCGGCCCGTTGTTGGTGATCACGCCGACTGGCCAGCCCTCGATCTTGAAATGACCGCAGACCGTGGCCGCACCGTAGTTCTGGCCAAATTCGAGAAAGTCGGAGTCGTCGGCGATGCGGGCGATCACTTGCCGCATGTCGACCGGGCGCTTGTGGTCCATTGGCATCACCGCGAGCAATTCTTCAGCATCGAAGCGCGGCGGCTTGAAAGCGCGCACCGGCGGCACCGGCGTGTTCAGGTCCCAATCGATCTGGGCCATGATTTCGCGCGCGATTCGCAAGCCGTCGGGGTCGTCCTCGGCCAAGTAGTCGCCCAGCCCTGACACGCTGGTGTGCATCTCAGCACCCCCCAGCTCTTCCTCGGTGGCGACCTCGCCAGTGGCGGCCATCAGCAGCGGCGGGCCTGCCAAGAAGGCGCGTGAGCGCCCGCGCACCAAGATGATGTAGTCCGACAGCCCGGTCTGGTAAGCACCGCCAGCGGTTGAAGAACCATGTGTGACCGTGACCACCGGCTGACCCGCGGCCGACATCAACGCGAGGTTGCGAAACGAATTGCCACCGCGAATGAAATCCTCGACCCGATAGGCCATCAGGTTGGCACCCGCGCTCTCGACCAGTTGCACGAATGGCAGCTTGTTCTCCAGCGCCAGTTCCTGCACCCTCAGCACTTTGTCCAGCCCCATGGGTTGCATCGCGCCGGCGTCTATGCCCGAGTCCGACGCCATCACCATGCAGCGCCGACCCGAGACGAAGCCGATGCCGGCGATCACACCGCCGCCAGGCACGCTCTTGTCGAGATCTGGCGTGTCGAGACCCAAGCCCGCCAGCGAACACAACTCCAGGAACGGCGCGCCCGGGTCGAGCAGCAGCGACAGGCGCTCGCGCGGCAGCAGTTGTTGGCGTTTCTCGAAACGCCCGCTCGAGGCGGCCGACTTGGCCAGTGTGCGACGCTCGTACTCGCGAACGCGGTCGATCAGTGCGAGCATGTGCTCGCGGTTGGCGCGGTAAGCCTGGCTGCCGAGGGACAAGGTCGATTCGATGTGGGCCATGGGATGCAGTGAACTACGGAGTGAGGCGCAGCGTAGGCCCGGCGCGCGCCAGCGTCTTGCGCCGAGTGGCTGATGACGGCGCGGGCCGCCAGGCTAGGCCTCTAGAATTGACCCCGGTTGTCGCAGCCGCGGCAACGCCTTGAACACAACACGGGAAATCCCATGGCAACCACAAAGAAGACAACATCCGCTGCCCCTGCCAAAAAAACGCCCCGAGTACCCGCGAAGAAAACGGTGACCCTGCTGGCCAAGGCGCCTGTCAAGGCTGCGGCCAAGCCGGCGCTCAAGCCCGCAGCCAAAGCAGTTGCCAAAGCGCCCGCCAAGACGGTTGCCAAGTCAGTCGTCAAGAAAGCAGCGCCTGTGAAGACGGCAGCAACAGCCAAGACCGTGGCCGCCAAGCCCGTGACCGCGTTGAAGCCAATCAAGACCGCTTTCACGAAGACATCGCTCAACGCGCACCTGGCCGAGCAATCCGGGGTCGATGCCAAGGCCACCAAAGCCGTGCTCGCCGCACTCGAAGCCACCGTGCTGGCGTCGGTGCACAAGAAAGGTCTGGGCGCGTTCACGCTGCCAGGGCTGCTCAAGATCAGCGCGCACCATGTCCCATCCAAGAAGAAACGCCTCGGCAAGGACCCGTTCAGCGGCGCTTTGAGAACCTTCGCCGCCAAGCCCGCGTCGACCAAGATCAAGACGCGCGCGCTGAAGAAGCTGAAAGACGCTGCGCTTTAATCGGTGAGGCTTGGCGGTGCGGGTCGGCGAACGACCCGGCCGCAGTTTGACCTGACTCAAGCCTGGCGGCGCCAGGGCCACCGAGCTTGATCCCGGTGCAAGCTGCCGCAGGGGCGAGGGTCATGGTTCAGATCAGGATTCACGGCCGCGGCGCTCAGCGCATGGTGAGCGCCGCAGAATTGCTGTCCATCGCGGCCTTCGCGCAAGGTCGCCATGCGCAGGCGTTCCCGAGCTTAGGCTGACGAGAGAACCCGGCGTCAAGCAAGAAGGCATCAAGCCCGCTGCGGGAAAGCCCGAGAAGGGCTCGATGCGAGGACCCGACGCCGCGAATTCGCTCATCGACATCAATTCCGCGACGGTGTCTGAACTGAAGAAACATCCCGGCATCGGCGCTGCGCTGGCCGCCAATATTGTTGCCAGCGGTCCCTACGGCAGCAAGGCTCAACAGGTCACGAAAAATATCCTCGATCCCGGCATGTACGAGAGTTTGAGTCGTCAACTCATCGCCAAGCAATTCAACGAGATCGCAGCCAACAGCGCTTCGGAAAAGCCCCCGAATCAGTAGAAATCCCGAAGTGGCTTGCCCATAACTCTTTCTGTACTTCGCGCGCAGCGCAAGTCACCGCTACGCGCTCGATTGCGCGGGCTTCAGTCGGCGTACACCCCCGCCGACCTGATCACCGGTCCCCAGCGATCGGTCTCCTGCTTGAGCCAGGTGCGCAGTCCCTCGGGCGTGAGCTTGGCGTCTGGCACGATCTCGGCACCTAGTTCGGCCATCCGGGCCACCACCATCGGGTCTTTCAGCGCCACGCGCAGCGCGGCGTTGAATTTTTCGGTCGCTTCCTTGGGCGTGCCCTTGGGCGCATAGACGCCGTGCCAAACCATCACCTCGAAACCCTTGAGTCCTTGCTCGGCCAGCGTGGGTGCGTCGGGCAATGCCTTGATGCGCTGAGCCGTGGTAACGCCGTAGAAACGCAGCGAACCGGCCTTGATCTGCGGCACGGTCTGGGTTGTTTGGTCGCACATCAGGTCGACTTGACCACCCAACAACGCGGCCATCGCCGGACCTGTCCCCTGGTACGGCACGGTGGTCAATTCGACCCCGACCGCCTGTCGAAACACCATGCCGCACAAATGCGACACCGCGCCCAAGCCGGCATGGGCGAGGTTGACCTTGTCGCCTTGCGCCTTGAGGTAGACCAGCAACTCGGGCAGTGTCTTTGCAGGCAAGTCCTTGCGTGCGACCAGCGTCATCGGAACGTCCACCACCTGGCTGACATACTCGAAATCGGTCAACGCGTTGTAACTCAGCTTGCGGTAGAGCGCAGGCGCTGTGGCCATGCCGTTGTGGTGGATCAGGAAGGTATAGCCATCGGGTGCGGCGCGTGCCACTTGGGCCGCCGCCAAAGTGCCACCGGCGCCAGTCTTGTTCTCCACCACCACCGTCTGTCCGAGCGCGCGCGACAGCGGTGCGCTCAGCGTGCGCGCGACCACGTCAGTCGGACCACCTGCAGCAAAAGGCACGACCAAGGTGATGCTGCGGCTCGGATAGGTCTGCGACCAGGCCGAGGCCACCGAGAACCAGGCGGTAGCGCCACAGATGAACAACTTGCGAGAAAAACTCATTTCGGTCTCCAGATGAAAATGAACCACCAGCGCGCACCAAGATTCGCCGATGGCTTGACCGACAGAGCATGCCGGTTTGGCGGGTCAGGCGCCATCGGTTGTTTCAGCAGGTTCACCATTTTTTGAACTCAGCGCAACTGCTTTTTTG